>Ga0180009_10005464_pt1 | contig 13630 bp, 16 predicted proteins | sample OS_PC_MetaG_FD_123537 | JGI IMG/M metagenome (GOLD analysis project Ga0180009, IMG submission 123537) | Groundwater microbial communities from the Aspo Hard Rock Laboratory (HRL) deep subsurface site, Sweden - OS_PC_MetaG | ecosystem: Environmental > Aquatic > Deep subsurface > Groundwater... | reverse complement strand
TGTGGCCCAGCAGGAAGGTGAAAATATCCTCAAGCAGATGCCGTACCTTGATTTTGTGTTTGGGACGCACGCCATCGGCCGGCTGGCCGGAATCGTCGATCGCATTGAAACCGACAGATGCCGTATTGTGGATACGGATCTGACCGATGCTATCGACGAACACAAGGCCGAATCAAAACCTGAAGCTGATAGAAGTCCGACCTGTTTTGTCACGATTATGCGGGGGTGCGACAATTTCTGTTCATACTGCGTGGTTCCGTATGTGCGCGGACGGGAAACCAGCCGCCATCCCCGACACATTTTACAGGAGATCCGGCGCCTGGTCGCAGGCGGTGTGCGCGAAGTGACCCTGCTGGGGCAGAATGTGAACAGCTACGGCAAAAAAGAATGCCTGCCTTCTTTTGCTGAATTGCTTTCGGAAGTTAATGCGGTGCCGGGGCTGCTGCGGATACGGTTTACCACGTCACACCCGAAGGACCTTTCCGAAAGTCTGATGGCTGCCTTTGGCAGTCTAGAAAAACTGTGCCGTCACATCCATCTGCCGGTGCAGTCCGGATCGGACCGTATCCTGAAACGAATGAACCGCAAGTACAACCGAAAAGAATATTTGCTAAAGGTAAACAGGCTGCGGCAGGTATGCCCCGGTATTGCCATGACGTCCGACATCATTGTCGGCTTTCCGGGTGAAACCGATTCCGATTTTCATAAAACACTGGAAATAATCCGCCAAGTCGAATTCGACAATATTTTTGCCTTTTCATACTCGGATCGCCCATCTGCCCCTTCCGCTGAATTGTCCGGAAAAATATCTGAAAAGAAAAAAAATGAGCGTCTGCAAACTGTGCTGGCGGAACAGCAAGCCATTACGCTGCGGAAGAACCAGGCCCTGGTGGGATCGACTGTGGAGATCCTGGTCGATGGGTTCAGCAAAAAACAGAACGGAAAAAACGGTTCCGGAAACCTTGAAACCGTCCAGTGGACCGGGCGGACCACCACCCACAAGATCGTTAATTTCATTCAGATTGCCGGTGGTGTGGAAATTCAGCAGAACTATACCGGACGGCTGCTGGATGTTCGGATAGAGAAAGCGCTGCCGCATTCTCTCTGGGGGCATGCGATTGGGTTTAGATCGGATTCTCAGCGTTTGAAAGGAGAAAAGCGTTATGTTGCATAAGGTAAGTATCGCCGGGATGACGATGGATCCGGCCTCGAATACACCAATTATCATTTTAAAACCGGAAGATGATGATCGGGCGATCCCTATCTGGATTGGATTGCTAGAGGCGACTTCGATCGCATCGGTTCTCCAGAATATCAAGCTGGACCGGCCCATGACCCATGACCTGTTCAAAAACCTGCTGGACAGACTTGAAATCAACGTGGAAAAAATCGAAGTATGTGATTTAAAAGAAAACACCTTCTACGCCAAAATCCATTTTTCTTCAGACGGAAAGTCGTTCAGCATGGATTCCCGTCCCAGCGATGCCATCGCCATTGCTTTACGGTTTGCCGCACCCATTTACATTGACGATAAGGTAATTGAAAAATCGCAGCAGGGATATGAAGAAGGAGAAATTCTGGATAAGAGCAAAAAAGGAAAAGAGTGGGCTGATTATCTTGCCAGTCTCTCCCCCGATGATTTCGGCAAGTTTAAAGTTTAGAATGAAATTGTACGGAAGCTTCCACTAAAATATTCTTGAGTAAGGTTCCATTAGACAAATTTTATAAGTCCGGCGACAGAACTGTACTGAACCCTCAATGTGTCATATCTTGTATGATTTATTAGAAAATATACAATATATTGTTGACAATGGATGACTTTTCGTGTATGCTGTCTCACAAAATTGAAATTAAAGTCACGATAAATCTTGCATTGATGAGGCAGTAGTCATGAACACCGTCCTGGTTATCGATGATGAAAAATTTGTCTTGGATATTGTCAAGATTGCATTGACGCAATTTGGATACGATGTGCAGACGGCAGCAGGCGGTCGGCAAGGAATCGAGAAATTTGACGAAGGGTCCTTTGACATTGTCATCACCGATATACGCATGCCCGGAATTGATGGCAAGGGGGTGGCGGACCATATTCGCAGATCGCATCGACAGTGGACACCGATTATTGCCATTTCAGCGACACCGTGGCTGATCGAAGGCAAACTTAACGATTTTGACAGCATCCTTCCCAAACCATTTACCCTCAAAACCCTGGTTGATACCGTCAATGATCTGTCACGCAGAACTGTTGCGGCCGCTGTTTAGAAAACATTTTAAAATCCCGTCTAAGGCCTGACAACTGCGTTTTCCCGTTTTTAAGCGGGACGCCTTGCTCTCAGACCTGATTCAAGGTTTTTAAATTGCCTCTAGCGGTTCATATAGGTGATGACGTTTCGTAGGATGGTGTCAAGATCTGCTTTGGGTTCAAAACCGGTAGTCGCCCTGATTTTTTCAATACCGGGGACGCGGCGTTGCATGTCTTCAAAATCTTCTCCAAAAGCCTTTTCGTAAGGGATCACATCGATAGCCGAAGATGATTTCGTCAGTTTTATGATTTTTTTGGCAAGATCCAGGATGGTTATTTCTTCAGTCCCGCCAATGTTAAAAACCTCCCCGACGGATTCGTCCGTTTCCATGAGTGCCATCAGGGCCGCCACCACATCTTTGACATACGTAAAAGTTCTGGTCTGCTGACCTGTTCCGTAAACGGTCAACGGAATATTCTTCAAGGCCTGGGAAACCAGGCTGGGAATTACCATGCCGTAAGCGCCGGTCTGCCGGGGACCGACCGTGTTAAACAGTCGCGCAATGATGACCTTGAGTCCATTTGTTCGAAAATAAGCCAAGGCGGTAAATTCATCCATCAGTTTTGAAGCGGCATAACTCCAGCGAAATTTACTGGACGGTCCATAGATGATGTTGTCCGTTTCAACCAGAGGGGCGTGAACATGTTTGCCGTAAACTTCGGAAGATGATGTAATCAAAACTTTTTTCTTGAATTTGGCGCACAGTTCCAGAACCTTTTCCGTACCCTGAATATTGATTTTTATCGATTCCAGCGGGTTGTCCAGAATATAGCGGACGCCGACGGCTGCAGCCAGATGAAAAACCCTATCGCAGGTGCCGATCAGTTCGAGCAGGGCATTATGATTAAAAATGGTGTCGATGGTAGTAAAAAGCCTGCCGGCAAAGCGGGGGTCCTGTTGAAGCGGCTGGATGTTTTCCATGGAACCGGTAGAAAGATCGTCGATGATATAAACTTCATCGCCTTTTTCAAGAAAGGCTTCCGCCAGGTGAGAACCGATAAATCCAGCGCCGCCGGTAACTAAAACTTTCATAAAATTGCTCCGTCGTGATGTTGTATTTGTTAATATAAGAAAATTGTATAAGAATGTTTTCTTACCTGATTCTAAGGGATATGGCAAATATAAATTCGATGAAGTATCTGGTACCTGAAGCTTGCATCAAAATTGATGAGAAGATAGAGGCCCCCAGCTCTTACCAAGTTCAGATGATAAATAGAATCCTTTTTCCCATGCAGCTTGACACCGGCGGGCATTCTTATTATCTTAAAAACAAATGATCTCAATTGTATGAAGGAGGCAACAATGGACGACAAATGCATTTTCAATTGTGATGTCTGCGGCAGCCAGAAAGAAACACCTGCAGCCCAAACTCAAGTGCCGGAGTGCTGCAACATGCCCATGCAGAAGGCTGAAGACCTGCCGGCCTGTGAAGTATCCACCACCGCCGAGCACGCCAGGATGGATGATTTCGGAGAACCCTGTGATGACGGACGTGCCGGCAAAGTATAATCCGCGCGGCAATTTTTAGGCGACGCAGTTTCTGCGTCTCCTGTTTTAGCGTCCGACCGGGTAATATACCGTCAGTTTACCCCACCCCGGTTTAAAAAAATGTCCGGGGTGGGGAATCTGAGTATTTGCCCCCCGGTTCTCAATACGCTGTAAGAATACCGGTTTATCTACATATATTGCTGCGTGACCCAAACTTTCCATCAGCGAAGTTGCCGAAGAGTTCATAAACGAACTTTCAGCGGAGGGTTACTGCATCACGCCACCATTAATTCCGGGCAGATTCATGTTCGGGTTCTGTCTAAAGACCTTAATTACTTTTGGCGCCGCTTTGAACGGTCACCTGTCCACTGTATTTTTCAAAAGTGTCGGACTGAATGTGGCTGCCGATACCTTTGTGCAACTCAGCCATATGAATATTATCGGGGGAATGGTGGTGGTGATCGGCGATGATCCGGGGGCAAATTCATCCCGAAAACGCAATATTCGTGATATCAAAGTACACAAGCCGGATCTCAAAGATGCTCTGATGCAGAATATCGTCGTGTTGGCCTATATCGGTAAGCATGGGATCATTCACACCATCACAACCAAGCAATACTAAACGGCCATGGCAGACTTGATGAGCGGCACCATGCTGGCTAATAATATGGCGCTGTTTGAGGAGGCGCTGGGGAAGGGAACAGGGGCCGGTGATCAGGAGTCAGGGGCTTGGGAACCAGAAAGAAAGGCTGAAGGACGAAGGGGGCGAGTAATTGATGATTGACGATTGGAAAAACCCTTAAACCGAAAATCATCAATCATAGATCAACTATCCATGGTCGCCGCCGCCGCCGCCATAGGAAAGTAAACCATCAGCCTTTTTTTTATTGCCTCCAAACTTAATAGATTATTTTCCTTTCGCTCGAACCCTTGAACCCCAGACCCCTTGAATCCTCAATATCAAACCAACGCTTTTTGATATGATCAATATAGAAAAACACCATTTTCATAAATGACGATTTTTTTGCCGGAAGCGAGCCGGGCGGTGACCCGTTTTTTTTCGGTGTTCACAAGATCCCAGTGGAGGGCCGAATCGTTAAAGCCGAGTTTCTTCTTGGCCGCAGGTGTCAGTCGCCCGGGGTCGCCGGTGTAGCTGTCCGAATAGGAAGAACCCAGGGCCAAATGGCAATTGCCGTATCTACCGCCGTAATTTTCATCAAAAAGCGTATTTGCCATGAACCGGTCTATCCGTGAAAACCGCCGGTCGGTCAGGGAGAATTCACCCGCTTTGTTGGCGCCTTTGTCCATTGCAAGCTGTGACTTGAGAAACCGTTCCCCCTCCCGGGCCGTTGCGCCCACCACCGCTCCCTTATTAAATTCCAGTCGGACCCCTTTGACATAATTGCCGCTGCGGTAAGAGGGCTGATTGGCATAGTATACCCCCTGGGTCCCGCGCCAGTCAGGGGATAAAAATAATTCAAAACTGGGGATGTTATGACCGGATATGCCGATCCATTTTCTGTTTTTGCCGGGTGTAACGATCAGATCGATGTTTTCTGCTTCGATATGATAGGCGTCTACCTTCATTCCATTGAGCCATTTTTTGATTCTCCGGGCAGTATTAAAAATCTTGTCCCAATGGTCCTGCGGTGATGTCCGGTTGAGAAAACAGGCGGAAACGATCTGGCCGGTATAGTCCTCCGGGGAAAGTCCGGCATGCTTGGCCAGTTCCGGAGTCGGAAATGTGCACAGGGTCCAGCTGAAATCTCCGGCTTCCTCCCTTTTGTTCAGGATATCGCGGAGATATTTTGCGGCAACAGCGACCTTGCCGATTTTTTTGGGATCAATATCCCTCAGGTGGGTAATGGATTCGGGAGCATGCAGGAAAATGCTGCCATTCAGGCCTTGAAAAAGCACTTTGTCCCCGGGCGTCTGAAAGATCAACTGGCGGGGATTGGAAAGCTTGAAAAAATCTCTCTCCATTACCGGCGTTGGAATCATGCGCTGCAACGGCTGCATCCCCATGACAAGAATTTTGGCATACAGGATTTCCGCCAGTCGTAAGGCCGGCCGATGATAACGGATAAGGATAAGATCATTCTTTTTAAAGCGTCGGCTGCGGGCTTTTTTAAGCCCCCATAAGAGAACTTCAGCATATCGATCCAGCTGTTTTTCAGTGAACATGACGGATGTTCCTCCCATCATAAGCGGTTGAGCTGACAAGCTAATAAGCTGTTAAGAAATAAGAACTGGGCGTAAGGCACAGGGTGCAAGGCGCACGGAAAAAGATTAGACACGCTTCTCGGAGCCATTAGCCGTTACTTTTCGCCGATTGGTGGTCATTCTCTTTCTAAGCCCGGGCCTAAAATTTTATCTTTCTTCGCCCTTTGCCCTGCGCCGCGAGCCCTGTGCCTTTTTTTACCCGTCTTTTAAAAACAGGCGGTGATACTCGGCGTCGGACAGATGTTTTTTAAGCAGCCGTGTCATACCATCAAACAACTCTTGGAGTTCCTGATCAGACATTTTTTTTAAAAGGTTTTCCATCAAGGCGTCATCGGAAAACTTTTGCAGATAATAGCAAATCGTCTTCTCGTCTGTTTCACGGTTGAATCCGAAGCCGACCAGACCGTCGTATGATTCGATAAAATGGTGTGTATGTTTCATGGTTTTAATTGACATCGCTGATAATATTTGAAATAGGGAAACGTTGGTCACCGCCGGAAAAACTGGTTGAAAGATGAAAAATTATCATTAATTAATAGGGCGGCGGTATATTTTTGTCAAGCTTGCATGAAATATGACTTCACTATTTTCTTTTTTCAAAACTTACGATAATTTATCAATCCGTTATGCCGTCCGACCGTGCCGACATGAGAAAAAATCGGGCAGCATCGTTCTGCTGGGTGGGCGGCGGGAATTTATCGAAAAGTATACCGAGACCATTACCGAGCTGAACGGGCGCAATTTTGACGTTTATGCCATGGACTGGCGCGGGCAGGGACTGTCTGCGCGTCAGTTGCCGAACCGGCATAAAGGCTATGTGCGTTCTTATGACGACTATCTGGAAGACCTTAACCGGTTTTTCAGAGAGGTGATCCAGCCCCGGGCGGTTTTGCCCTGTATTATTCTGGCCCACTCCATGGGCGGGCATATTGCGCTGCGGTATTTGCACGACCATCCGAATTGTGTCGAAAAAGCCATACTCACTGCACCGATGATTGATATTGCCTTATCATCTTTCAAAGGGCTGCTGATCCGGGTTTTTGCCCGTCTTGCAGTTTCCGCCGGTATGGACAAGGCGTATGTACAAGGTTCTGGGGATTATCGGGCCGCCGATCAGAATTTCAACGGAAATAGACTCACAGCCGACCCGGAACGCTTTGTGGACGAACAAAAAGCGATTGTCGCAAACCCGGACCTGGCCATCGGTGGCGTGACTTACGGGTGGCTTAATGCGTCACTGGAATCCATCGATATACTCAAGGGGATCGGATACCCGGAAGCTATTCGGACACCGGTTCTGATTGTCGGCGCCGGTTCCGACCGGGTTGTTTCACTAAAAGCCCAGGAACAGATTTGTGACCGGTTGCCGGGCGGTCGTATCCGGATTATACCGCAGTCCCGGCACGAAGTGCTAAAAGAAACCGATCAAGTCCGCAGCGTTTTCTGGCAGGCATTTGACCGGTTCATTGAATCGCGAACGGCTCAAGACCGCCATCATAGTACCTGATTTTTGCACGAGTTGGAGGCTTCCATTTTATCACAATTGGGTATGATTCCTGTAAGGTTAAATTTTTTCTGAATCCTTTTCATTCTGCGATAAAACTGCTTCTCATCAATTTTCATGCAAGACCCAGGTAATATTTCTTGATGTTGTATGCATTTTTGATTTATGCTTATTACATTTATGATATGCTTTGAAAAAAAACCTATCAAATTTTCGATTTTTCTCTGGAGGCATTGCCATGAAATGGAAAGATTCAAACGACACCGTTGAGTTGGATGCTGAAACCGGTGGTGACCCTAAAAGCGGCAAATCGTTTTCTATTAAAAAAGACAATGGTATTTACCATTCAGGTCAATATTCTTTACAGGGAAAGAAAATTCCGGTCATCCTTGTAGGCGGAGGGGTCTTGATACTGGTAGTTTTGATAATCTGGCTGATTTTCGGCTCCGGCAGCAATTCCAAGGTTCAGCAGATCAATTTTCTGGAGTCCAGAGTCAAAACGCTGGAGAACAGGCTCTCAAGTCTTGAACCCCTTGCCGAGGCGGCAAACACTGCAGCGGAACAGGAAAAATCCATTGCTGAACTGACCCGAAGAATCGATGGCCTTGAAGCGGTTTTCACGAAAGAGATTGATAGTTTGTCGAAGCGGCTGGCTACAGCCAAGCCCCTGAAGACAGCAGCGCCGCTGCCGGTCAAATCCACACCGCCGCAAACGGCCGCAGGAACGGCTGATGTGCAGAAAGCAACCCACCATGTGGTTCAGGCGGGGGAAAATCTCTATCGGATCAGCCGGCGCTATAATTTAAAAATTGATGAATTGCTTCGTCTGAACAATCTGAAACCCGGGGTGGCGATTCAGCCCGGACAAAAACTGCTGGTGAACCCCCAAAAGCCGTAGAAGCCATTCCGCTGGACCACTTAAAGCGACTCATCGGCTTTAGAAATCTGACGCCGCATTCCTTTTTTAACGCCTTGGCGTCGTTTATGATCCAGTCGGCGTTTGATCGAAGCTCGTGACGGTTTTGTATTGCGGCGCCGTATGGGCTTTAGGGCTGATTTATAAACGAGATCGACCAGGCGCTGGACGGCATCCTGGCGGTTCTGGTCCTGGGAACGGAACCGCCGGGCGGTGATTACCAACACGCCGTCTGCCGTAATCCGCCTGTCCGGAACTCGCAAGAGGCGTTCGCGAATGTCGATGGGCAGTGATAATGAGTTTTTGATGTCAAACCGCAACTGTACCGCCGTGGATGTTTTGTTGACATGCTGCCCCCCGGGTCCGGATGCCCGTATAAACTGAATCTGTATTTCGCCCTCACTGATTGTAATGTCGGGTGTGACCTTAATCATATCTGCCTACTAATTTGTTCAAACAGTTTGCCGACCGAAACGGAACCCTCCGGAGGCTGGCGTAAAAGTTATTTGAACACCATTCAATTGGAACATATCTTTAACCACTCTAAATCTAATGATTGTACCATCATCATACCGGTATTGGGGTCGGTTTGTCAAAGTCCGGCGGATGAAACGGCAGGTTATTTTCAAATCCACTATAGGCTTGCAATAAAACAAGAACCATAGTATTAATTTAAAGACTTAGAGACTTTTACAAAACGCTCCTTTTCGCTCAATTTCGGCGTTTGGCCTAAATTTTAGTCCTCGAAATGCTCCATATATTCTTGTGGTTAAAATTTTCGCCTTCCTTGAACTTGAACAAAAATGAGTATTTTTTCAAAGATCTTGCACACAAAAAAACAAACATTAATTTTTTTTGGATCCATGCCGAACATATCTGATCCTGATATTCCTCACAGTATACTGAAGGCCGGGCAATCAATACGCCGGCCATGCAGGGTGGCATTTATCATCAGCAGGGGCGAGGAGTAATGGATTATACGTTCTGGTTTGAACTTATCCTGTTTGCCTTTCTGATGGTATTCTCCGCGTTTTTTTCTAGTTCAGAGACCGCTCTGTTTTCTCTCAGCAGCGTCCAGTTGGAACAAATGCGCCGCAAGGGGCATCCCCGCGTCGATCTGATCGAGCGGCTGTTGACCCGTCCGCGGCGACTGATCATGACCATTCTGATCGGAAATGAGCTATCCAATGTGGCCGCGTCGGTAATTTCGGCAACCATCATTATTCGGCTGATGGGTACCGGGAGCGAGTGGATAAACCTGCTCGTGATGGTGCCGATCCTGCTGCTGGTGGGCGAGGTGACACCAAAGACACTGGCGATTCGGAACAATATCGCCTTTGCCGATTTTGAGTGTCGCCCGATCGAGTTTTTCGCCCTGATCGTTAAGCCGCTGCGATGGTTGATTCGTAAGGTCGCGGATGTGTTCATTACTTTTATTATCGGAAAAGAGCGCTCCCACGGGAATATTATTACAGAAGATATGGTGCGGGTTCTGGCCCATGATGCCGTTGGGGAGGGGGCCCTTGATCGCACCGAGGCCCAATTTATTGATCATATTTTTGATTTTGGCAACAAAACGCTGGAAGATGTGATGACGCCGCGGTCGGACATCTTTTTTCTACCATTAAAGAGCAGTATCTTTGAAAAAGTTGAAGAACTGCGCCGCACGCGTCATACCAAGGTTCCCATTTACCGGGAACACCGCGATAACATCGTGGGGATTTTATATGCACGTGATCTGCTGGGTGCAGACCTTGAAAAATTGTCGGCAGATCCCCAAGAATTTATTAAACTGTTGCGGGAACCTTATTTTGTGCCGGAATCAAAACAGGCCGCCGAACTCTTTAATACGTTTCGCGAGCGCCGGATGTCGTGCGCCTTGACGGTCGATGAATACGGCGGTGTGACCGGACTGGTCACCATGGAGGACCTGTTGGAATGCATTTTTGGGGATATCCACAGCCCTTCGGATATCAGCTCGCATGTCTATATCAAGGAACTCGACAAGGGACGATATCGCATCGACGGCGCCATGCCGATAGCAGATCTGAACGAGCGGATCGGCAGTAATTTAGATGAAGAGTCGGCCGAAACCGTGGGCGGACTGCTATTGAACGAATATGGCGAGCTGCCATCGGAAGGTACCGTTATTGTCATCAATAATCTCCAATTCAAGGTGGTGGAAGTGGAAGAAAACCGGATCAAGGAATTGCATCTGGAATTGGAAGATCATACGGCGGTTCCCGAAAAAGATGAATAAGGAAAAACGATAAACGATGGAATGGGTCTGGACACTGATTATCATGCTGGTCTGTCTGCTGCTGGAAGGTTTTTTCTCCGGCTCGGAAATTGCTCTGATCAGCGCCGATCAGATGAAACTACGCCATGACGCCGCCAAGGGGTCCCGGGGTGCCCGGCTTGCCTTGAAGATGCTGAAAAAGCCCGAGTGGCTGCTTTCCACCACACTGGTGGGGACCAATGTTGCAGTGGTTACGAATACAACCATGGCCACAGTGCTGGCGATATCTCTTTTCGGCGAGCAAAACAGCTGGATCGCCATTGTCGTAGCGGCGCCGCTGATCTGGATATTCGGTGAAATTGTTCCCAAAAGTGTTTTTCAGCATCGTGCCGATACGCTTACTCCCCGGGTGGTGTTTTTTTTACGCATTGCCTCCTATGTTTTTTATCCCATTCTGATTATCTTCAGTATGCTGACTCGTCTGGGCAACCGGATTTTCGGCGGTCAGGGCCAGAATCCGTTTACCTTGCGAGAAGAAATGATCACCATGCTGCAGATGCCGGCCAAAGACGGCGACATCCAGCATGTGGAAAAGGACATGATCAACCGGATATTCAGCTTTTCTGAGACAAAGGCCGATTGCGTGATGTTGCCTCTCATTGATGTGGTTGCCATTGACCAAAGGGCAACCTGCGGGGAGGCTGTACGGGTGGCCGCGGAGAACTCCCATGTACGCCTGCCGGTTTATGAGGATCGCGTGGATCGGGTTATCGGCGTCCTGAACACCCTGGAACTGCTGGGGGTGGACCCGGCCCAGCCCATTACACCTTACATCCGGCCAGTGCGGTTTGTACCCGGATCAAAAAGCATCCGGGAACTGTTGCTGGACTTACGCCAGGACGGTGATACGGTGGCCGTGGTGGTGGACGAATATGGCGGCGCCGAGGGACTGGTTACCATAGAAGATGTCATGGAAGAAGTCGTTGAGGAAATGCAAGATGAATACGACTCTAAAGAACAGTCGCAGCAATGGGTTCGAAAGGTGGCCGACCGGGATTATATTGTCAGCGCCCGTATCGAAATCGACAATCTGGAGGAAAAGCTGCATATTGAAATCCCCAAGGGGAAATATGTGACTCTGGCCGGGTTTCTGCTGGAGAGGGCCCGAGAGGTTCCGCCAGTGGGAACGGCCATCAAGGCCGACGGCATTACCTATACCATCCAGAAGGGCACACCTCAGACGATCCAGGAGGTTCGGGTGCGCTGGTAGTTTTAAATAATTGTTATAAAATAATAACCCCGCTTTTCCAGCTAAAAAACGGTTTTAATTTTTTGGAAGGAGGCGCATCGGGAGACAGTTTCAAGAAAAGCCTTTACCTTAGCGAGATCCTTTATGCCGGGGGACTTTTCCACTCCGGAGCTGACATCTACGGCTGCCGGCCGACAGGCGGCGATGGCCTGTGAGACATTAGCAGGTGAAAGTCCGCCGGCAAGGATTACGGGGTAGGTTTCGCTGATTTTTCGGGCCTGCCGCCAGTCCCATGTCTGGGCATTGCCGCCGGGCAGGATCCCGCTGCCGCATTCCACCAGAAAGGCCGAGGTCCGATATTTTTGAGCGTCCGAAAAGGACGGGGTGCCTGCGCTAAAAAGAGTCTTAATGACCGGAATATTTTCATGGAGTATCTCATGGACCAATTCCGGTGATTCCCGGCCGTGAAGTTGAACTATCGTTAATCCACAGCGATTCACTTTGCGCATGATTTGGGAACAGGTTTCATCTACAAATACCCCCACTTTTTTGACTGTCGTGGGCAGGGCGCTGCAAATTTCTCTGGCACGCTGTTCAGTCAAATGCCGTGGGCTTTTGGGGAAAAACACACACCCGATGGCGTCGGCTCCCAGATCCGCACAGGCCGATGCTTCATCTACGGAGGTCAAGCCGCAGATTTTGACCTGGGGTTTATATAACTGTGCAGGTGATGATTTCATAATGTTGAAATTTACAAAAGTTTTAGCCTATTCCAGCATCAGTCCCTTAAGAAACCTTTCCGGATCCTTGGCCCGCACCAGACTCTCGCCGATGAGAAAATTCCATATGCCGGCCTGCAGATTTTTTTCTATATCCAGGCGCGTGCGGATACCGCTGGCAGCAACAACCACCTGCTGCGGCTGCAGGAGCGATTTTATCCGGACGGCGGTTTGGATGTCGGTTTTAAAAGAACTTAAATTGCGGTTGTTGATACCGATAAGCTCGGCGCCGGACAGATTGGCTGTTTCAATATCCTTTTCAGAATGCACTTCCACCAGGGCATCCAGCTGAAGCCGGCGGCAAAGGTCAAGATATTCCTGCAATTGCTGCCGTGAAAGGATTCGTACAATCAGGAGAACCGCATCGGCATTGAGCAGCGCCGATTCATATAGTTGGTAGGTTGAGACGATGAAATCCTTTCGCAAAACCGGCAGTGAAGTCGCATCGCGTGCGGCTGTCAGATCTGTGACGCTGCCGTGAAAGTAAACCTGTTCCGTCAGAACAGATAGCGCGGCTGCGCCGCCGCGCTCATACGCCCGGGCATACTGCACCGGATCCAGGTCGGGCCGGATCACCCCCTTTGAAGGTGAGGCCCGTTTGATTTCAGCGATGATATTAATGCCCGCCGGACCGGGCTGTATAAAGCGTTCCCTAAACGGTCGGCGCTGCCTGGGCTGGGAGGCGTCGTCACGCAGGCGGTTTTCAGGTATTTTCTTTCTGGCGGCAGCCAAGGCCAGTTTTTTATCTTCAGTAATTCGGGTTAAAAAATCTGTTTTCATGAATTAGGTGTTTTCTCGGGTAAAACGGACCAGGGCGTTCATTTTGGCCAGGGCGGCGCCTGAATCAATAGAACTTTCAGCAAGATGGATGCCCGCTTTGAAGTCTTCGGATTTGCCGGCGGCCACCAATGCGGCGGCGGTATTCAGCA
>Ga0180009_10005463_pt1 | contig 13632 bp, 10 predicted proteins | sample OS_PC_MetaG_FD_123537 | JGI IMG/M metagenome (GOLD analysis project Ga0180009, IMG submission 123537) | Groundwater microbial communities from the Aspo Hard Rock Laboratory (HRL) deep subsurface site, Sweden - OS_PC_MetaG | ecosystem: Environmental > Aquatic > Deep subsurface > Groundwater... | reverse complement strand
GATTCTTCACGTCATCTTTTATTCTTCTTAAGATATAGTCTACCCCTTGAGAGTCATCATAAAGAGGAAACCCTGGTAATGGTGGAAAATGAGCCATTCCAATAATTATTTTTTTCTTACCAAAAATACTTTTAATATCCATCTATAAAATCTCTCTTTCTAAAAAATTATTTTTATTTTTTTCTCTTCTAAATTTTTCAATACATCTTCGGGTAGAGATTCATCTATAATAATCGCCTCAAATTTTTCTATATCAGCCACCTTAATTAAGGCAACTTTCCCATATTTAGTATGATCTGCTATTAGATAAGTTCTCATAGAACTTTGAATTATGGATCTCTTTATTCCAACTTCAAACATAGAGGCATTATAGGTGCCACTAAGATCCCACCCATCAGTAGACAGAAATCCTTTATCTCCCTTAAATTCACCAAGACATCTAATGGCTATTTCTCCTCCTATACTAAAATATCCTGCCCTTACTTCTCCTCCTATAAGAATGGTCTGGACAGTAGGATATCTGGCAAGTTTTTCAGCTATTTTTACGTCTGTAGTAATAATCTTTAAACCTTTTTTCTTCACCAGTTCACTGGCAAGATAATAGGTAGTAGTCCCCGAATCAAGAATTACTACATCTCCATCTTCTACCAAGTTAACAGCTAATCTTGCAATTTTTTTCTTCTCCTCTACTAATTGAGAAAGCTTTATATTAAACATTGGCTCTAACCCTGATTTTTCTAAAGAGTAAATTGCTCCTCCATGAACTCTACTTATAGGGAAACTGCCCCTTCCAGCAAGTTCTGCAAGATCTCTTCTTGTGGTAGCTTCGGATATTTGCAAAATTCCTGCTAAATATTTCGTTGAGGCGTTCCCCTCGGTTTTCAGAATCTCTAATATTTTTGTAAAACGATTGTTTTTGTTCATTTACTCTTCCTATAAACATTTTTATTGTTTTTATTTGATTGTTTTAGTTTTATTTTATACTTAAAACAATCATTTGTCAAAAGAACGAATTGCCCTATATATGTCAACTAAACCTGTAAACTTACCATTTCGTAGTTTTTAGCTTATTCTTCGTACAATAAATTTTCCCCTAGGTCGGTCTGCTATCCACTCTCCTTGTCGATACAGAATTTCGCCGCGCTGCATCACCAGAGACGGGAAACCCCGGCATCGATACCCCTTATATGGAGACCAATCAACATTCATGTGAAGTTTCTCACTCTGTATCACAAATTCTGTATCCGAATCGAAAATGACCAGATCTGCATCTGAACCTACTTGCAAGGTTCCCTTCCGCGGATAAAGGCCAAAAATGCAGGCTGGGTTATAGCTCGTTAATTGGACAATCCTCTCTAGAGGCACATGCCTATGCCAGAACCCCTCAGTAATTAAAAGTGGTAACCTTGTCTCTACTCCAGGGAGGCCATTTGGCACTTTTGTGAAGTCATCTTTATATTTCCCTTTTTGAGCACAGTTAAATGGGCAGTGATCTGTAGAGATAAAGTCAACCTTCCCATTTTTAACCCCTTCCCAAAGCGCTTCGCAATCATCAAGTGTTTTTAAGGATGGGCTTACAAGAAAGAGGTGCCCATCCAATTCCTTATATTTTTCAGCTGTTAGCAATAAATAATGAGGGCAGGTCTCTGCATACACTTCCTGGCCTCGGTTTTTTGCTTCGTTAATTAGTTCAAGCGAAATACTCGATGAAACATGAACAAAGTACAGTTTTCCATCAACAACTTGATTGAGGAAAAGTATTTTTTGTATTGCTTCTGCCTCTACAAAAGCGGGCCGACTGAGATAATGATAATATGCATCCAGTTTGCCTTGAGCTACAAAATTATTTATTAAATGGTCAATTATATCACCATTTTCTGCATGGACGCCTACCAAACCACCAACTTGTTTCACCCATTGCATGATCTGATAAATTTCACCGTCCCTTAACTGCAATCCGGGATAGAGCATGTATAATTTAAAACTAGGCACACCCTCCCTTACTACCTTTTGAATATTTTCGGGGAGAAGCTTGTCGAAGTAATTAATAACAGCATGAAATCCGAAGTCTATATAGCAAAAACCCTCCGCTTCTTTCCTCTGTCTTTGCACGGCTTCATATAGAGACTCCCCTTTTTCGGGAATTGCAAAATCAATGATTGTAGTTACCCCGCCGCAGACTGCTGCGCGACTCCCTGAGGTGAAATCATCGGTTGAGCGGAAATCACCAAGTTTCCAAGGCATGTGTACATGAACATCAATCAGGCCGGGAATAATCAACTTTTCAGTGGCATCAATCACCTGGTCAACTTTACCCAAACCTTTAAGACCTATGCCCATGGCTATAACCTTCTCATTCTCAATTAGTAAGTCCCCATGTATAATGCCAGTGTGAAGCACGATTTTCCCGTTATTGATTAGTATTCTCATTTATATTCCTCCAAGGCTCTCTTAATCTTTTTTGGAGTTGCAGGTAGTCGTGTTATTCTCACTCCAAGCGCATCGCGAATAGCATTTGTTATAGCCGGCGCGACTGAAACCATGGCCATTTCCCCCACTCCCTTCGCTCCATAGGGTCCCACAGAATCCTTCTCTTCTATTAACCGGGCCTCGAGCTCAGGAGGAGTGGTAACTATACGTGGCACACCACATTGGCCCAAATTCTTCGTCTGGTTTGGCCCATAAGCGTGGTACTCTTCTGAGAGTGCATATCCTATCCCCATAATGGCGCCTCCCTCAAGCTGTCCCTCTAAAGTAAGTCTGTTGATAGCTTTACCCACATCGTAAGCAGAGATAAGCTTTTCCACCTTTACACGCCCTGTGTCTGGGTCTGCATTCACAACAACTAAATTAGAGAAAAAGCCATAGGTCACGTAGTTTTTATCCCCTTGCTTGGATCCAATGGGAAACGTTTTCGGTGCGACATAGGTTCCCCGAGCCAGAAGGCGTTTCCCATCCGCCAACCCTCGTCTGGCGAGAGTAAACAGCTCAACACGATGCCCACTTGCATCGACAAGGCTTCCCTTTTGCATATTTATATAGCCCTGAAGCTCGGGGTAATACGCCATTGCGAGATCTCCCGCAGTATGATGTAAGTTCTTAATCGCTTCTAATATAGCATTACCAGACATCACTGTCTGCCTCGAAGCATTGGTCTCCCGCGCATCTGGGTCAAGATCTGTATCCCCCATCTCCACGTCTACTGATTCATAATTGATCCCCAGCTCGTGGGCGGCAATCTGAGCGAAAATGGTTGATGAACCCTGCCCTAGATCAATCGCTCCAACTCGAAGGAAGACCTTTCCCTCTGGGAAAATTTCAATCTCTGCATTTGCGTAATCGTGTTCTCCGAGCCCCAACCCGACATTTTTGTATCCACAAGCAATGCCGACACCAAAGCCCGCTTGGACATTACTTGCCTTCTTGATAGAGAGATAATCCTCTTCAATAGCATTCAGCGTTTCCAGCAAATGCGTATCAGACCCCAACAACTGTCCAGTTACTGTTCGGTCACCCGGTTTGACTGCATTGAGTTTGCGAATATCTAGGGGGGAGAGATCTAATTGCCTGGCAGCTTCATCCATAAGGGACTCAATAGCAAAGGTTGGTTGAGGAACACCAAACCCCCTCATTGCAGAAGAGGGAGGGGTATTTGTAAATACACCACACGCTTTTATAGACACATTAGGAACTACATAGGGGCCGGTGGAAAAGGCAGTCGTCTGTTCAATCACTGGAGAACTAAGTGATTCATAGGCACCGCAATCTGCTAAGATATCGCCCTCGATAGCCTTAATTTGTCCATTTTTACTAAAGCCGATTCGGTAACATAGTCTCATTGGATGTCGTTTGACACTAGCCTTCAACGATTCCTCTCGAGTAAGAGTAATTTTAACTCGACGCTTGGTGACAAAGGTTGCCAAAGCCAGTAGCGCCTGAATAGAAATATCCGTCTTTCCCCCAAAAGCTCCTCCTGTTGGATGAGAAATCACACGAATGTCTTTCTCAGGTAGCTTGAAAATCGCCGCAATCTGCCGACGAATAATCTGCGGATATTGGCAGCCAGTACGGATAATCATACGACCTTCTTTCCACTCAGCAATCCCTGCCTCAGGCTCTAGGTAGGCATGTTCAATTGCGGGCGTGGTGAACCTTCCCTCCACAATGACATCCGCATTTCGAAAGCCCTCCTCAACCTCGCCATGCTTAATAGTAAACTCACAAACCAGGTTTCCCTTCGGAAAGAGTTTGGGTGCTTTTTCTAATAAGGCCTCCTCCGGATCATAGAGGGGTTCCAAGGGTTCATATTCAACTTCCACTCGATCACGACCCTGTTCAGCGGCAGATTGACTTTCAGCAATAACCAGTGCAATGGGATCCCCAAGATAACGCACCCGATCCTTAGCCAACACGGGCTGATCCGGCTGAATCAGACCGAAAACATTTTTCCCTGGGACATCCGCTGCAGTCAAAACAGCTATTACTCCTGGGACCTCTTTGGCTTTCAATGTGTGCACGCTCTTTATTTTAGCATGTGAATATTGTGACCAAACAATTCTGCTGAAAAGTATATCCTCCTCTGAGAGATCGTCAATAAATTTCAGTTTTCCCGTGACCTTTTCAATAGCCATCTTAGGTGTAAGCGGAGCTCCAATATAGGTGGGTGGCAAGTATTTTATCTCTTTCCCCTTTAAACCACTATCGGTCGTTATAGCTGCTTTTTTAACGGCTTCAATGACTTTCCTATATGTACCGCATCTACACAGATTACCATGCAAAGCTCGAATGGTATCAGTGCGAGACGGTAAGGGATTTTGATCAAGAAGCGCCTTGGCAGCCATAATCATACCTGGTGTACAGAAGCCACATTGTATAGCTCCTTCGTTGATAAAGGCTATCTGTAAAGGATGCAGGGTATCCCCGTTACTCAGTCCTTCAATAGTAATTATCTCGGCATTGTCCAACTGATTCAGCTTCAATTGACACGATTTTACTGCTTTACCATCTACAATCACCGTGCAAGCACCGCAGATTCCTTTCTGATCACATCCATTTTTAGCTCCTGTCAAGCCCAAATCTTTGCGGAGATAATCTAATAGACTCCGTGTAGGATAAGCCTCTATCTGACAAGGTTTACCATTCACAAATAATTTTATAAGAGAAGACCTTTTATTACTCACCGCCGTCTCCCTTCCTAATTTATACGAGATCGAAGCTTTGCGCTAGCCCGAGCAAATTCCCTAAGTACGAGTTCTTCGGATATGAATGGAAATCTTCCTTCTTCAAATACAATCTTGCCATCTACCATTACGAGCTTTATGTTGCTTGTATCTCCGTAGTAGAATAGATTTTTAATCGGATCAACTACTGGCTGTGTATTTAAGTGATGCAGATCAAATACAATGAGGTCTGCTTTTTTCCCTGTTTCTAACGAACCAATCTCGTTGTTTAATCCCAAGGCCCTCGCTCCATCAATGGTAGCCATAGCTAGAGCTTCGTAGGCGGGAAGATAATCAGGTTTACCAGTTTTTATCCTGTTGATAAATGTAGCGAAGCGGGCCGTCTCCAGCATATTCATTTGAAATGCATCTGTACCTAAGCCGACATTAACTCCTTTTTCTCGCATCTCACTGACTGGGGCCGCCACAGCTGCATCCTTAGCATTCACGACTGGGTTATGCGAGATAGACACCTTATGCTGATAAAGACGTTCAATTTCTTTCTCTTTCAGAAAAATTGCGTGGGCTCCTAAGACTGGTCCTTGTAACAGGCCAACATCCTCAAGAAACTCCACACATTCCATCCCTTCACGGGCTTTAATTGCCTCTTTCTCACTTGCCATTTGCGCTAAATGTAGATGAACCCCTAACCCATTTTCTCGGGCTTGCTCAGCTACTTCAGCAAACATCTCTCGATTAAGGGTATTTGTAGCATGAGGAGCAATCGAAGTTGTGATGAGCCCGTTAGAAACCCCACGCCAGTTAAGAGCAAATGTTATAGCTTCTTCCAATTGTTTAGAAAAGGCCAAGAAGTCAAAATTATAGTTGACTCCATGGCTTGTTTGATGAGGTGGTGAATTAAGTGAAAAACCAAGTATTTTCTGTCCAATGTATGCACGAAGACCGGCCTCAGAGACTGCCTTAGCGGTGGACGAAGAATAGTGATACATGTCGGCAACAGTTGTCACTCCACACCGCAGCGCATCCAAGGCCCCGGCCAAACTTCCCCAGTATACTATCTCAGGATCAAGTTGAGCTTCCCAACGAAATAAAGTGGTATAAAATATGCCTTCAAAATCTACTTCATCCATCAACCCCTTAAAAACATTCTCTGCTAGATGTGTATGACAATTGACAAAACCAGGAAGGATAAGACATTCTTGACAATTTATAATTCGATCTGCTGTAAATTCTCGAGGTTCTTCCTTAGAGACAAGCAGAATCCGTGTATCCTTAATTCCCAGATAACCCTTAGGAATACATCGCGAAAAAGCATCAAAGGGGTAAATCGTTCCTCCTGATAGAAGTATTTTCATTTTTCTTCATTAACTCCCTTATAGTAGCTAATAGCTTCTACGGGGCACATGGAAATACAAAGACCGCATCCTTCACATATAGAAGAACGAATTAGAAAACGCTCTTTCTCTTTCTCCACGGCTCCATAAAGGCAAATCCGTTGGCAAAGTTCACACCGCGTGCAGACCCCTTGGTCAATAAAAGCAACCTTATTAATTGACTTTACTGGTCGTTTCTCGTATTCTTGACGTTCTTCTATCGATTTAGGAAAATCAATCTGTGATAATGCCTGTCCACGCAACTCTCCAAGAGAGGAAAGCCCTTGATCTTGCATAAATTGGATCATCTGTTCGTTTATTTTTGAAATGACCTCTGGCCCCTTAACGATTATTGCAGTACAAACACCTACCGCTACTGCTCCGCAAGAGATCATTTCAAGTGCGTCAATGCCCGACATTATCCCCCCTGTCCCAATAGTAGGAAGCTTTACATAGTGTGCCAATTGGGCCACATGATATAAAGCTAAAGGCTTAATTGCCTCACCCGATATTCGGCCAAATCCTTGTTCTAACAACCCGGGACGCCCCGTCCTCAGGTTGAGATGTAGCCCAGCTTTTACCGCATCAATTGCTGAAATAGCATCCGCTCCCGCTTCACGAATAGCTTTCCCAAATTCCACCGTATCATATACATTGTGACTAAGTTTAACAGAGACTGGAACATCTACAGCCTTTTTTACTCGGCGAACCGCCTCTATCATTGGCGTCGGATCGTCATATGAAGTGAATATGGAAAGCTCAAGCATATCTGCACCAGCTTTAACAACTGGTTTAGCTAACTTTTCGACATCCCAAGGCGTCATTCCAATACTGGCGATGACAGGAATATCCAATTGGCTTAGCCTCGGTAATTCTTCATCCTGCCATTGCTTAAAAGGAAGTGTAGAACAGCGTTCTGTATTAAGGAAATAACCATTTCTTCGGTATAGGCATGGCTGCGGATTAATTGAAGGATTAAGAAGAATCGTTTTTGTAATAACAGCCCCTATTCCAGCAGTTTCCAAACGCTTAATAGAATTAAAATCCCTCGTCATTGGCCCCGAAGATGCTATAAGAGGACTCCTTAGCGTGAAACCTAAAAATTGCGTCTCAATTTTTGTCATATATTATTTCTCCTTTTTATAGACTTCTTTCCCAAAAGCTATAATACACTTTATATCATGTGAACTAACCCGATGCACAATTGCTGAATAAATATTATGTATATACCGAAGGTTAATAGTTTTATTGTCTAAAACAATAAAACTCGCTACTTTACCCTCTTCTATAGAACCAAACCGGTCATCAATACCAAGGGCTCGAGCTCCTCCTAATGTCGCCATTGATAAAACGGTTTTCGCATCTATTGCCTCCGGAACTCGACTCTGCCCCCGCAACAGACGGGAACAATAATCCATCTCGCGGAACATATTAGGACTAGAGAACATAAAATTATCTGTGCCTAAGCTTAAAGAAATACCGGCCTGGAACAGATCATAAAGTGGTGGTATCCCGTCACCCAAAATACAATTTGTACGAGGACAACACACAACAGGGATTTTCTCTTTGGCAACACAATTAATTTCAAACTCATCTGCGTTTGTCATATGGATCAGAAGATCAGGAGAAAATCGTAGAATTCGGCTAACTTCAGATTCTCCCCATCGTTTTCGAGAGGCCTGTTGTGCAGCTTTTGTTTCAGCAATATGAACGGCTAACTTTTTTGACCCAGCATCGTCCAAAATTTGCCGGATGGTGGCCAGTTGACGAGCATTAAGGCGTGTAATATCACCCAATCCTATTCCATTTGAAACCTTAATGATCTTCTCAATTTCACTTATGTAATTATCCCAATCTTCAGGCTCAGTAGTCGGCTCGGAGAAGATCACCCCTTCTATTGGTAGTTGGCCTATGGCCTCCTTCAGGCATTTGCTTCCCTGAACACCTCCTTCTCGAAAGTCTGCAAAAGCACATATTCCTAATGATAACATTTCTTGAATGGCCTGTGTTAATAATTGAACAAGTGCTTCTGGTTTTAGACCTTGTAAATAACGGTATTTCACACTATCGGGAGGACTAACGGCTTTTTCAGTGGGAAGACCGACGGCAAGGTCCTTAGCGCCAACATCACCAATGTGAGTATGTGTATTGACAAAAGCAGGGAAGACAATTTTACCGTCCATATCTACACCTCTAGAGAGAAAACCAATTCCCACTTTAGCTATATATTCTCCCTCCACCTCAATATAGGCCTTTTCCTGTATGTGTAAATCAGATCCGATCAGAATAGTAGCATTCTTATAGACTTTATTCATTTCTTACCCCTTTATCTATTATCTATTTTGTTTGCGATTTGGCCGAAGTCGTAGAAGGGACAGAAGTTCCTCAATGACTGATGTAATCAGCTCTTCACCAAGTTCCGCAGAAGCTCCCTCTGGATTCCCTATTACCCCGTCGGGAGCCATCTCCTCTGCTTTCCATGGCACATGTAATTGTAAGTCCTTCTCTTGCCACTGAGAATTGGTAATGTTGAACGAAGAAACAGTCTTATTCCCTATTAATTTCGGATGCAAAGCTAACATAAATGACATTTCAATGCAGCTTGCGTGCAGATCCATAGGAATTGAGCGCCTTTGAAGAGATTTACTCTCATATAAATTAAAAAGGTAAGGTATAATACCGGTCTCCCTTCGAATGTCCCTTACTACCGCCTTAAGAGATGCGTCGTTGCCACCATGGCAGTTAAACAGCAGGAGACGTTTAGCTCCATAGCGAGCCACTGAGGATGCAATATCCATAATTAGAGATTCGAAAGTGTATCTCCGAAGGGATATCGTACCAGAAAAGCTTATATGCTCTTCGCTACAGCCAAAACATACCGTTGGCAAAATAAGAAAGTTGTTATTCTTTGAAAGTTGGCCTATGATCCTCTTTAGTAATCCCTCTGCAATCAAGGTATCAGTGAAGAGAGGTAGATTTGGCCCGTGTTGTTCGGTGGATCCACATGGAAGAATCACAAAACGATCCTCCTGAAGAGCCACTTTGCTTTGAGGAGAGGAAAGCTTATCTAATTCCCACTGATCGAGATTGGTCATTTCACCCCTCCAAAGGTTAATCCGCTGACGTAGTAACGTTGTAACAATAGCGAGAGCACGATCACTGGAATAATCGCGATACAACCCAGAGCAGTCATATAAGTCCAGCCTATGCTCATCACACCGTAAGTGCTTAACATACCGAGAGGCAGTGTGGCAGTAGAAGGAGAGGTTAGCGTTAGAGCAAACAAAAAATCGTTCCAGGAAAAGATAAAAGCGAACAAGGCCGATGTAACGAGTCCTGGTTTGCTTAGAGGAAGAGCAATCCTCCAAAAAGCCTGTATAGGCGAGCACCCATCGATAAGCGCTGCTTCCTCTAGATCGACAGGAATACTTTCAAATATACCGGACATGAGCCAAGCTGTAAACGCTGCATTGTAGACGCTATCTATAAGGATCACAGCTGTCCGGGTACCAAATAATCCCACCCACTGCATCATTACCCGAAAAGGAAGAGCGATAACCAATGGCGGAATAGCCCGTGTTAATAAAATAAATGTTAGTAGGACTCGTTTACCTCGAAACTTAACTCGTGAAAAGGCGTAGCCTGCAGGCACACCAATCAGAAGCGATAACATCATAGTCCCAACGGAGATTACACTGCTATTCAAGGCCCATTGAGATACAGGCATAGTCCGGAATATATATTTAAAATTATCCCAAATCGGTTTAAATATCCACTGTGGCGGGAGGCGAAACATGTCTATTCTTTCTCTGAAAGATGTGGCAAACACCCAATAGATGGGGAAGAGGAAGAAACAGACAACTGCTCCGATTGTCAGGACTCGCAGCCCCCAAAGTAACCTGTTTTTCAGTCGGTGGCTTTGCAAAGGAGTCATCACATACCCCCATACTTCTTAGAATATAGGAAGTGAAAGAAGAGTACTCCTGTGATCACACCCAGTACTAAAAGGACATTAGATAGGGCTGAAGCATAGCCGATCCGCAGGTGTTGAACACCGACCTCATAAATACGTAGGTTTGTTACAGTTGTCGCCGTTCCCGGACCGCCTCCCGTAATAGCCCAAATAATGTCGAAGATCTTCATGGCATCCAGGGATCGAATCAGCAAGGCTACCCCAAGGATTGGACGTAATAGAGGCAATGTAATATACTGGAATAAGTGCCAACTGGAGGCGCCATCTACCATCCCAGCTTCATAAGGCTCTCGTGGCAGGCTCTTCAACCCCGCCAGAATAATAATTACCATTAGAGGTGTCCACTGCCAGATATCGACCAAGACGACTGAAAAAAGGGCGGTGGAGCGCTCCACTGTAAGACCCCGTCCAATATTTATTCCTAATGCCTGCAAATAATATGTAATTAATCCCAAATCAGGATGATATAAAGCCTTCCAAACTAATCCGCCCACTAGCGGTGTAAATACAGTCGGAAGAAGAATCCCAGTGCGAATAATGTTCATGGTTTTGCCTTCATAGTTTAGTAAGAGAGCTATTCCTAGACCTAAGACAAGCTGACTGAGCACAGCCGAGGCTACGAAAATAGCCGTAGTAAAGAGGGAATTAATAGATTGATTATCATGTGTTAGCAGAACATAATTTTGTAAGCCAATAAATGTTCGGGGGCTACCTAAGCTATAATCGTAAAAACTAATAAAAATCCCATAGATAACCGGATACAAGAAAAACACGACCATATAAAGCGTGATTGGAAGAATAAATAAAAAAAGTGATCGCTTTCCTTTAAAGCATCTCTTTGTCCATCCTACTAACATTGGTCACCATATCTCCTACAAGTATTAGATATAAGGGCTAAAGCAGACATCTGTCTGCCCTAGCCCATGTACTATTATTTTAACTTCACAGACCCTATTTAGAATATAATGCTTTGATTTCCTCGGCAGCTTTATCCAGCGCCTCCTTCGGTGTTAATTCATGCGTTATAGCTTGATTGACACATAGGCCAAGTATAGACTGGATTTGAGAATACTCCGGTAGCCGAGGGCGATACTCGCCGTCGCCATGAATGAACAGCTTCAACATTGTTGACAGCCAGGGCATCTTCGCATTCAATTCGGGATCGAGTAAAGTCGAAAGTCGTATGGGTGCACCATCGTGAAGCATCCACTCCTTCTGGATCTCTGGAGTGGTGATCCACTTGATAAACGCCCATGCAGCCGCCTGCCTTTCTGGATCAATATCAGCGTTGATGCCAATGCCCCAGCCACCAAAGCCTAATCTCGGTAGTACCCCGGGAACAGTAGGGGTAACGCCCATGGCGGTCTTACCAAAAACAAGGGAAATAGCCGGATCCTCATAACCGGCACGCGCAATGCTCCAAGAAGACTGCATGATAGACTGACCTATTCGGTAAGTGGTCTCCCGATCATCCCACCAATAGCCTATCGCCCCCGGAGGAGCCCACTTGTCGAAGATGTCCACGAAAAACTCGAGAGCAGCGAGACACTCCGGGCTGTTCACCACAACGTTGCCTTCCTCATCAACGATTTGCCCCCCAAAGGCCCGCATATACTCCATCCAGTCCTGAGCAACTGCAGGTCCACGCGCCCCATTGGCCACTAGGCCAAAGAGGTTCTCATCAGGCCGAGTAAAGAAGGTTGCAACATCTCTCATCTCGTCCATTGTACGGGGTAGACGCAACTCGTACCCATATTCCGCTTTAAATGCTACCTTCTCTTCTGGATCATCAAACAGGTCCTTGCGGTAAATGAGGCTATTGGCGTATCCAGCCATAGGGAATGCAACTTGTTTACCCTCCCAGCTTCCTTGTGTCCACATAACGGGAAGAATATCAGGAACATCGAGCTCCACGTAGTCTCTTAGGATTAAAGGTGTCAGGTCAACTGTCCACTTTTTTTGCGCAAACCCACCGCTCCAAACGATATCAACCGTCGCCAAGTCATACAGCTTCGTATCGGTGGCATAGTCGCTTGTAATTTTCGCGTATAACTCTGTATAGCCAAGTATATCTACTTCTACCTTAGCCCCGCTGACTTCCTCGAACTTTTCGCCCAACACTTTTAAGTAGTCGGCGTATTGATCCGCCATACTTGCTAAACGCAGTACAGTCCCCTTATAGGGTTTCTCCTGCGTTATTCCCAACAACGTAATACTAACCATCGTAAAACATACGATAAGCAACAATCCAACTAACTTTTTCCACGGTTTCATTTATAAATCCCTCCTTATAATCAATTTAACTAAAGAAATTTTATTTCCTAACTTATCACCTTTTTCTCCAGCGGCTATCACCTCCTTGTTAGCAAAATTTCTTTTCTCTCCCACAAAAGTCTTCTTGTACTCACTATGATACATAATTAACTAATAATATGTCTAGATTTGACTTTACACGAGCCTCATTTGATCAATTCTGCCTCCAAAATCTTTGAATACATTTTATTAAGATATGGTTTTCCTTTTTCCTTAAATATTTAGACAGTCATCTATCTTTACTTTAGATTTATGTAGAGAAGAAATAGTTTCTGGCGAAACTACTACAAACTTACCGATGAAGCTGATCTTCAGCTATTAAACATTGGTTCTAAACCTGATTTTTCTAAGGTGTAAATTGCTCCCCCATAAACTCTCTTTGTGGGGAAATGGTCCCTACTAACAAGTTCTGTAAGGTCTCTCCTTATAGTAGCTTCGGATGCCTGCAAAATACCTGCTAAATATTTCGTTAAGGCATTCCCCTCGGTTTTAAGAATCTCCAATATTTTTGTAAAATGTTTTGTTCATATGCTCTTGATATAATATATTTATTGCTCATATTTGATTGTTTTATGATTATTATATATTCAAAATAAATATTTGTCAAGAGGTCAAATTGACTCAAAATATTTTTGAAACGATATGATTAGAGCAGATTTGGTGTAATTTAACACTAACTATTTCACCTTTTTTACCGATAAAATCAGGAATTATTATTTTAATATAATTAGAGGTGATACCACGGGAATAGATTCTTCCTTCTTTGTCTTTTATCTCGTCCTCAACCAAAATT
>Ga0180009_10005462_pt1 | contig 13633 bp, 16 predicted proteins | sample OS_PC_MetaG_FD_123537 | JGI IMG/M metagenome (GOLD analysis project Ga0180009, IMG submission 123537) | Groundwater microbial communities from the Aspo Hard Rock Laboratory (HRL) deep subsurface site, Sweden - OS_PC_MetaG | ecosystem: Environmental > Aquatic > Deep subsurface > Groundwater... | reverse complement strand
GTTGTTTTTTTGATTTTACAAATGGTCGGGAGTGTCGTTTCTTCAATTCTTTTTAACCAAAGTTTTTTGTTTTTGGATAGGTTTTTGAATAAGGTTTCGGTTACTTGCATAAACATCGGACCCAGTTTTGGCGCGCTTGGTTTATGTGATTTTATGCCCAAGTCGGCTTGGCATATTTTGTAGCCTCCTTCTATCGCCCGCGTTGTCATGAAGATGTCAATCCCATATTGTAAAACTTGCTTCGTCCATTTTTGTTTTAGCCAGTGTTCGCAAAGTCTGGCAGAAAAACCCATATCTCCTCCTATTGGCTGACGGATATTAAATCCCAAAAGCCCAAACAGCACAGGATAGCAGATATTATTTGTGATAGATCCGTCATATTCGTTTCTGCTATAAATTGGAGCAACAAAGTCGTGACCAGAAAAAACAGGAGACAGGAGACACCTTACCCATTCGGGCGAACAATTGTTAATATCGGCGTCTATAATCATCCCCGCTTCTGCATCCAGACTTTTCATTTTTTTGAAAAGATTTAATATATTATTCCCTTTTCCGAGGATACTTTCCGGGGTGGAAATGTATATTTTGGGGGTTATTGTCTCTGTTTTTAAAAAAACTTTTTTAGTATTGTCCGGAGAGTTGTTGTCGACATTTATTATGACCGCCTTCTTGTTTGGAAAATATTTTTGAAGACCCTTGTCAATTTGTTTTACGACGTTACTTATGGTATCGGATTCGTTGTGCGAGGGTATGCCAACAACGATATCGGTCTTTTTAATTTTTTGGAGGTTAGTTTCTTTCATATGGGTTTCATTATATAATACATACTATGTGTTTGGCTACTCCACAAAAAATTATAAAAATTGAAGGAAACAAAGCCACGGTTCAATCAGGGGAGCATACGCACGAAGCGGATTTGTCTCTTCTTAAAGACGCGAAAGTTGGAGAATATGTTTTGGTTCATGGCGATATGGTTTTAAACAGGCTTGAAAAAGAAGAGGCCAAGCGTATATTAAAGATGATTAATAAATTAGATTGTAATTGTCATGAATAAAAATAAAGGCGTGTTTCTTGCTTTTTTAACTGCCATAATAAGCGGGTTCGCGGTTTTTTTCAATAAGTTTGCCATGTCATTTTGGACAAACTCTTCTGTTTTTACAACAGCGAAAAATTTGATTGCTGTTTTGTTTTTGGTTTCTCTGCTCTTGCTGTTGGGAAAAATAAAAGATCTGAAAAAATTATCCAAAAAACAATGGTTTCAGCTGATTGTTATCGGTTTTGTCGGAGGCTCAATTCCTTTCCTTCTATTTTTCAAGGGCCTGTCTTTGTCGTCATCCATATCGGCCACCTTTGTTCATAAAACGCTTTTTGTCTGGGTTGCGCTGATGGCGGTTTTCTTTTTGAAAGAAAAAATATCAAGTTTACAGTTTTTGGCGATCGGCGTTCTTTTTGCAGGGGTTTATTTGTTCGCGGACCCTTTCCGGCTCCATCTTGGCTACGCAGAACTTTTGATATTTTTGGCAACTTTGTTGTGGGCCATTGAAAATGTAATTGCCAAAAAGATTTTGAAAGACCTCTCTTCCTTGACGGTCGCTTGGGCTAGAATGTTTTTTGGCTCCATGTTTTTGTTGGCTTTTCTTGTTTTTTCGGGGGGTATGGGTGCTTTAGCGGTTTCTTCTTGGTCGCAGATAGGCTGGTTGTTTTTTAGTGGACTTCTTTTGTTTGGCTATGTTATTACATGGTACTCGGCTCTTAAGCGCGCGCCGGCTACGGTGGTGACTTCAATTCTTGTGTTGGCTGTGCCTATTACGGCTTTGTTAAATAATAAAGTGCTAATTTTGCCGACCGCGCTAATGGTTTTCGGGGTTTTTCTTATTTGCGGATTGTTTAAAAAATTAAAAATTATAAATTCATTTAAAATTAAAAATTTAAAATTAAAAATTTAAACATGAACGGCATGTTCATGTTTTTAAAATACGCTCAACCGCCTAATTTATTGGGATACTGCGGGCCCAAATCTTTGTCTATTGAAAGAGGTTCTCTTTTGCAGTTTGAAGGCGCTGTTCCGTATCTTCGGCTTATTGCGCGCGCGAATAATATAAAAGATGAATTTGACGAGCGGGTGGTTGAAGCGTACTGGTTGGGGAATGATTTGTTGAAAAATGTTTCGAATAAAAATTTATATCGTAGTGTTGAAGAACGTTTTAGAAAAAAAATGGGCAGGAAAGATTGGAGATGGCTTATGGCCGAATCCATTCCCGAAGCCAAACCGCATCATGTTTTTCATGTTTTTGATATTTATCGTAGGGCGGGGCTTTTGCGCTCAGGAGCAAAAGATAAAATTTTGGAGACAATAAATAGTTGTCGCATCGGCTGGGGTAGGGTGGTCGCTACTGAATTAAATACTGAATTAAATACTGAGCACTTTCCGCTTGTATTCAAGGGTAACAAATTGCAGTTTGGAGAAAAGATAATAAAAAAAATTATATCTTTTGATTCATCAATAAAAGCGGGTGATGAAGTGTCTTTTCATTGGAATTATGTTTGCGACAAAATAACCTCGCAACAAAAGCGGAATTTAATCTATTGGACGCAATATCATCTTGATATTACAAATCAGACTATTTAATTAATGCGTTGAGCAGGTTTTGAGATTCTGTCAAATTGCGGTATTATCATAGTATGGAAAAGGAAGCGATTATAAACGAAGTTGTTGGAATAGTCAGGAGATATTTACCGGAAGGATATAAAATTTATCTTTTTGGTTCTTGGGCGAAAGGCAATGCTCTTAAAACATCTGATTTGGATGTTGGAATTTTAGGAGAAACGGCGGTAAGTGATGATATTATGACTAAAATTTCGCGAGAAGTTCAAACAATTTCAACTCTGCGAGGTATTGATGTAGTTGATTTGAGGGAGAAATCAGATAATTTTAGAAAGGGTATTTTAAAATACGCGAGATTAATTAAAGGGTAATTCACAAAAACAAGATGAATGATATTTTAAATTCGTATTCAAAATCTTTAAGGCGGTTTGAGGAAATTCTTAAAAAAGAAAAATCAATTGAAACCAGCGACTCGGCGATTAAAAGGTTTGAGTTTACTGTTGAATTAGCGTGGAAAACAGCGCAGAAATTTTTGCGGGAGCAAGATATTGTTTGTCGTTCTCCGAGGGAGTGTATAAAAGAATTATTTAAATTTGGATTAGTGGACGACGATCCGCGATGGCTCAAAATGTTTGATGACAGAAATTTGACGGTGCACACCTACGATGAAAAAACAGCTGAAGAGGTTTATGAACGTTTGCCTCAATATCTTGAAATTTTGCAGTCGTTGGAACAAAAACTTTGCGAACATTAATGCGTTGAGCAAGTAATACAAGGGTCATAAGCCCGAACGAGCATCTCTAGGAGGTGCTTTTTTTCTTTTTGGCTTTTGTTTTCGTGTTGCTCCAAAAGAGCGTTGGCGCTTTTTTCTATTGAAGTTAAATTTTGCACCGTGGGAGTGATGATGTTGGCGTATGTTATTATTCCTTTATCATCCCAATGGAGCTCGTGGTAAAGACCTCCGCGAGGCGCCTCAACAACTCCAATACCTTTGGAATTAGCGAGGTTGAACCTCGGTAATTTACTATCGAGGTTCAACCTCAATAGTTGATTTAGTAATTTTTCAGCCCGTTTGTGATAAATCAAAATTTCAATTGCTTGAGCCAAGTTGTTGTGAAATGGATTTTGGAAATCAATCTTCACGTCACCCGATGACCAAGAGATTGACGTTAATTTTGGGTCATCGGGTGACAAAAAATAGATACGCGCAAGGGCCCCCACCATTATTTCCCTTCCTTTGTATGTTCCAAACTTCGCCGTTGAGTAGCTTCTTATTTCTTCCGTGATATTTTCTTTGTAATTTTTTACCGAAACATCTTTTACCTTATTTGATTTTATTAAGCCGTTTTCTTGGGCGACGAATTCCAAATCAATTTTTAATTCAGGGAATTTTATTTTTGAGCATAGTTTTAAAGAATGTTCCGCCGATTTTCTTGTTTTTTTGATTTTCTCAAGAAGTTTTTCCATGTCTTCTTTTGTCGGTGTCTTGTGGAATCCCCCGATGGTGGTTGTTGTCGGGTGAATATTTCTTCCCGCCACAACTGTCGCCATTTCGTCGGAAACTTCTTTAATGTCCAGAGCGGCCTTGAAAGACTTCGGGTCTTTTTTTGCTAATTCTGTTCCTCTATCAATTCCCAAATAGTCGGGCAAAGATAAAAAGAATAAATGAAGCGCGTGGCTTTGCATCATTTGCGCGCAAACCATTAGGTCGCGGAGAAGTTTGGAAGTTTCGTTTATTTCAATTCCGAGTCCGTCCTCGCATGCCCGTAAAGACGCAAGGTTATGGGCGATAGGGCAGACTCCGCAAATTCTCGGGGTTATCCAGTGGGATTCCTCAATTGTTCTTCCCACAAGCAATCCTTCAAAAAGGCGCTCCCCTTCATGGATGTGTAGTTTTACTTTGCTTGCCCCGCTCGGCGGGGTCCAGTCGGTCTCTAGACTTCCATGCCCCTCAATTTTTGTTATGTATTTATCCATTATGTTTGCCATCTTTTTATTTTATTAATATTTATATTGATTATAGCATAAAAAAACAAGGGGTCTCCCCCTTGTTTAGATTTTAAAATTTTTTTATTTTTGCGTCTCTTGTGCTTTTTTTAATTCCTGCAGGAGAAATATCCAAAGTTTTTAATTCTTCTTTTTCTTTTATACTGTCTCCAAAACGCCTAATAGCAAAAAAATAGAGAGAAAAGGCGCAAAGAGAAATAATTATCAGCCAGCCAATGATATGATACTGAACAAAAATATCGTAAGGCGCTTTTGGGTCTGCATGTTGGATTGGCCAATTGAGCCAAGTTAAAAATTTAGCCCAAAAATTGTCTATAAAGTTTTGTGGCGCTGTGTTTTTAAGTACTTTGAATAAAAAACCGGACACTCTTTCTGCCATAGAAGAACCTAAATTACAGACTGACATCAAAAGGGCAAAAAAAGTTCCCGCGATTTGTGTTGGGCAAAATTCTGCCGCCAAGACAAGCATCGTTAATCTGGCAAATTGATAAACAAAGACCATCACGACCGACAATACGATTGCTGATGTTTTGCCCATTAACAAAAAATTGGAAAGAATAAAAACAACACCGATAAACCCAGCCCACTTTAACAGATTTGCCAGGTTGGTTTCAATAATAAATTGTTTTTTCCAGAATATTTTTCTACGGGAAGTACTCAGAAACACCAATGCGCCCAAAAGACCCCCAACACTTCCTATTGTTTGGAGTGTGCCCATAAACATTTTAGAGAAACCTAGTGTGTATGTTTGGTAATAAAAAAATGGCGCAGCAGTGAGTCCTACACAAAAATCCCACCAAAACAAAAAAATAATACAAAAGAATATCATTTTATTGAGTAATTTTCTGAAAAGGAAACACAGAGAACCGAGAATCAGAAAAGGAGAAACAAACATTAGGAATGGCAATGTCTCCATTTCCATAGATACCATATTCAGGAAGAAGAGTATTGGAATGACGGACAAGACTATAGTAAAAACAATGATAGCTTCTTTGGGTGTAATGACTGATGCCGTTTCGGATTTTTTGGATTGTTTATAGTCGTGTTTTTTTTCCGGAACAAAAAATACGGCTATTATTAATACTGCGAATGAGGGAACAGCCATTGCTAAAAATATTTGTTGATAATTGAGGTATTCTGCAATCAGTCCACCACACAAACCCGACAATACAGCTGCAAGAGATATAGACGCCCACTGAACTCCTTGAAATTTATCAGTTAAACCGAGGGGTTTCCCTTTTTCAACCATTACCGCGTCGCACAAGACATCGCAAAAAGCGAAACTTACCGCCATCATTGCCAAAGAAAAAAGAAGCTGATTTTCGGTGTAATTACCGCATCCGGCTAAGTATAATGCGCAACCGATTCCTAACAATGCTGCAATCACATACCAACTTCTTCGTCTGTAACCTAAAATAGGAATAAAATCTGACAAAAGCCCGTAAAGTGGTTTTATGGCCCAAGGTATTAGAACCAACCCACGAAAATAAGCTAATTGTTCCTGATTAAAACCCAAATGGTCTCTCAGCATAAAACTTAAGGGTAAATAGAACAGACCAGAAATACCGCCTTGGCATATCCCTTGAATGAAATAAATGCCGGCAAGAAAAATTATCACACGCTTAACTAACAATCTGTATTCTTGATTATTGTCCAAAATCATCAATTCTGCCATTTTGACCTCCTTAATTATTTATTTTTCAACTTACTGTCCAGTTAAATCTTTTGAGTATAATTACATAAAAACTTTTAAATGTCAAAATAAAAATCCTCGTCTTTTTTATGTTCTCCCACACAAGTTTCGTAGTTTAATTTTTCTAAAATGATCTCCGAACATCTTTTGCCGAGAGATGGGGGAATGTTTTCCGGTGTTTGACACCTTGGGATTGTTTCTATGTATTTTTTACATTCAGACGAAAGAAAAAAAGGCCAATTTTCATTTTTTGGCAAGGGGCACAATATCGGCAATTCCGGTTCAAATGTTTCAGTTTGAGCCAGATAGCCGAAGCATTTGTTTAAATCAGCATTCGTTTTATTGTTTTTCGCTACCGTTGGCAGTCCGTATTCTGAAAACTCAAAAGTGGCTGAAGAATCGGGCTCCGCTTTTATGAATGGCTTCTCGGATTTTTCAGCTCCCCCTTGTATGTACCAAAGAATTCCAAGAAGAATGAAAAAGAGGACAACTATTCCGGCGTCTTTTCCGGGACTTCTTTCGCTTGGGGTTTCAATGTTGGGCATGTTTTTGTAATTATAATTTTTGATGCTTGGGGCAGAAAAAGGCGGAACGACCCGTTTCTTTAATCCTTTTTATTATACCCCCATCGTTCTTTGAACATTTCTCTCCTTCCTTTTGGTACGCCTTGTGAAAGTTTTGGTATCTACCCTTTTTACCAAAAGCGTCGCGATAGTCAACAACCGAGTCGCCTCTCATCCTAACACCTTGTTTTAGAATTTTTTTGATAGCTTTATAAATTTTTTCAAATTCCTCCTTTTTTATTTTCTGAATTTTTTTGAAAGGATGAATTCCGGCTTCCCAGAGAATTTCATTTGCGTATATATTTCCTATTCCGGCGATGATTTCTTGTTTCATTAATCCGTTTTTTATGACACCTTTCTTTTTTGAAAAAATTTCCTTAAATTTTTTGAATGTGAAAGTTTTGTCCAAGGGGTCGGGCCCGATGTCTTTTATGTCTTTTAAAGTGTCCAATCTGTCTGTTTCGCAAATTAAAACTTTAGCGAATTTTCTTATATCAGAAAGCGCGAGATGTTTTCCATTTGACAGAGTAAAAACAAGATGAATAAATCTGTCTTGAGGGTCGATCTTTCCGTACAGCATATGCCCCGTCATTTTTTGATGAATCAATAGGGTTTTATTTTCAGACAAATTTATCAAGATATTTTTCCCTTTTCTTTTTACATCCAAAAATTTTTTACCAATGACTATTTTTTTGAACTGGGCAAAACTTTCCGGTTGTTTAATCATTTTTTTGAAGTCGCACCAAACATCCCGAATTTTTAATTTGGGTAAAACTTTTTTTAAATCTGAAACGATTGTTTGTACTTCTGGTAATTCAGGCATGTGGTCTTAATTTTATTCTAAAAATAATATAAAATAAAGGTATGAAACAACGCAAGGCAGTCGCCCTGATAATTTTGGATGGTTTTGGTTACGACAAAAAAGCGACAGAGTCTCCTTGGCAGTCGGCCAACACTCCTAATTTTGGAGCAATAGAAAAATATTTTCCTTTCACTACCATACAAGCTTCCGGTTTGGCTGTTGGATTGCCTTGGGGGGAAGGAGGCAACAGCGAAGTAGGGCACTTGACCATGGGTTCGGGGAGAATTTTGTACAATCATTTGCCCAGAATTATAATGTCCATACACGATGGTTCATTCTCAAAAAACGAAGCTTTCTTAAAAGCGGTGGAACATGTCAAAAAAAACAAAAGTCGTTTACACCTTATGGGTCTTTTTTCTTCTGGTTCTGTTCATGCTTATGTTGACCATCTTTACGCTCTTTTGGACCTTGCGAAAGAAAACAATATAGAAAAAACAAATCTTCATCTTTTTACGGACGGAAGAGATGCGCAGATGCACGAAGGCGCGATTTTTATTAAACAGCTTGAATATAGACTGGAGAAACTGTATCCAAATGCAAGAATAGCTTCTGTGATTGGCCGACATTTTGCAATGGACCGCGACGGAAGGTGGGACAACATTGAGAAGACATATGGTCTTTTAACGGAAAGAAAGGGCGGAGAGTTTGATTTTACCTCTCTTTATGTGGAGGGTTGTTACAAAAGAAATATTACGGATGAATTTATAGAACCCGCTTTTAACAAAAACGCCGAGCCCATTCAGAATGGAGATGCTGTTATATTTTTTAACTACCGCGAAGACAGCGCCAGAGAATTAACCTCAGCTTTCATTAAAACCGGTTTTGATGAATTTCCCCGCAAAAAAATAGCCGACTTGGAATTTGTGACAATGACACAATATGATACCAGCCTTCCTTCTACTGTTGCCTTTCTTCCGTTCAAGGTTGAGAATCCTTTGGCTAAGGTGATTTCTCTTGCGGGGATGAGGCAGGTTCATATAGCCGAGACGGAAAAATACGCCCATGTTACCTATTTTTTCAATGGCGGAAAAGAAGAACCCTTTGATGGGGAAGATAGAATGTTAGTTTCCTCACCAGACACGTCGCATTACGATGAAGTACCCGAAATGTCGGCCTCGCAAATAACAGAAAAAATAATAAGTAGTATAGACGAGTATGATTTTATATTGGCGAATTTTGCCAATGCGGACATGGTTGGACACACGGGTAATTTTAATGCCTGCATTAAAGCCATTGAAGTTTTGGACAAATCTATAGGGGAGATAATTCCAAAAGTACTTGAGAAAAACGGCGTGGCTATTATTACTGCTGATCATGGCAATATAGAAGAAAAAGTTTATAAATTGACAGGAGAAAAGAGGACAAAACATACGACAAATCCGGTGCCCATTTATTTGATAGGAAACGAATGGAAGAGGGAAGTTCCGCTTAAATCGTCTGAAATAACGGAATCTTACAAAAAAATAGAGGGAATGCTTACCGATATTGCGCCGACTGTCTTGGAAGCGCTTGGTGTCAAAGCGCCATCAGAAATGACAGGCAAAAGCTTGATTTCTAAATTGAAATAATTCATAATTGCATGACACAACACACAATAGTGGCCCCATCGTCTACCGGTTAGGACGCCACGCTTTCAATGTGGAAATCGGGGTTCGATTCCCCGTGGGGCCATAAACTGTCAATAGGAGGGTTGGCAGAATGGTAATGCACTGGTTTCGAAAACCAGCGGGAGAAATCCCTTGCAGGTTCGAGTCCTGTGCCCTCCGCCTTCGCCACGACGTAGCTTTAGCGAAGTCGGGTTTCGCCAAAGCTCTTGGCGTTTCAATTGATGATTTAATGAAATAATTATGGCTACAGACAAAAAGACAATTAAATCTTACGACGACTATGCTCTCAAATGGCAGAAGAGAAAACGAAGTGGCAAAAATATTGCTCACAAGTTTCTTGAAAAGCCAGCGATGTACAAAAAACTTCCTGATTTGAAAGGAAAATCTGTTTTATGTGTTGGTTGCGGAACTGGCGAAGAGTGCGAGCATTTAAAATCTCTCGACGTAGAAAAGATTGTCGGCGTTGATATTTCAAAAGGTCTTATCGAACTTGCGAAAAAGAGCTACCCCGATCTGGAATTTTTTGTAATGGATATGGAGAACCTGGATTTTCCAAAAAATTCTTTTGATCTAGTTTATTCAAGTCTAACGATGCATTACGTCGAGGACTGGACAAAAACCCTCAAGAGTATTCACGAAGTTTTGGAAGACGACGGGGTGTTCCTTTTTTCCACCCATCATCCCGTAAAATGGGGTGCTAAAACAAATCGTTCGGAAGAAAAAGGTTCTTTTCTGATGGGATACGAGAAATATAAAGATGGAAGGTGTGAAGTTTTCGGTGATTATCTTAACACCAGAAAAATTGATGATATTTGGTTCAATGAATTTAATGTAACCTACTATCACCGTTCCTTATCCGAAATTATTGGCGATATTCTAAAAAGTGGATTTAGGATTACTGATTTTATTGAACCAAAACCACTAGTGGAGGTTTCAAAAGAGAACGAGAATTTTTACAAAATTCACGACAAGATCCCTCTTTTTATGATTTTTGAATTGAAGAAAGAATCTAGTTGCCAAAGAAAAACTTGTCGCCGCTTTTAGCGGGACCCCGCCTTCTAAAATTTTAAATATGTGGCGGGAAAATTGTTAGCAGTGTGGCGGTTCGGATATTTTCAAATACACACCGCCAGGTAAATTATCCACAACCCCTGCTATTGACTTATTTCTGTCATGGATTATATTGACAATGTGCTTGTGGGGCGTCAGCCCTATTCGGCTAAATCTTAAGCTGAAGGCAGGCATACAAAAACACCGCTCTTGTAAGCGGTATTTTTGTTTAATCTTCTTTTAAATTACCCTTGGCTTGGGATATGAATTTTATGTTCTTATAGTGACTTGTCATCCAAGCAGGGATAACGCTCCAAAAATGTTTTTGCCCATTGCCAATCTGACGCACTATCACTTTTGTTCTGAAGTTCTGAATGATAGCAACAAAACCCCAATACTTTACTGTTGTCGTTTCCTCAACTATTTTCTTAAACCGCTTTTTCCTGACTGTTGTTAAACTTTCATCATATTCTTGGTAAGTAGTTGAAATTTCAATAATGGTTCTTGCTTTCGGCAGGAGTTTGAATTTCGTTATCTGATTATTTTTATTCCGTTCGCGCCTTTTGCCTTTGTAAATCAGGTGGTTAAATCCTTCTGCATTAAAATGTACGAGTTCATTGTTCAAGACGGGACAACGAACAGCCCTAATTTTTTGGTAAAAGTTGTGAGTGTCTTCTCGTATTTTGTCATAATTGGAGATGTCCTGCATATAATTTGCAGTGTATGTTTTTTGTTGAAGAAAATCAATTGTGGTAGTGAGGTAAATTTGTTAAACTGCAGGTGGATAACAGAAGGTTCTTTGACATAGAAAGGAGTAGAAGATGAAAAAGAAATACGCGGTTTTTAAAAGAATTGGTGTTTGTTTTTTGACCTTGTATTTTGCGGTCACGTTCGTTTGGGGCGCGGTCTGGTTTATAAAAGAAAATCAGATTTTTGTTTCAGACAAAGATGCGATGTCCCCCTGCTTTCCTCCTATTAGCAAAGCGAACGATTTATATATTAGAGCTCTAAAAGAAAGACCCTCGGATGTTAGCGCTTTTTCTAGCGGTTGGAAAGTGGCGTACGTTCATGGGGTTAATTTTGATTATATAAACAAGGGATATCTCCATTTGGGCGTTGTGACGGAAGAAGGAGAACAAATGAACCTTTTGATAAGAGAGGACAAGAAGAAAATCAAAAAATTTGCTCAAAAGTTTTCGTTTTTGATTGGTGTTCCTATTATTGCCTTTTCTAATCACATTGAAAATAAAGTGTACTCTTTTAGAGACTTGGAAATAACAGGATATTTTAGGGTGTTGGAAGAAATAAAATACTGGCCCATACGCCAATATTTTAATCTTAGAAATAAATAAGGACGGTTTTTGCCGTCCTTTTTTACTTGTTTCTGTTAAGGGTTTGATATACAATTGCCTTCATGATAATACTGGCCATTGAAACATCATGCGACGAAACTGCGATAAGTGTTTTAGAGTCAAACAAAAATAGTTGGGAGATTTTGTCTAATGTCGTTTCTTCTCAGGTTAAACTTCACGCTAAGTGGGGTGGGGTTGTTCCGTCTTTGGCAAAGCGCGAACATTTAAAAAATTTACCTATCGTTTTAAGAAAGTCGCTTCTGAAAGCTGGTATTAAAAATGCGAAAAAAGAAATTGATTTGATTGCTGTTACCCAGGGTCCGGGCTTGGAGCCGGCTCTTTGGACAGGAATTAATTTTGCTAAAGAATTGGCAGTTTTGTGGAATAAGCCACTTGTGCCAATTAATCATATGGAAGGGCATCTCTTCTCTGTTTTCTTAAAAGAAAACAGAGAAGAGAATTTTGGATTTCCAGCAATCGTGTTGCTGGCTAGTGGCGGGCATACCCAGTTAATTTTGGTCAAAGATTGGTTTAAGTATAAAATTTTAGGTGAAACTCGCGATGATGCTGTTGGAGAGGCATTTGATAAGGTGGCAAGGATGTTGAAGCTTGGATATCCGGGAGGACCAGTTGTGGCCAGGCTAGCGGATGAACAAAGGACCGTCCTTGGTAAAATTACCAAGGACGGTCCTTTGTTCAATAGAATTGTTTTACCACGACCGATGATGAACACAAAAGACTATGATTTTTCTTTTTCCGGTCTGAAGACAGCAGTGCTCTATAAACTCAGAGAATTTCCAAAATTAACGCCCGGGATTAAAAAAGAAATGTGTTATGAGTTTCAGCAAGCGGTGATTGATGTGCTTATTTCAAAAACGATGCGTGCGGCAAAAGAATACAAAGCCAAGACAGTTATCCTGGGGGGTGGAGTAGTGGCCAATAAAGAGCTTCGCAAGCAATTTCAGGAATTACCATATACTTACGATCGTGAACATGTGGTAATTTTGCCGGAAGTGAAATTTACGGGGGATAATGCCGCCATGATTGCGTTGGCCGCCTATTTCAGATACAAAAACAAAAAGCTTACGGTAAAACCGCAAGCTCTTAAAGCTGATGGCAATTTGAGAATTGCTTAGTTTGATTAAGGTTTTACTATCAAAGTTAGAAGTTTTTCTTGAACTTCTAAAAGTATTTCGTCTTTTATTTTACTTACAAAAGAGACTTTTCTAGTTTGCCAATCCAGAGTTCTTATTTGATCGGCGAGAATAAACCCTCCAATTTTTGCGTTTTCAATTGGGACTTCAAAAGGATAACCTTTTCCTTGAGAAGTAATGGGGCACATTAAAGCCAGCCCTGTCTTGTTGTTGTATATTTTAGGAGAAATAACCAAAGCGGGTCGTTTTCCTTTTTGTTCTCGGCCTCTTTGGGGGTTAAGGTTTATCCACAACAAATCACCCCTGTCGGGAATATATGTTTTCTTTACCATATTTCTTTGCCGTGCGCCTCGTTATTAAATTTTATTGTTTGCCGATTTTCTTTAGTAATTTTTGAAACTAGATCTTTGAGAGTATCTCTTTCTTTTTTAATTGGTCGGACAGTAAAGGTTTTATTATCTGTTAAAAATTGAACATGGCTACCTGAATGTAGACGTAATTTTTGGGAAACATCTTTGGGAATTCTCACAGCCAAGCTGTTCCCCCACATTTTTATTTTTGTAATCATATCTACATTGTATATACATGCTTGTCTTAAGTCAACAAGCAAAACAAAAAGCCCACCACAATTGGGTGGGCTTTTAAAGTTCATTTAGTCGCAATTGTCTCCGGGAAACCAGCCGACTTCTGCGTCTTTTTCTTTCTTTACGCTGATACCTCTCCCAAGAAGACTGTCCCTG
>Ga0180009_10005461_pt1 | contig 13634 bp, 15 predicted proteins | sample OS_PC_MetaG_FD_123537 | JGI IMG/M metagenome (GOLD analysis project Ga0180009, IMG submission 123537) | Groundwater microbial communities from the Aspo Hard Rock Laboratory (HRL) deep subsurface site, Sweden - OS_PC_MetaG | ecosystem: Environmental > Aquatic > Deep subsurface > Groundwater... | reverse complement strand
TGCCAGAGCGTGATTTCATATTCTGCTTCTTTTGGTGTTCCAGAGCGATGGATGGCGTTTTGTAATGCCCTGTTTTCCTTGTCTGCCTGTTCGAAGGTGTCACTAGAATATTTTCCTCTTAATGTCCCTGATCTTGGTTCTGTGGGTCCTATTACTTCTGCTAATTTTTGAACTATGTTTTCTCCCTGATAAACTGCAATGACTGTTGGTTTTCCTGTGAAGTGCCTGACCAATCGCTCGAAAAGGACGGTGTTTTCCTTGTGCATATCATAATGTTTTTCTATTGCTTGCTTAGACACTGCTTTTACTTTTTTTGTCATTATTCTTTCCCCGTAATTATCAAGTTCCCTAAGAATTCCATTTGTTTGTGTTACTGCTTCTGGTTTTATCATAATGAGGGTCTTTTCCATATTGTTTTTTGAATGTTTCTTATTTAAAAAGTTTTTTAAGTTTGGAGGTATCTTGTTTTATCATGATAATTGGCATTGTTGGAAAAGCCAACACAGGAAAAAGCACTTTTTTCAAGGCAGCAACACTAGCAGAGGTCGAGATAGGTGACAGGCCGTTTGTGACAATAAAGCCAAATCATGGAACAGGTTATGTCAAAGTTGATTGCGCATGCGTGGATTTTAAAGTTAAATGCAATCCAAGAGTTGGTTTTTGTTTAGAAGGGAAAAGATTTGTTCCTGTGGACTTACTTGATGTTGCTGGTTTGATACCTGATGCACATAAAGGTGCAGGATTGGGAAACCAGTTTTTGGATGATTTAAGGCAGGCAGATGTTCTTGTCCATATTGTTGACATAAGCGGAGGGACTAACATCAAGGGTGAGAAAGTTGATTTTTTTAGCCACAACCCCTGCAAGGATGTTGAATTTCTTGAACACGAAATGAACATGTGGTATTTTGGAATTGTGAAGAAAGGTTGGGGGAGATTTGCCAGGATGGTCAAGCAAGAGGGACTGGAAATACACAAGGCACTTGCAAAACAACTGAGTGGATTGAAAGTCAGTGATTCTGATGTCAAGGAGGGAATAAATGATGTTGGGATTAGTGAGGATCCAACACATTGGGGTGATGAAGAATTACTGAGACTGTCTATTTTTCTTAGGAGAAAGACAAAACCGCTAATTATTGCTGCTAACAAGATTGATGTTGAAGGTAGTGAACAGAATCTTGAGAACCTGAAAAAAGAGTTTCCTGATTACCTCATCATCCCTTGTTCTGCTGAAAGTGAGCTTGCCTTGAGAGAGGCAGCAAAACACGGATTGGTGGATTATGTGGCTGGAGAGAATGGTTTTGACGTGAATGGAGAACTTAATGAAGCCCAGAAAAAAGCAATTGAGAAAATAAAAGGGGTCTTGGACAAATGGGGCAATACAGGCGTCCAACAGGTTTTGAATGCTGCTGTTTTCGAGTTTCTTAATTATCTTGTCGTGTTCCCTGTTGCTAACAATAGATTATCTGATTCTAAGGGAAGAATCTTGCCTGATTGCATTTTGTTAGAGAAAGGGAGTACTGCTCTTGACCTTGCGTACAAGGTTCATACTGATATTGGCAGGAATTTCATACGTGCGATAGATGTCAGAACAAAAAGAGTCATTGGCAAGGAGCATGAACTAAAGGCAGGGGATGTTGTTGAGATAATCTCCTGAGATTATAACTGGGGGGTGCATAATATCATGGCAAATGTCTCTTGGGCGCACATTACAATTGAGGGAGTTAGGTTTATAAATTTTTCTGCCTAACAAATTAGAATGGGATTAATAAAATATTTACCGATTGGTTCTCTTAACTATTATTCTCCTAGAAAGGTACTAGAAGATGTTGAGAAAGATGTTCATGGAATTATAATAGCCGGAAAACTTTTCGGACATGTCTTTTATGCTCTCCTTGGTACTGGTTTAATATTGTCTTGGCTAGGAATAGCGGTCGGTACTAAAGGCAGGGAGATTTCTCTTGTTCAACAATTTAGTTTTGTTAAGAAGAAGGTTATTCAATCCATAGAAAATATGGAAGAACTTGAGAAAAGAAAAAATGCTGTTTTTGATTCTCTTTTTGTGAATCCTGGATATGTTGATGCTGATAAGAATGGTTTGGTAAGTATTGAAGAACAAGCTGTTTTATTGAGGAGAATGGGGGGGCTTGAGTTGACTTCAAAACAAGGGATTGTTTTTGAGAGAGGGAATTTTTTCAGTCCTAGTTTCTTTAGCTCCAGGATTGATGATGTGGTTTTAGACAAGCTGGAGAAAATTGTTGGGGATTACAGGATAGAGCAACAAAAGATTCACCATTAAACTTATATAGTAGTAGTGCCTTTGTTTTTTTTATGGCTGAAAGTGGTGGGATGGAAATAAAACTAAAGGTGAAGCCTAAGGGAGCTACCTTATTGGAAGGATTTCCTGGTTTTGGTTTTGTTGGAACAATTGCGACTGGATTTCTTATTGAGCATATGGATGCAAAGCTTATTGGTAAGATAGAGATGAAGAAAGGTGTTCCAATGGTTGCTGTTCATAACTCAAAAGTTGTTGAACCTTTTGGAATTTATTACAGCAAAAGATATAACCTAGTAATTTTAACTGCTCTTACTTCTATTACAGGGATGGAGTGGGAGATTGCTGAAGCAGTTGAAAAATTATGCAAACAACTGGAAATTAAGGAGGTCATAAGCCTTGAAGGTGTTGCAAGTCAGACAGTAGATACAAAAACATTTTTCTATTGTTCTAAGCCAACTACTTCTGTTAAATTCAAGAAATTATTGCTTGACCCTTTAGGTGAAGGTGTAATTATGGGTGTTACTGGTGCTTTAATGTCTAAGGAGAAACTTCCTATGACTTGCTTGTTTGCCAGTGTTCATTCCAAGCTTCCTGATTCAAGAGCAGCTGCAAAGTTGATTGAAGTTCTGGACCAATATTTAGGACTTAAGGTTGATTACAAGCCGCTTCTTAAAAAAGCTACAGAAATGGAAGGAAAGTTAAAGGGCATTATGCAGGACAGCCAACAAGCAGCTAAACAGAAAGAAGAAAAAGAAATGAGTTATTTTGGGTGATTATTTAGATGTTTTATTAAGAGGTTGTATTTATTTTCTATATCTTTTGTTTTTTTCCTGGCGTTTTTTTGGGATGTTGAAAAATCATCTCTTTTTAATATTATCTAAGAAACAGGAATTACGCAACTGGTTTTTATAGAGAAACTTATACAACCAAAATCTGTTAATCAAGGAAGAACCACGCTGCTTGTGTATATGCTGATAAAAACGAAAGCTTTATATAATGCTTTGTAATTAAATGTAATAACTTATTATAAGTTTGGAGGTTAAGATGGTGCAGGCTGTAATTGATTTTAATGAAGATGCCTTGAAGGTTGTTAATACCATTAAAGGCGTTTTTGGATTCAAGAATAAATCCCAGGCAGTTAATATGATTATCAACAAGTTTGAACAAGAGAGTCTAGAACCTGAACTTAGTAGGGGTTATATTAAGAGGTTGAGTAAAATAAGAAGAGAGAAAGGTATCAAGTTCAAGGATATTGACGAATTGAGGGGGCTTATTGAAAAGTGAAACAATGATGCATGAGGTAAAACCCTCTCTTAAACGGATTCTTAAAAAAATACGGAAAAAAGACAGGGCCCTTTATGAAAGGGTTTTAAAAAAGATTCAGGAGATAATTACTTCCTCTGTAGAAGAGATAGAACATTACAAAAACTTAAGGTATGATATGAAAGATTCCAAAAGGGTACATGTTGGTTCTTTTGTTTTGGTCTTCAGGTTTGACAAGAGGAGAAATTTTATTTCTTTTGAGGATTTTCAGCATCACGATTTTATTTATGTTGGAGAATAGACATAATCCCCCACACGCGCTTACGAACCACAAGAGTTAAAATGACAAACAAAATATCTAAAGAATTTTATAGTGAAGAAGTCAGAAGAGTAATAGAAGATTAAAAAAATAGCGCGCTCTTGAGACTATTCTCGCTATCGCTCGTCGGGATGTTGCGCTTTCGCTCACCACACCTAACACTCAATAAAATGTTCGGCACTTATCTCTGATTTACTGCCACATTGATTTACTGCCACATGAAAATTATTTTTTTGTTCTGGGTGATTTTTGTGATTCTGTGGATTGGAATGGACTTGGTTTTTGTGTTGTTATTGGTGTTGTCTTTTAATGTGATGTTGAGGGTGTTGAAGGAATTTATTTTTGTAGCATTGAAAGAGAGTTCTCCCCTGAACCTGTCCTTGTAGTAAATCGTGAACTCGTGTTTTTTGTTTTTGTTTTGCGGGTTGTAGATTATGCTGCTGAGAATGTCTTTTATTGTTTTCATACTTGTCATAAAGTTTATAAAGTTAATAAGGGTTTTGCTTGACATGGCTAAGAAATTTTTGTGTTTGGGGATTGAGAGTACTGCCCATACCTTTGGGGCTAGTGTGGTCAGTGGTGATGGCGAGGTTTTGAGTGATATCAGGGAGATGTTCACGACTGAAGAAGGCGGTTTAAAACTTGACGAGGTTGCTGAGCATCATAAGAAGGTTGCTGAGCATGTAGTTGAAAGAGCTCTGAAAGATGCTGGGGTTGAGATTGAAGATTTGGAGTTAATCAGTTTTTCAAGAGCACCTGGATTAGCTCCAAGCTTGCTGGTTGGAATGAATGCTGCTAAGGAAATTGCTAAAGATGGTGGAATCCCCCTTGTTGGCGTGAATCATTGTGTTGCTCATTTGAGTTCTGGACTGCTTTTTACAAAAGCAAAGAACCCTGTTTTTGTTTTTACTTCTGGTGCTAATACGCAGATTATTGCTTTTGAAGGCAGGAAGTTCAGGGTTTTTGGCGAGACCTTGGATGTTGGTTTAGGAAATGCTTTTGACAAGTTTGGGAGAGGGATTGGACTTGGTTTTCCGTGCGGGCCTAAAATTGAAGTTTTGGCTAAGAAAGGAAGTTATGTTGAGCTTCCTTATTCTGTTAAAGGAATGGACCTGGCTTTTTCTGGAATAGTAAGTCATGTTGTAAGGTTATCCAAACAAAAAAAAATTAGCAAGCAGGATTTGTGCTATTCCATTCAGGAGAATTTTTTTTCCATGCTCACGGAAGTCAGCGAAAGGGCATTGGCACATACTGGAAAAAAAGAAATTGTGCTTATTGGCGGCGTTGCAGCAAACAAGAGACTCTGTGAGATGATGGGAATAATGTGCAAGGAGAGAGAATGCATGTTTTATTCTGTTCCCTTGAAGTATTCAGGTGATAATGCGGTCATGATTGCGTGGCAGGGGATTTTGGAGAAGAAAAGTGCAACAAAAAATGTTGAAAGGTGGGACATAAATCCGAGAGAGAGAATCGATTTAGTGGAAGTTGAATGGATGTGATTCTGCAAAGATTTAAATATCTTTCTCACTTTAAAAAATTAATGGATAATTTACAAAAGAATAATTCAAAAGAAAAAACTCTTGAAGGTGAATTAAGAAAAATAAGGGGGGTAGAAGGATATTTTCCTGCTTCTATTATCCAAATGGTTGAGGAAAAAATATTCTCTAATTTTACCTGTCCAGATGAATTTATTTCGCGCGATAGTAGTGATACTCCTTATGCTCACCTTTATGACAAAGTTGCGGAGAAATATGGTTCGTTTTTTAAGAAAATATTCGTAAGAAAAGACGAATCTTTTGATATACACATAAAGAGGGGGGTTAAGTCCTTGAGTGGGATTGTGGAACCAGAGACGAATTACAATTTTTTAACAACTAAAAAAGCACGGCGTGATAATTTATACTTTCCACTTCTTTTAGGGCTTGCGGGGGCAATTGTAGGGCTGTTTGCCCATAATAGTAAAGGGGGGATGGATTTCGTGAAGTGGGGCGGGGGTGGTTTTGCTACTTTCTATGCGATAGGTATGTCTGTTTATTATTCTTCGTTTAACGGGATTATAAACAAATTTAAAAGAGATACAGAAAAAGCTGATAAGCTGTTTAACGAGAATATTAGTGTTTTGAATGAGGAATGAATGAAGGTGATTTGTTTTCGATACTTTTAAATCTTTTTCTCTATTGTTATTTTTATGGTTGAGAAAATATGGGTTGGAACATTGGAAAATAAAATACAAGGTTTAAATACAATCAAATCGGACTTAAAGCTAGGGATAGAAAAAGAAAGAAATATACTAAAAGATTGGTATTCTCAATTGGGAAAGGAAGATGGTTATATTGGAGAAGTTATCAAGGGAGGAGCTACTTTTTATGAAGATATGTTCTTAGATATTAAAAGGAGATATAATTCTCTTTTTAGGAAGATTTTTCCTGGAACTGATAGGGGTATTGATAGAGGTCTGGATCGTGGGATTCACGAGTTATCTAAGTCTTTGACTAAAGTAGTTGATATTGATACTGATAATTATAATTTGTTGAAAACGAGTGAGGTTAGAAAAAGTAATAAATCCTCTCTTAAATGGGGGCTTTTTGGATTGGGACTTTTGACTGCTTTAAATGTTCCGGATAGTGGATTACCCAAGGAAACTAAGGAGATCTTAGAGTATGGGAAAAATATGATGATTGGTTTTTTTGGTGGGGCAATTGTTAGTAGGTTTATTTATTATAATCGCTTTAAAGGGGTTTGGAACAATTGTGAGAGAAATACAAAAAAGGCAGATAAAATATTAAAAAGGAACTTAGATGACCCCTACTTAAAAGAACCTTAAGATTTAATCAAACATACTGAAAAATCCTTTTTTTTCTTGTGATTTTTCATCTTGACTTGAAGAATAAACTCTGGATGGCGGTGTTTGTTGTTTCTTATCTGATGCGACATACCTATACCCCCCTCCATCAGCTCGGAAATCCGAATCATTAAACTTTTTAATATCTTTTTTTGTGAATATTCCCTTGCCTTTTCTTTCAGTATCTTGCTGTATTGACCTGAGCATATTTTCCCTGAAATCTTTTGCATCTTCTTCTTTTATCTTTGTTGCAAATGGGAACAAGTTCCCCATTCCTCTCCTATTCTTCTTTCTGTCTTCCATTATATTCTTTAATCTATTTTTTCCTTCTTCAACATCTTTTTCTCTTCTTTTTTGATAGCCTGCTGTTTTTATTCTTTTTTTTGTTTTTTTTAAGAACCAATAAATTAAGCAGATAACCACAACTACGATTAATATGTAAGATAATTTCTTAAAGGTTTTTCCTGTTCCAACAGAAACTGCCATTCCTGTTATTGATGAAAAAATTCCTTTTTTTGGCACATCTGCTTGACCAAGATTCCTTTCTTCGCCTTCTGCGATGAGCATGACACCTCCTTCTCCAGAGTTTAGATTAATCTTTTTTGATTCTCCTGGATTTAATGACAGCCTTATTATGTTTTCTTTTTCTGCGAATTCTATTATAACTTCCCCTTCATACTTTATGTTTCCTATGTTTATTATTAACACTGTATCATCTATTAATTCTGTTGATATCTCTCTTACTTCAATTACCCTGAAAATTGTTTCTTTTTCTATGCTCTGCATCTGTGTTTTTACCTTGTATTCCCCTGGTTCGGAGTACTTCTCTAGGTTAAACTGAAATTCCTCATTTGTGGAAATTTCCTGTTCAATCAGTTTCCTTTCTTTGTTATCATACACACTGATTTTCCCACCTGAACTCATTTCATCTCCTGCTTGGTCATAAAGTGTTGAGATAACCTTGAGTGATTCTTCTGGTTCTAATTCGTTTTTATCCATCTGATTCTTTATTGATGTGGGTATTTGTGTTACTGAAAACTTGATGGATTCGGTAGCATAGTTTTCATACTCATCTTGTATCTCTATACCCACTATATGCTCTCCTGAGCTTATGTCTTTTTGAAGAATTATCTTTTTTGTGAACTCTCCATTGCTAAAATCAAAATCTGCCTTGTTTCCAGAAAAAGTTACCTCTACTTTTCCTGAGCTTACCTTGTTTCCTTTTATATCATCTATTGAAGCAGAGATTATTACTTCTTCTTGTGGATTGAACATTAGTTTTTGAGTCTGCAGTGTCAGGATTAAACTATTTGTGATTTCAAAATTACCTGTTGATTCGGATTCCAGAAGAACACCTTTGTAATTTTCTACTACTACCTTTAACTTGCAAGTGTTATTCAAACCTTCAAATGTTCTTAATGTCGGAATGGTCAGAATTGTTTGTTCTCCTTTTTTCAGACTTACAGGTTTTACAAAATAGGTAAGTTCTGTTTCTTGGCATTTGATGCTTACCTTGAAAAGGCCACTTATGTCTGCATTAGGAGTTATGCTAACTGATGTATCTATGTCCATCCCTAAATTGTATTTTGCATCTTTGGGATTGTTTATAGACACTTCAGCTGAAACTATTTGGCTAAATAACATAAAATAACTAAATAATACAAGGAGCAGCAAAAAAATTATCCCTTTTTTCATGTTTTTTATAAGGGGGCGGGTGTTTAAATATCTTTTGGGGTGGCAGCTTTTTAAGAGTCAGTTAGTTTTATATAGGATAGGGTTAAATGTGGTGGTATGGCAAAAGGTAAATTTTATATTACCACAGCAATAGATTATGTTAATTCTGACCCGCACATTGGACATGCTTATCAGAAGATAATAGCGGATGTCTTGTCCAGATGGAACAGGCTTTTGGGCAAAGAAGTATTTTTTCTTACTGGAACTGATGAACACGGACAGAAAATAGCAAATTCAGCTAAAGAAGCAGGGAAAAAACCAAAGGATTTTGTAGGTTCGCTTTCAAAAAAATTTGAGGAAACTTGGAGAGCACTTAATCTTGATTTTGACAAATTTATCAGGACAACTGATGCTGACCATCAGGAGAGAGTAAAGAAGTTTATTATATTAATTAATGATAAAGGTGATATCTATAAAGGAACTTATTCCGGGCTTTATTGTGAGGGGTGTGAAGCATACCTGACTGAGAAGGAACTGAAGAATGGAAAATGTCCTTTTCATCCTAACAAGGAAGTTCAAGAACTGAAAGAAGAAGCTTATTTTTTCAGATTGAGCAAGTATCAGAAAGCGTTATTGAAATTTTATCAGAAAAATCCTGATTACATCCTGCCCAAGTTCAGGAGACAAGAGATAATTAACAGGGTGAAGGAAGGATTGAAAGATTTGAGCATCACGAGAAAGAATTTAGAGTGGGGTATTGATTTTCCTTTGGACAAGAACCACGTTGTTTATGTCTGGTTTGAAGCACTGCAGAATTATATCACAGGCATTGGCTGGCCTGATGGGAAAAACTTCAAGAAATTCTGGCCTGCTGATGTTGAAATACTTGGAATAGACAATGGGTGGTTTCATTGTGTAATTTGGCCTGCAATGCTGATGTCTGCTGAGCTGGAACTACCAAAAACAATATTGGTTAACGGATTTTTGACTTTTGACGGAAAGAAAATTTCCAAGTCCTTGGGTAATGTCATTTCTCCTGTTAAGCTGGTGAAGAAATACGGCGCTGACAGTGTGAGATATTATGTGTGTCGGAATTTTGTGTTCGGGCACGACGGAAATTTTGTTGAGGAAGAGCTTGTTTTGAGGCATAACGGAGAGCTTGCAAACAAATTGGGAAACCTTGTTTCGCGAGTTGCTGGACTTGTTGAAAAGAACGGGCTTGAGAAATGCGAGAATAAGCTATTGAAAAAATTTAATGTTGAGAAAATAGGGAAGCTGATTGATGGTTTTGAATTTGACAAGGCGCTGAATGAGATTTTTGCTTTTGTTGATATGTGCAACGAATATGTGCAGGAAAAAAAGGTTTGGGAGACCAAGGACAGGAAAGTGCTTTATGATCTAGTGGACAGCATTAAAGCAGTGGCTATTTTGTTGTGGCCTTTTATTCCTGAATCCTGTGAAAAGATAGCAAGGAACTTTGGGTTTGAGATAAAATTTGATGTGATTAAGAAACCTTATAAGGTTGGAGTCCATAAAATCAAGAAATCTGGGATTTTGTTTGAGAAGGTTGGGTGAGGGTCTGATTCATGACTTCTTTGGCTGCATTGTATTTTTCTTCAAAAGTCATTAATTTGTCGTAAAGTTTTTGATGGAAGAGTTTTGTTCCTGCTGCTAATATAAACCTTAGCTTACTTTGTTCTACAAATTCTTTGTGGTTATCATACCATCTTATGAATCTTTCAGCTTTTTTTGGAGTTTTCATGAACTGTCCATAAGATTGAAGATACATTCTAGAAGCGAGTTCCTCCCATGATTCTTTTATTGTTGAGGCATTCTTTTCTAATATTTGTTTTTCTAATACCTGTTCCATTTTAATCTATATGATACTATCTTTTAGTAGTATATAAATGTTTTGAGTTTTAAATATCCATAACAACGACTGCCTTGTGTGTATGGTTTTTTGTTTCTTTTGGTGTTTTTAGCGTGAAGTTGTGGCGGGTGATGGCTTTTACCACGGTCTCTCCAAGTTCTGGTTGGATGGGTTGACCATAAAGTTCTGCTGTCAGTGTTGTGTCTGTAATTTTTGTGATTTTGAATTTTGAGAAGAACATTTCATTTATATCCACCTGTGCTATTATCTCCTGAAGCCAATTAAAGAGAAGTTCCCTGAGACTTTCTGCTCTTACCTGAACCTTTATCTTATTTTTTGGCTTCACTTGTTTTATCTTGCAGATTACTTCTGAAAGTGCAAGTGCTGAATTTTCAAATAATTCTTTTGATGTCTTTCCATAGGCTTCAAACATAACATCTGAAGTTGGGCCTTCAACAAACCTGTATTTTATCATTTTTGTCTCTTAGAATTGCCTTTAATTTTTTCATAATTTCTTTGTGAACCTTGGCAGGAGTTTGATTGCCATTGATTTTGATTATTGGAATTTTTTTGTTCTTGAAATGATTTATTACTGGTTCTGTTTTTTCCTTATACAACACTATCCTATGTTTTATGGTTCTTATTATGTCGTCCTTTCTCTTTCTTTTTAATAATCTTTTTATTATGCTTGCTTTTGATGATTTTATCAGAATTAATAAATCAACTTCTTTCCCAAACTTTTTTGCTTGTTTTATGTCTCTTGGAAAACCATCAAAAATTATGTTATCCTGATTTCTTTTTATTCTAGCTTTTATTATTTTGTTAACTATACCATCTGGGACAAGATCCCCCCTATTGATAATCTTGGCTACTTTTCTCCCAAGTCGCGTTTGTTTTTTTACCTCATCCCTTAATAACTTTCCTGCAGAAATGATTTTTAGCCCGTGTTTCTTTGCTAACAACTCAGCTTGTGTTCCTTTTCCTGTGCCTGGCGGACCAGTTATAACCAACCTCATTTCTTTTAAATCCTCTTTTTGGAAGTTTGATGAACTTTGTTCATTATTATTTATCCAAAATAATTATTCTTGTGTTCCTTGTCTTCTATTTCCCAAGCTTCTTTCATCTTTTCACTTATCCAGATTATGTCTTTTTTTATTTTTTCCCATCTTTTTGTTAAACTGAGAATGTATGCCACTGCGGCTTTTTCATCTTTTTTTAGGTGAATAATCATTAATTCTCTTTCTATGAACATCAACTCTTTGTGAATATCTCCTATTTTCTGTTTTTCAGAATCATTGAATGATTTTGATTCATATGCTCCGATGAGGTTTCCTGCATTTGGGAACAATATGCTTTCTATCATCCTGCAAAAGAAAGAGACATATTCGCTTATCCTCTTATTTATACTAAAAATCAAATAATCCTTGTCTTTTATTGAGTATAACTCAAACTCCTTGTTCAGCTTTTCATATGCAGGAAGTTCTGGATATTTTTTCTTTAGTTTTTCGTATTCTTCTTTTATATTGAAATCTTGTTCTTTCATGTTGGATTTTTGATAGGTTTAGGGGTTTTTAACCTTTTCCTGAACTGGTTGATTTTGCTGATATTGATAATTGGGAAAAATCCCCTGTTTTTACAGTCCTTGCAGTAATCAGGGAAGCTCATTTTCAAGTCCATACCTGTAGGAGGAATTGTAATATCCGTGCTTCCACATGTTGGGCAGATTTTTGTTTCTTTCATTTTGTCAAGCCCCAGGGGAGACTTGAACTCCCGGTCTTTACCTTACCAAGGTAACGCATTAACCGACTATGCTACTGGGGCGTGCCAGGAACCTCTGGCCACGGAAAGGGGTTTAGCAACCCCTTATGCTCGCTGATGCTCGCGTGTGAACCTACCTTGTATTCGGAGCAGATCTCGCTTCGCGACATCTTGCATTTGTCAGGAACCTCTGACCACGGAAAGGGGTTTTCTAACCCCTTATGCTCGCTGATGCTCGCGTGTGAACCTCTGACTGTCAGGAACCTCTGACTGCGGGAGAGGGCTTCTTGATGCTTACACATCAGACCTTCGTTCGCTGCGTGCTCACAAAGGTTTCAGCCCGCTGTGCTCGCTGACGCTCGCGTGTGGACTCACAGCAACACGGAAAGATTTTGTTAATCCGCTGTGCTCGCTATGCTCGCGTTTGATTTTTGGTTAAAGATCTTTTTTGAAAAGTATGTGGGAGACAGGACTTTCAACGACCTTTCTCTTTTCAAGCGAACGAAGTTCGCCATAACGCTTTTTTCTTTTCTGGTGGTGTTTTCTTTTTTGCAAAAAAGAAAAGTCACTTTTGAACCTGCGTAGGCACTAAGCCACAGGATTTCTGCCTTAAAAATTCTTAAGACTTAAGTCCTGCCCGTTTTCCAGACTCCGGCACTCCCACATAGAATATAGTCTCCATTAAATGATTAATAAACCTTTTTGTTGAAAAACATCCTGAAGAATTTAAAAGAATATTTTTTGGTAGGGGGGGAGCAGGATAATCTTAGGATATTTTAAGTTTCTCCTCGAGAAGTGAGCGGGTTTTTTCCCAGACTTTTTCCGCAGGTGGCTCTCCATCAATCAGGTAAATTCGCTTCGGAGGTTTTTGATTTTCATAAAGAAACCTGTAACCTTCTTCCACTTTTTTGAAGAATCTTTTCCCTTTTTGTTCCATCCAGCTTAAGTTTTCTCTTTCTCCTCTTATCCTTTTCATCGCTGTTTCATAAGAAACATCATAAAAAATAGAGAGTTTTAATCTTGGCATTATCTTTTTAGTTATCTTCCTATTTTCTTGCTGAATGTAACTTATATCTATTGTTCCGGCATATCCTTGGTACACTTCTGTTGCATGCACCCACCTGCCGCAAATTATTATGTTATTTTCTTTTAGTTTTGGTTCCATAAACTCTTTTGTGTGTATGCTCCTATCAAGAAGATATTTTTCTAATTCTTGAAAATGCGTTTTTGGTATGCTTGGGTCTTGCAGCCACTTTCTTATTTCTATGCATTCTGGACAATGAGGCGAGCCTGGTTCGATGGTCTGAATTACTTTATATCCTTTTTTTGATATGTAATCTCTTATCAATTCAGCTTGTGTTGTCTTGCCACTTCCATCTGGACCATCCACCACTATGAACAAACCTCCCTGAATTGTCTTTAATGTCATAATTTCAGATGAGTCAAACAAGCTTATAAAGATAATTTTTGTTGGAAATGAATGTTATAAAACACCTATTCTCGATGAACGAACACCTATTCTCGATGAACGGGATATCGCAAGATGGCAGCGATCCCGCTGAGTTCTCTTAACTGGATGCCTTCCCTTGTTTCTACTGAGATTATTTCGATTTTAGTGCTTGAGCTTTCTGCT
>Ga0180009_10005460_pt1 | contig 13637 bp, 11 predicted proteins | sample OS_PC_MetaG_FD_123537 | JGI IMG/M metagenome (GOLD analysis project Ga0180009, IMG submission 123537) | Groundwater microbial communities from the Aspo Hard Rock Laboratory (HRL) deep subsurface site, Sweden - OS_PC_MetaG | ecosystem: Environmental > Aquatic > Deep subsurface > Groundwater... | reverse complement strand
TTTGATGTTATTGACCTATGAAGAATATACGAAACTTCTGCATAATCGCCCATATTGATCATGGTAAATCCACTCTTGCCGATCGATTTCTTGAGATTACGAATACCCTGACTAAACGTGAAATGAAACATGGTCAGCATTTGGATACCATGGATATTGAGCAAGAGCGTGGGATTACAATTAAGCTGCAGCCGGTGAGGATGAATTGGGAGAAGGCCGGGGTGGATTATATTTTGAACTTGATTGATACTCCGGGGCATGTGGATTTTCAGTATGAGGTTAGTAGGAGTTTGGCGGCTTGTGAAGGAGCAATTTTGGTTGTTGATGCGGCGCAGGGAATCGAGGCTCAGACTTTGGCGAATTGTTATATGGCTATGGAGCATAATCTGACAATTATTCCGGTTTTGAATAAAATTGATCTGCCGGCTGCCGATGTTGAAAAGGTTACAAATGAATTGGTTAATACTCTTGGTGTTACAGCCGAAGAAATTATTTCGATTTCCGCTAAGGAGGGGACTAACGTTGCGCAGGTTTTAGATGAGATAATTGAGAGAATTCCTCCTCCAAATGAATTGAATGATGAACTCGAAGGTCAAACTAAGGCGCTGATTTTTGATTCCATTTATGATACATATAAAGGCGTTGTTGCTTTTGTGAGAGTGTTTGAGGGGAGTATAAAAAAAGGGGATAGGTTAAAACTTCTTAATACGCGAGCTGAATTTGAGGCGCTGGAAGTTGGCTATTTTAAGCCGAAATTTGTTAAGACTGAGAAATTGTATGATGGTGAGGTTGGATATATTGTTACCGGGTTTAAAAGCGTTGGTGAGGCGAGAGTTGGCGATACCGTGTGGCAATGTGCTACTAAAGTGAATTCTGAGTTGGCGAAAGCTTTGCCGGGTTATAAGACGGTGCAGCCGTTTGTTTTTGCCAGTATTTTTTGTACGGATGGAGATGATTATCAAATGCTGAGAGATGCTATGGAAAAACTTAGCCTGAATGACTCGGCTTTTACTTTTGAGCCTGAGCAATCTCCGGCACTTGGTCATGGGTTTAGATGTGGTTTTTTGGGCCTCCTGCATTTGGAAATTGTGCAAGAAAGACTTGAACGGGAATATGACTTGGATTTGATTGTTACGGCGCCTAGCGTGTCATATTATGCGGTATTAAAGGATGGATCCGAGGAGCATATTTCATCTCCTTCAGACTTGCCTGACACTGGCACCATTGAGCAGATTAAGGAGCCTTGGGTGAAAACCGAAATAATTACTCCTAAAGAATATTTGGGTGGGATTATGGAATTGGTGACGGAAAAAAGGGGAATTTCGAAATCGATGCAATATATTGATGAGAATCGGGTGCTTTTGCTATATGAAATGCCGCTGGGTGAAATTGTGATTGATTTTTATGATAGGCTTAAAAGCATCTCGGCGGGTTACGCTTCGATGAATTATGAGCATTTGGATTATCGTCCCGATGATTTGGTTAAGCTGGATATTTTGCTTGCCGGTGAGGCGGTTGATGCTCTTTCAATCATGATTCATAAAAGTAATGCTTTTCGTGTCGGATCAAGTTTAACAAAAAAGTTGAAGGAGTTGATTCCCAGAGCGCAGTTTGAAATATCAATTCAGGCGGCGGTGGGATCGAGAGTGCTTGCCAGGGAAACCTTGCCGGCTTTGCGAAAAGACGTGACTGCTAAGCTGTATGGGGGAGATAGGTCTAGAAAAGATAAGCTGCTTAAAAAACAGAAGGCGGGGAAGAAAAGGATGAAGAAAGTTGGGAAGGTTGATTTGCCGCAGGCAGCTTTTTTGGCGATTTTGAAGAGGGATTAGTTTTTGATAAATTAGTTTCCGAAAAATCCCCGGGGAAATTGCTTCGTGGAATCGTTATGTGTTAATTCAAAGAAAAAATATCCTGTGCTCCCTAGCAAAAAGGCGTTCTTTATGGTAGAATAACAAGATCGAATAACTGTATCCGGACTCATAAAATAGATCATAAAAATAACCATAAATTTCTGATTAGAAGAATTTTAAACTCAGCCGGCATAGTACTTTTTTTCATCATTTTATTACTGGTGAGCTTTAATTTATTTTTTGAAGATGAATTCAATTTTACATTTAATGCGATAAAACGTGTCGTCATAAGCGGCGATAACTATGAGGATAGACTTAAAGTCGCTATAGCCGCCGATATATTTTCCTTCTCCCCGACTATTTATGAAAGCAACAGCAGGGGGATTTCGATGAATATTTATGAATCGCTGGTGAGGCCTAATAAATTTCTGCAGCTTCAACCTCAGCTGGCTCTGTCATGGGGATTGAGGGAAGATGGGTTAACATGGGATTTCAAGCTGCGCGGGGATGTGAAATTTCATGATGGGAGTTTGTTTGATGCGGATGATGTGATTGCGAGCATTAAACTTGCGAGTGAAAGTGAAGGGTCGCAGGTAAAAACTTTGTTGACAAATATTGATAGCTATCAAAAAATTGATGATAAATTAATTCGGATTAAGACAAAAACTCCCGATGTGGTTTTTCCTCGAAAAATTGGGGTGGTTTTAATTTTTCCTTCGGAGAAAGTTAGCGAAATAAATGCCGGTAATCCTATTGGAACTGGCCCTTATAAATTTTATAAGCATACAAAAGAGCAGTCGATTGCGCTTGAGGTCAATGAAAATTATTGGGGGATTCAGCCTAAATATAAAAATGTTATTTTTTATATCCTCAAAGATAAATTCGATCGTTTGAATGCCCTTAAGGGAGGAGTAATCGACATACTCTTGAATGTTCCTCCATCATATACTCAGGAAATTGAGCAGGCCGGTTATGAGGTAAAAGTGCGACCTGGGCTCGAGACGAATTTTCTCTTCTTCAACTTTAACGATTCTGATATTCAAAATAAAAATGTGCGAATTGCGATCTCGCATATAATCGATAAAAAGTCGCTTAGCAATTTGGGTGAATCTTTTTTGAAGCCTATTTATCAATTTGTACCTACGGGCATTTTGGGATATAACGCCGATATTAGTGGATATGAGTTTGACAAATTGTTAGCTCAAAGTCTGGCTCGAGATAATTTGCAAAAGGGTCGAAAAATGAATTTGGTTTTGTCTGACCGAATGTTGCTTTTTGGTAACGAGCTGAAAAAGAATTTTGCGTTAATCGGCATTGAGCTGAATATTGTTTCTGTTCCCGATAATCAATTAATCGATGAAATCAAAAAGGGTGAGAGTCAGCTTTATTTTATTGGCTGGCGTTTTGAATTGGGTGATGTTGGTGATTTTTTGGGAGAGGTAATTCATAGTCGCGATGATTTTGCCAAATGGGGAAAATTGAACTTTACAGGTTTTAAGGATAATGAATTGGATCGATTGATTGAGGAGAGTTTCAGCACCTTGGATTTTAATAAAAGAACCGGTTTACTTAAACATATAATGGCTAAAATTGTAGAGGATTATGTTTTAGGTATTCCTCTATTTGAATCTAAAATTATTTATGCGCATGCTCCGAGAATCAAATGGGAGCCTCGCATGGATACCTATTTTTTGGCATCTGAAGTAAAATAAATGTTCAAATCTCTTAAATCAAAATTAGTAATTCTCACCAGCATCCTGATTATTTTTCTTTTGATAATCAGTGCGATTATTTTGATCGAGGAGAAAACAAATGAATTGAGCAAAGATATATATTTGAGAGGCAAGGCGTATGCAGAGCTTTCGTCTCAGGAAATCGTGAATGCATATGAGGAACTACTTAAAGAGGGCGGGTTCGTGCTGTTTAATGTGAGAATTCGTGAGCTTTTTAGCTTGAATGAGGATATTACAGATATTTCTCTTACCACTTTTGAGGGGAATATTTTGTATGATTCGATGAAGGAGAAAAATGCGGTTTATGAGGGGCCAACCAGAGAAATCAGAGATACGAATATGTTAAATAGAATTCAGGCTAAAAATATTTCCTTTTATACGGCCAGAGGAAGAACTGTTTTTTTGAAGCGTGATGGTGAGGAGACATATACAGTCGATTTAAATGAGCGACTCGTGCCTGAAATTGGCGATGATGAGCAAATATTAAGCATTGTTATTCCTTATAAAAGCAAATATGCCGTTGTTTATAACGTGGGCTATCATTTACTAAATGATCGAGTGGCCAGGACAACTCAGCGGATTATTCTTTTGACTATTTTTGGAGTGATGATTGGAATTGCGGTTAGTGTGATTGCAGCGCGGCACGTCACTGCTCCTCTAACAAAGCTTAAAGAAACTGTTTCATTCATTGCCAGAGGGAATTTCAAGACTCGAGTTAATGTAAAATCACAAGATGAGGTGGGAAGCCTCGCTGATTCGGTGAATAATATGGCTCGGGACCTTGAGTTGAGTACGAAGGCTTTGGTTTATAAAGAGAGGGTTGCAAAAGAGCTTGAACTCGCTGCAAAACTGCAGGAAAGGTTGATTCCTAAGGATTTACCAAAGGTTGAGGGGCTGGATATTGGAGCCGGGATATTGGCTGCGGCTGAGGTTGGAGGGGATTTGTACGATTTTATTCCTGTTTCTGAAAATAATTTGCTTTCATATATCGGCGATGTGACCGGGCATGGTGTGCCATCGGGGATTTTGGGGGCGATTGCGAATGCTTTAATTTATGGGTATTCAGGGAATATAGATATTAAAGATATTTTGATTGAGACCAATAGAATTCTGCATGTTAAGTCGACGCAAAATATGTTTTTGACGATGATAATGAGTTCTTGGAATAAAATGACAGGGGAGTTTAGATATGTGAATGCCGGACATGAACAAATCTTGCATTATGATAATCAGAATAAAAAGATAACGATGTTACCAAGAGGTGGAATTGCTTTGGGGATGATTAATGATGTATCAAAGATGCTGAAGATTGAGCAGATTAAGCCTAATAAAGGTGATATTGTGGTTATGTATACCGATGGAATACCTGAGGCTAAAAGAGATAGAATGGAAATGTATGGAATGGATAGATTTATTAAAGCAATGGGGCAATTCAAGGATTTAGAATCGGCTGAGGCGATTAAGAATGCGATTATGGCTGATGTTCGCCATTTTATTGATAAATATAAACAGCTTGATGATATTACTCTTATTGTTTATAAGTGGACGTAATTTGATAGAGTATTAGTCAAGCCCTGGCGCTGGGAAATTATCACAAAGATCTTCGACTTGCTTCTTGATGTTTTTTTGGAGGTTTTCGTCTTCGGGGTTACAGAGGACTTGATCCATCCAGTCGGCGATTTTTACCATTTCGTCTTCTTTCATACCTCGTGAGGTGATTGCGGGCGTGCCTGTTCTAACTCCTGAAGGATCAAACGGCTTTCTTTTATCCCAAGGAATTGTGTTGTAATTTGTGACTATGCCGGCTTTATCCAGGGCCTTGGCTGCTATTTTGCCCGGCATGTCTTTGCTGCCAATCATATCAATTAAGACCAGGTGATTATCTGTGCCGCCGGTTACTAATTTGTAACCTCTCTTATTAAGCTCATCCGCGAGCTTCTTGGCATTTTTTACTACTTGCCTGGCATATTCTTTGAATTCTTCAGTCATTGCCTCTTTGAAACAAACTGCGATTGCTGCTGTTGTGTGATTATGCGGGCCTCCTTGTAGGGTTGGGAATACGGCTCTATCAATGGCTTTTGCGTGCTCCTCCTTACATAAAATAAAACCACCTCTTGGGCCTCTAATTGCTTTATGAGAGGTGCTGGTTACAACATCGGCGAAGGGGACGGGATCGGGATGGACTCCTGCCACAATCAAACCATTAATATGGGCGATATCGGCGACAAAATAGGCGCCAACATCTTTGGCGATTTCACCGAACTTTTCGAAATTATACTCGCGGGGATAAGCGGTTGCGCCGGCGAATATGATCTTTGGCTTGTGCTCTTTGGCCATTTCATGCACTTTATCGTAATTTATTAGGCCTGTTTCGGCATCAACTGTGTATTGATATGAATGATACAATCGGCCTGAAAAATTCACCTTCCAGCCGTGAGTCAAATGGCCGCCATGTGGCAAACTGAGCCCCATAATGTTGTCTCCGATATCAGATAAGGCGAAATAGGCGGCCATATTGGCCGGAGAGCCGCTATAAGGCTGCACGTTGGCGTGTTCACAGCCGAAAAGCTCTTTTGCCCTTGAAACAGCTAATTCTTCAATTTTATCTATATTTATTTGCCCTTCATAATATCGTTTATGCGCGTATCCCTCGGAATACTTATTGGTTAAAACCGAGCCCGTAGCCTCCAAAACCGCTTTTGAAACATAGTTTTCTGAGGGTATCAGTCTTATTGACTTCCTTTGCCGTTCTTCCTCCTTAATTATCAGATCATGGATCTCAACATCGTTTTTTTGCAGATTTGGTAGATGAGTCATGTTATTGGGGTTAAATGGTGATTATTTTTGAAGGAGTGACAATTATATCCACTATTTCGTCATGTGCTTCTTCGGGGATATTGTCTATTATTTGAAAGTCGAAGCAAATGCCGATTTTCGGTGCTGAAATTTGGGCTAAAAAATGATCGTAATGGCCTTTTCCGAATCCTATTCTATGCCCTCTTTTGTCGAATACAAGGCCGGGTACAAAAACGAGGTCAATTTTTTCAATGTCGATTTTTTTTGCTTTGTGATGGCTGGGTTCAGGGATGTTGTAAGGAGGAGAGGGCTGAAGGTCGCTAAGTTTATCGATTTTGTAGGGGATTAGTCCTTTTTGGGTGGTTTTAGGGAAAATCAGGTGTTTTTTTGCAATTAATAATTGTTGGTAGTATTCGATTAAATTAGGTTCATTTTGAATAGGATAAAACACCAAAAGTCGACTTGCCGCCATTACTTGGGGGATTTTTTTTAGGTTGGTTATGATTTTTGCGGTATATATATTGACTTCTTCAGATTGTAGTTTCAATCTTTTAGACTGGTAGGTTTGTCTTAATGTAGGTTTGTTGTTCACGTTTATTTGTTAGACCACGATTCAAATTAGTTAATTACTTACTAAATAGAAAGAAGTTTTACTTAAAAGTATTTGACAAGTTTAATAATATATGTATAATTCCCTCTTGATTAAATTTTTTTACTGTGGTTAATATAGTAAATGCCGCTTACAAAAGTTTGACTAGACATATATATTGACAATTACTCAAATATCTTCTAGTATCGGCTTACAAAAAAAACCAAAATACTAACCCTCAACACAAGATGACTAACACTATCGCTACAAAATCGGATACAAATAACCAACAACCGACCTCTGTTGCGTTGGATTTGCAAAAAGTTATTGAAGATTTATTTCTTGTCCTTACCGAAAAAGAAAGAGATGTAATTGTGAAACGTTTTAGCATTTACAATGAACCCAGACAGACGCTAGAAAGAATCGGTCAGCAGTTTTCGGTAACCAGAGAAAGAATTCGTCAGATTGAAAAAATAGCTCTAAGTAAACTTAGACGTACCGTTAAAAATACGAATCTGAGATTTGTGAATGATTTACTGAAGCAGATTCTGGCTAAAAGTGGAGGAGTTATGGTTGAAGAGAGTCTTGCCAGCAATGCTCTAAATATGATTCTCAGTAAAAATGATGTTGATTCTTCTATAGTCAAATTGGCTCTGCATATTGATAGCGATTTGGTGAAAGTTAAAAGAACCAGAGAATTTAGACCGTTCTGGAGAATCAGGGAAATACCTTTGGCTCAGATCAAAGATATCGTAAAAACGGGTATTGAGATTTTAAAAGGTGAGAAAGATGTTGTAGAAGGAGAAAAGATTGCTAAGCAAATTATCGAAAAACTTGAAGGTAAATACGACAATATAACGGAGGAACTGGCTGTATCTTGCCTACAAACCGATCATCGAATCAAATGTGTTAATGGAAATGAGTTCGGACTTATGACTTGGAGACATATCAATCCTAAAAGTATCAGGGATAAAGCATATGTTGTGCTTAAGAAGAATAATAAAGATTCTCTGCATTTCATTGATATTGCCAATAAAATTACCGAGGCCGGATTTGATAGAAAAGTGGTAACAACTCAGGCGGTTCACAATGAGTTAATCAGATGTGATCTATTTGTTCTCGTTGGAAGAGGTCTTTATGCTCTTAAAGAATGGGGCTACAAGCCGGGGACGGTTGCTGAAATTATTGTTGGTCTTTTGAAGAAAAAAGCTCCCCTCACTAAGAAAGAGATTATTCAGGGAGTATTAAAGCAGCGAAAAGTTAAAAAAGGTACTATATCTCTAAATCTGCAAAAAGTTCCGTGTTTTGTGAGAGTTGGTAGAGCTGTATACGATATTGATGATTCTCTGGGGATGAAATAGTGTGGATATTATAAGAATTCAAAAGGGGGCCGGGCTGGCCCCTTTTTTTTAAATATGGTATAATACTCGGATGTTAAAAATATATTTGTATGAGCGTACAGGCTATAAAAACCATTTCTAAGAAAGTATCCGGTAATTTTTTCTCGATAATAATGCTGGTTATTGCTGCGAGTTTTTTTGTGTTTGTTAAATTTCCTGACATAGACAAGCTGGGATTTGACCTGAGAAAATTAATATTTACAGTGGCCGGGGGATTGGCTCTTTTTCTTTTTGGCATGAATTATATGAGCACGGCTCTTAAAAGAATTGCCGGTTATCGCCTTAAAATAATTCTGCAGAAGCTGACAAAGAATTCGATTATAGGTTTGTTACTGGGGATGACTGCAACTTCCGTCCTACAGAGTAGCAGTGCTATAACCGTTATGGTTGTGAGCTTTGTAAATGCGGGTTTTATGCACCTTAAGCAAGCGGTGGCAGTTATTATGGGGGCAAACATCGGTACAACCATTACTGCCCAAATCATAGCGTTTAATCTCGATATTTATGCTCTGCCAATTGTGGCGATTGGTGTTTTTTTATTGATATTTTCCAAGAGAGATCAGCTAAAGTATATAGGGGAAGTGTTAACGGGATTCGGTATTTTGTTTTTTGGTTTATCTTTGATGAAGGAGGAATTAATTGTGATTAAGGATTTACCCGCAATTAGTGATGGACTGATGACATTTGCGAAATATCCGATTCTGGGTCTTTTATCCGGAGCTTTTTTCACCTTCATTATTCAGTCCAGCTCGGCGACAATCGGTATTACTATTGCTATGGCCTCTGCGGGGGCTATACCCCTTGAAAGTGCTATCCCAATAATTCTCGGTTTAAATATCGGTACAACAATAACTGCCAATATTGCAGCTATTAATGCCAACGCCAATGCAAAAAGAGTCGCGCGGATTCATTTTATGTTTAATGTATTAGCGGCGGCGCTGTTTTTACTCTTCCTACCACAATTTACAAAAATGGTTGAAGCCGTTTCTTATATAATTTGGCAGGATGCCTCGACAACTAGAATGGTAGCCAATGCTCATACATTCTTTAACGTAATGGCGGCGTTGATATTTTTTCCTTTTATTGCTTTATTGGTGAAGGCTTCATATTTTTTGGTTCCAAAAAGTGCCAAAGAAAAAGAGCTGGCGTTTTTGGATGATTCATCTGCTCTGGAACCTACAGTTGCCTTGGATCATAGTAGACTTGCCATTAGTAAAATGCATAAAATGACGCAAGAATCCTACTCCTCTATTAAAAAATTCATATTTAATCAGAATGAAGAGGAGGGCAAAAAGATTCTTGTGCTGGAGGAAAAGCTAGACGAGTATCAAGAGAAGATTTTGGACTATGTCGGCAAAAGTGCAAAAATGAATTTGACTGACGAACAGTCCGGCCGATTATCGAGGCATATTCATATGGTAAATCATTATGAGCAGATCGGGGATTGTGCGGAAAATATTCATGAGGTTGTGACTAAAATGATTGCACGGGATATTGAATTTTCGGTGTCTCAGAAACGGGATCTTAGGCTGGCTTTGAAAAAGGTTAATGCGATGCTCGTTATTACGAAGAAAATGTTTAGCCATGTGGATAAGCCAGGGTACGAAAAGGTTATTGAGCCATTTGATGATTGGCAGAAAACCAAGGATGAAATTTTGCTAAATAATAGGAATCTTTCTAATCGTAAGAATTTTGATATTGAGAAAATTAACTTTTTTATCGATTTGGTGTTGAGTCTTAATGAGATTGCCAAGAAATATAAAAATATCTCCTGGGAGGCGAGTGCATAATGTGATATAAAAAAATCAGTTCATAATAATAAATCTATGAGTGAAGATTGTATTTTTTGTAAGATTGTTGGCAAGGAAATTGAGAGCGAGTTTGTTTATGAAGATGAGGAGATGATTGCGTTTAAGGATATTAATCCGCGGGCGCCGATACATGTGCTGTTTGTGAGTAAGAAGCATATTGAAAAGGTTTCTGATGTTAAGGGGGAGGATGAAAAACTGCTTGGGCGGATGGTTGTGGCTGCAAAGGAATATGCGGCGAAGAAGGGTGTTTTGAACTATAAATTGCAATTTAATGTCGGTAAAAAAGGCGGGCAGGAGGTTTTTCATTTGCATCTGCATTTGATGGGGTGGAGAGAGGAGTAATACATATGTGTGATTATTTTCACATTGACAATTTTATTTTAAATTGTATAATTCACGCATATTATTATTTATCAAAAAAACTATGAAATTATCAGACGGGCCATCAAATGATGCTCTTGAGAACATGGACCCTGGCGTACAGCGAATGCAGAAACTTGCGATGCTTATGGAGAGAATGAGTGATGCTAGCATGCGTGATGATTTAAGAGTGAATGGTCTCAAACCTACTTATGGGCCTAATGGAGAAGATTTTACATCAGTATCTGAGGATTTGGTGCAATTGCTTGAAAAAGCCCTCACTGGTGAGGAGTCAGCTGAAATATCAATGTTAATCGCAGAGCTTAACTCAGATATTGACAGAGAGAGAAGAGAGGGAATCTATAACTCTTTAAATAGTATGTTTGCAAAGGAAATCGAACCCGCTACTGAAGAAGAAGCAGCTGATTTGGAGCAAGAATATCAGAATGTAACAGGCGGATCACTAGATAAAGAGAAGGCAATAGCAGCTGATAATCAATATGGCAATGTTTGGGGATTAGCTCAAGTATCTTTAGGGATGATGATATACAATATGAGTGAGCAGATTAATTTGACGGAGGATGGGCAAAGTGAATTAGAGATGGTCTTAGAGAACAGTGGTTTAAACCCAACGACAATTAAAGACGTAATCTTTCTATTGACGAATAAATCTGTGTAATTCAGTAAAATTTAATTATTTCTAAATACCCCTCATACTTATATCAACAGTGTGGGGGGTATTTGTTAAATAGCCCATTGAGATAATATCGGGTTTTAGGGCGGCGTATTTTTTGAGGTTTTTTGGAGTTATTCCGCCTGAGATTTCTACAATAATATTGGGGTGATTTTGGCGGAGATGTTTTATTGCGGCGGCTGCTTGATTAGGAGTGAAATTATCGAGAAGCAGGCATGGATTTTTTAATTTGTTGATTGCTGATGCCGCTTGTTTTACTTCTGCCATATTTTCGACTTCAATTTCAATAAATCTGCTCTGATTTTTGTAGGTCTTAACTATGTGCTCAAGTGATTCAGCAAAATCACACTTATTTGCATGGAAGTGATTTTCTTTTACCAAGACCCCATCCTGTAAGGAAAGCCTGTGTGTTCCTCCACCTCCGATCAGTACCGCTTTTTTGTCTAAAAGGCCCCAAAGTGTTTTGCGGGTTGGGCAAATTAGGACGGAAGAAGGTGCTATGGATTGGACAATTTCGCTTGTGGCTGTGGCAATTCCACTCATTCTTTGTAGGAAGTTTAGGATGAAGCGTTCGTATTTGAGGATGTCTGAATTTGTGCCTGTAAGAGTGGCTACTGTTTGACCTTGCTTGACCGCGCTACCGTCTTTTAAGAAAAATTTTATATTGAGTGAGCCTAGCTTTTTATTTTTTTCAAAAAACTTGAGCTCTGTAATGCCGGCGATTTTGCCTTTTTGCTTGGCGATGATTTGGTAGCCGCTTTTGGCTGAGGGGTTTGTTACTGCTATTTTGGTTGTTAAATCTTCCTCATTATCATTAACTTGATCGGCGCTAATAATTAGATCATAAACCTTCGAAAGGCAGTCGGTGTATTTCGGGTCGTCAATACTGAGACGGGGCTTATTGATGTGAGTTTTTTGAGGATTTCGCATATTTTAAGCTTCATTATTTCGGCCAATGGCAATCATTTTCTCGAGACTTTGGCGGGCTTTGTCCATAATATCTTGATCAATCGTAACCTGCTGCGTCTCATTTTGCAGATGCTCATAGACATTTTCTAAAGTGTTCTTTTTTTGTTGGAGGCAAATCGTGCCAAACGTGTAAAAATCTTTTTCGGGCGCGACTTGCTTTAGAGCTTCAATCATGCCGCATTCGGTTCCTATGATGAATTCTTGTGAATTGCTTTGCTGCACTCTTTTAATCATCCCGCTAGTGCTCAGTACATAATCGCTGGCCTCTAAAACTTCCATCGGGCACTCGGGGTGAGAAATTATTTCGGCGTTTGGGTGGGAGTTTTTTGCGTCTTTTAATCTATCTAAAGTGATTTTGGAATGAACATAGCAATAGCCTTCCCAAGGGATTATTTTTTTTGTTGTTTTTGTTTGCACGTATGCTGCCAGATGCTTATCGGGTACGAAGATGATTTCTGATTGATCGAGGGAGTTTACAACCTTCGCGGCGTTTGCCGAGGTGCAACAAATATCGACAAGAGCTTTGACGGCGGCTGTGGTGTTTACATAAGCGACGACGGCTGCATTTGGATGCTGCGATTTCAGATGCTGCAACCCATCGGGGTCGACCATGGCTGCCATCGGGCAAATTGCATCGATGCTTGGAAGAATAACTTTTTTGCCGGGATTGAGTATTTTTGCAGTTTCAGCCATGAAACTTACTCCGCAAAAAACAATGATGTCGGCTGTTGTTTTTTGTGCTTCAACAGCGAGGGCAAATGAATCTCCTGTGTAATCCGCAACAGCTAATATCTGCGGCGACTGATAATTGTGAACTAAAATTACTGCGTTTTTTTCTTTCTTTAAAATATTGATTTCTGCTATCAATTTTTTCTCGTCTTCGGTGAGATTGTGGGTGTAAAGCTTCATTCGGTTTTTTTGGCAAATGTGATAAAGCTCACTTATTATAGCCATATTAAGGGCTATGTAAAGGCTGCGTGGTCTCAAATCCTGCCAGCTTGAAAACCGGCCCGGCCGCTTGGCGAAAAAGCTGCGCTGAATCTTTTGGGCAAAACCTAAATAATACCGTGTACTACTTTTAACCAGAGGTTTTTTACGTAGTCAATTCCTGCATTGCGTTGGAGCGGAGTTGTACTCCGCTTCGTAACGTTTTGGAGCAGAGTGCAACTCTGCTCCAGCTCCTTTGCTTCCTTGTTCTCTGGTTTAATTGCTGGCTTTTTTTGCTTTTAAAAGGAGCAGGGCTGTAGCCCTGCTCCAACTCCAGCACTCCAATCCTGCTCCAACTCCTTGCACTGCTACTCCGGCTCCATGCTCCTGCCAGCTTGAAAACCGGCCCGGCTGCATGGAGAATGAGCGGTGCTGAATCTCTCCGAAAAAACCTAAATAATACCGTGTACTACTTTTAACCAGAGGTTTTTTACGTAGTCAATTCCTG
>Ga0180009_10005459_pt1 | contig 13637 bp, 11 predicted proteins | sample OS_PC_MetaG_FD_123537 | JGI IMG/M metagenome (GOLD analysis project Ga0180009, IMG submission 123537) | Groundwater microbial communities from the Aspo Hard Rock Laboratory (HRL) deep subsurface site, Sweden - OS_PC_MetaG | ecosystem: Environmental > Aquatic > Deep subsurface > Groundwater... | reverse complement strand
CCCATGAACAGATACATGACCAGGAAGACCAGCAGGATCGCCTCGAAAAGCGTCTTGACCACTTCATCGATCGACACCTGGATAAAGGGCGTGGTGTCGTAAGGATAGACCACCTTCATCCCGGCAGGGAAAAACCGGCTCATTTCATCCAGCTTGTCCCGGACGGCCTGAGCCGTGTCCAGTGCATTGGCGCCGGCCGCCTGGCGGATGGCCAGGCCGGCCGATGGCTTGTCCTTGTAGAAGGCGTTGATGTCGTAGACTTCGGTCCCCAGCTCGGTTCGCCCCACGTCCCTGACCCGGATGATGGATCCGTCCGGGTTGGAGCGGATGGGGATGTTGGCGAACTGCTCCGGGGTCTTGAGCAGGCTCTGGACGACGATGGCCGCGTTGAGGCGCTGTCCCTGCACGGCCGGCGCCCCGCCAAACTGGCCGGCGGACACCTCGACGTTGTAGGCCCGCAGGGCCGTCAGCACGTCCTGGATCGTCAGGTTGTAATCGGTCAGCTTGTCCGGATTCAACCAGATGCGCATGGCGTACTGGCTGCCGAAGGCCTCCACTTCACCCACGCCCGGCACCCGGGAAAGGACCTTTTCCAGGTTGGACTGGGCGTAATCCCGCAGGTCGTTCCCGTCCATGCTCCCGTCTTCCGAGATCAGACCGACGACCAGCAGGTAGTTCCGGGTGCTCTTGCTCACTTTGACGCCCTGGCGCTGGACCACCTCGGGCAGGCCAGCCATGGCCAGTTGGAGCTTGTTCTGGACCTGGGCCCAGGCCAGGTTCGGATCGGTCCCGGGGGCAAAGGTCAGCTCGATGCGCGATGCTCCGGAGGAATCACTGCTGGCGGACAGATAAAGCATCTTGGCGAACCCGGTCATCTTCTGCTCGATGATCTGGGTCACGCTGTTTTCCACGGTCTCGGCCGAAGCGCCCGGATAAAACGAGGTGATTGCGATGGACGGCGGGGCAATGGGCGGATACTGGGAGATGGGCAGGTTATAGATCGCCAATCCCCCGGCCGTCATCATGACGATGGCGATGACCCAGGCGAAGACCGGACGCTCCAGAAAGAATCTCGATAACATCGGCCGCCTCCGTCACTTCGGTTTTGCGGCGGGCCGGACCGGTTTTTCCGTTCCCGCCGCTTCCGGGGCGCGGTCGCCCCAGGGAACCTCCTTCACGGAAACGCCGACTCTCACTTTTTGCATGCCTTCGACGATGACGCGATCGCCCGGCTCAAGGCCTGTTTCGAGGAGCCATTGGTCGCCAATGGCCCGATCCAGCGCCAGGGTCCGTTGGGCGACCTTTCCCTGGGCGTCCACGATCAACACCACGGGGTTGCCCTTGGGATCGCGTGAAACCGCCTGTTGGGGGATGAGGATGGCCTGCTCGCGGATGCCCTCCCGGACCACGGCCCGGAGGAACATGCCCGGCAGCAGAACGCCTTCGGGATTGGGAACGAGAATCCGCAGGACCACGGAACCGGTAGTCGGGTCGACGGTGACGCCTCGAAATTGGAGAGTCCCCTCCTGGGGATAGGCCCGGCCGTCTTCCAGGACCAGTCTGACCTTGTTATGGCTCCTTCCGTTCCGGTCGATCCGGCCGTCTTCCAGGTTGCGCTTCAGGCGCAGGAGTTCGGTCGTGGATTGCGGAACATCCACATAAATCGGGTCCAGTTGCTGAATGGTCGCCAGGGCCTGGGGCTGATATGCGGTCACGATCGCGCCCACCGTGACGTTGGACTGTCCGATCCGGCCGGAGATGGGCGCGGTGATCCGGGTGTATCCCAGATTGATCCGGGCCGTTTCGATGGCCGCCTTGGCCTGCTGGATGCCCGCATCCGACGCGGCGACCGCTTTCAGGTCGCTTTGCACCTGGGCCTGGGCGGCCTCGAGCGAGGCCTTGGCCACCTCGGCCTCGGTTACGGCCTGGTCACGCTGACTGGCCGAGACGGCCTGGCTCTTGAACAACCCCTCGAATCGCGCCCGGTTTTTCCGGGCGAGTTCAAGGGTGGCCTGTTGTCGTATGACCCCGGCCCGGCTCACTCCCAGGCCCGCCCGGGCCCGCTCGGCGCCCTTCTGCATGGCCACCAGGCTGGCTTCGGCATTGTCGAGCGCCGCCTGAAAAGGGGCCGGGTCGATCTGATAGAGAACCGCTCCCTCCGCCACGTCGGATCCTTCAACAAACAGCCGCTTTTGAATGAGACCACTGACCTGAGGGCGTATTTCCGCTATCAGGCAGGGTGACGTTCGGCCCGGCAGTTCCGTGGTCAGAAGTACGGATTGAGTCGTTACCTTCAACGTGCTCACTTCCGGCTGAGCGGCGGAATGAGATGGCGTGGACCGGTCGCATCCAGCCCAGGCCAGCCCCCCCAGGAGAATGCCGGCGGCGATGACGAACTTAAATCGCTCCTTTACCATGGGTGCTTCTCGCTTTCGAGGCAACGCGGCCCTCACGCGTCCATACCGAATAGTTGATCTGGCCGAATTCCGAAAACGCCGCGGCCAATTGTAATCCCAGGTTACTCTTTCCCCTCCGGGGAGCCTCCCCGCGCCAGTGGATGCAAACGCAGAGATCATTGTCCAGGGCGATGTCCCGGAACAGCTCGATGCCCCCGAGATCCTTTTCATGGTCCGGTGCAGTGAGCTGGTGAAAGGCCGAAACGGCTTCATCCCGTTCCAGCCGCGAATAGGCGCGCAAATGGACTGCCTCGATCCATCCCATGATCGCCTCGCGGGACCGCCTGCGCGGCCAATGGGTATTGTTTTCAAAGCGGATCCGAAGGGCAAGAATCGCGCCAAATATATTCCACGTTAAAACAGCCTGTTATACCATAGCCGTTCTACGACTGTCTTATTTAACCGTTTTCACTTTCATATTTGATAGAACGAGCGTATATTCCGTCAAATGTGAAAGCAGGGGCCCCTTTGGCAACCATTCACCGGAGGAGGAAACAAGGCCATGACAACCGAGCAAGAGGCCCGGGGCCTGGATGAAAACGATTTTTTCCGCCAGGCCACCCTGCGGATTTTCAGCAGTCTGGTCGTCGAAGTGGCCATGAAACGCTGCCTGGACTATTTGAGCCAGCACATCCCGGCGGCCGGTATGTTTTTCGTTTTGTACGATCCGGACCTGAACATCGGCCGGATCCTGGCCTCGAACCTGCCCCCCCATCTCCGGATACCGGAGGAGGATTTTTCCATCCCCCGGGAGTTCTGGCACTGGTTCGAAGCCCGATGGACCGAGGCCCCGGGGGTCATGATCATCAACGACCTCGATGAGGCCGATCCGCCCTTGCGGCAGTTCATGTCCATGCTCTGGCCCACGGAAATATCCCATCTTTACCTGAATCTGGAACTGGAAAAGCAACGGCTTGGCGGTCTGGGCCTGTTGGCCGAAGGCAGGCGCCGGTACACGGAATACCATGCCCATCTGCTCTCGCTGCTGCACGAACCCTTTGCCATGGCCATATCCAATATTCTTCAACACCAGGAGATCCAGAGGTTCCGGGACATGCTGGCCGACGACAACCGCTACCTCCGCCGGGAGATGCTCAATATATCGGGCGATACGGTCATCGGCGCCAATTTCGGACTCAAGGACACCATGGAAATGGTCGGCCGGGTCGCCCCGCTGGACAGCCCGGTCCTGCTGATCGGAGAGACCGGCGTCGGCAAGGAAGTCATCGCCAACACGATCCACTTTTCCTCCCAACGCCGGACCGGACCCTATATCAAGGTCAACTGCGGGGCCATTCCGGAAAACCTGATTGACAGCGAACTGTTCGGCCATGAAAAGGGCGCTTTTACCGGCGCCATCGCCAGGAAGCGGGGACGTTTCGAGCGGGCCGATACCGGCACGATCTTTCTCGACGAGATCGGAGACCTGCCTCCGGCCGCCCAGGTCAGGCTGCTGCGGGTGCTCCAGCACCATGAGGTCGAACGGGTCGGCGGCACCGAATCCATCCCGGTGAACGTGCGTCTGATCAGCGCGACGCATCACAACCTGGAAGCCATGGTCCGTTCGGGTCAGTTCCGGGAGGATTTATGGTTCCGGCTCAATGTATTCCCCATCCTCATCCCTCCCCTCAGGCATCGCAAGCAGGACATTCCCGTCCTGGTCATCCACTTCGTCGAACGCAAGTCAAGGGAATTGAAATTGAGAAATCTCCCGTCTCCGGCTCCGGGCGTTCTGGACAGGCTTCAGGCCTACGACTGGCCCGGGAACGTCAGGGAGTTGGAAAACCTGGTCGAGCGGGAGCTGATTCTGGCCCAGATCCAGGACCGGGGCGGGCTGCTCCGGTTTGATACGCTGTCGTCCGTTCCGGCGACCGGAAGGCATCCGGTTGCCGGAGACGGCGACGACCCGATCCGACCGCTCGATGCCGTGATCGCGGCTCATATCGAAAAGGCCCTGGAGTGTTCCGGGGGGCGGGTCGAAGGGGAAAACGGGGCCGCGCGGAAGCTGGGGCTTCATCCCAGCACCTTGCGCGGTCGAATGAGGAAGATGGGCATCCCCCATGGAAGGAAAAGGCGGACCGGACTTCCCTGACCCCGGACGTTCGCTCCGGATTCGGGCCGGTCCTACTCCCGCAGGTAAACCAGGGCGTCCTGGCCGAGAATCTGGAGGGCGGCCCGGACCAGGTATTCCAGGGGGCCTTTGGGCGTTGCGCCCCGGGTCTGGTCCGCGGCGAGCATTTTGATGGCGTACCGGGCCATGTTGATGCCGTCGCGAACGGTGTACCGTTCGCCCCGGCGGTGGGCCAGTTGGAGAAAGGCGACCACGTACTCGAGGAGGGCCTCGTCGGCAAAGGGCAGGTTCTGCTTGAGAATCTGGCGTTCCTCGTCGGCCTCCGGGAAATCGATGAGTATCTGGGGCTGAAGCCGGGAATGGATGTATTCGGGAATCTCGAAGGTCGAGGCGTCGTCGTTCATGGTGGCCACCAGGCGGAAGTCGGGGTGGGCCTTGATCTTGAGCCCCGCGACCAGGGACTCGACGTAGCGCCGGTTGTCCAGAAGCGGGGCCAGGGAGGCCCAGGACTTCTCGCTCATGCGGTTGCCTTCGTCCAGAATGGCCACGCCGCCCCGGATCATGGCCGTGACCACCGGCCCGGCCATGTACTGGATGCGGCCCTGGTCCGAGATGACCGGGGTGATGAGCAGGTCTTCGGGCCGGGTGTCCACCGTGGCCTGGAAGATATAGACCTCCCGGCCCAGGCGCCGTCCGGCGGCGTAGGCCAAGGTGGTCTTGCCCACGCCCGGCTTGCCGATCAGGCGGGGGTTGAGGGGCAGGTCCTCATCGTCGACCACCAGCCAGGCGGCAAGCATCTGGTCCATGAGTTCCTGCTGGCCGACCCAGTTCAGGGGCAGCTCCTGGGGATGGCTCAGATGCAGGGTCACGCCGTCGATGGTTACTGTTTTCATTTCAAGCGTCCGTTTTTCTGAAAAAAAGCCGGTCCCGCCCGGTTCGTTTTTCGTTGGCCCGGTCTCCGGCGCACCATTTTTGATTATAACACATCAACTGGCGCGGTGTAGTCGTAACCCAGGTCCACGGCCACGTTGGGATGGGTCACGCGTCCGGCGGCCAGGTTGAGTCCCCTGGCCAGGGCCGGGTCTTCGTGAATGGCCCGTTTCAGGCCCAGCTCCGCGATTTTCATGACATAAGGCATGGTCACGTTGGCCAGGGCGAAGGTGGAAGTCCGACTGACCATCGATGGAATGTTGGCCACGCAGTAGTGGATGACGTCGTCGATGACGTAAACCGGCTGGGCATGGGTCGTGGGCCGGCAGGTTTCGGTGCAGCCGCCCTGATCCACGGACACGTCCACGATGACCGAGCCGCTTTTCATTTCGCCGACCATGTCCCGGGTGACCAGCCTGGGGGCCTTGGCCCCGGGGATGAGCACCGCGCCCACGACCAGGTGGGAGCGGATCACGGTTTCACGAATGGTATCGTGATTGCTCATCAGGGTGGTGATGCGCGAGCCGAAGATGTCGTCCAGGTAGAAGAGCCGCTTCTGGCTGACATCCAGCACCGTGACTTCGGCCCCGACCCCCACGGCGATTTTGGTCGCGGCCAGCCCGACCACGCCGCCGCCGAGGATGGCCACCCGGCCCCGGGTCACGCCCGGGACCCCGCCCAGCAGGACGCCCCGCCCGCCATGGGCCTTGGTCAGGTACTCCGCGCCCACGGTGACGGCCATGCGGCCGGCCACCTCGCTCATGGGCGTCAGAAGGGGCAGGCTGCCGTCCGCGGTCTGAATGGTCTCGAAGGCCATGGCCTGGACGCCGCTGTTGAGCAGGGCCGTGGTCAGTTCCGGGGCCGGGGCCAGGTGCAGGTAGGCGAACAGAATCTGTCCTTCCCGCAGCAGATCGTACTCGGCCGTCTGGGGCTCCTTGACCTTGACGATCATGTCGGCCCGACCGTAGACCTCGGCCGCCGAACCCACCACGTCGGCCCCGGCCCGGGCGTACTCGGGGTCGGCAATCAGACAGCCGCCGCCGGCCCCGCTCTCCACCAGGACCTGATGTCCGGCGCCGACCAGGGCCCGCACGCCTGCCGGGACTATGCCGACCCGATACTCTTCGTCCTTGATCTCCCTGGGCACTCCTACGATCATTTATCACCTCGCCGAAATATCGACCGGGTCCCGGAACCAGGCCGGGCCGTCCGAAAATGGTAACGCAAGCCATCGGGCCGGGGACCGGGGACGGGTTCAGGCCGTTCTCGGGCCGAGCCAGGCATCGAGTTCCTCGAGAGGGAGGTGGTCGCCGATGTCCCTGCCGTAGTAGGTCCGCTGGACGACCAGGTCCGGACCGATCAGAAAGTCCGCCGGAATCAGGGCCGTGCTCCCCTCCATCTTGCCCGGTAAAAACCCGGCCCGGGCCGCCGAAATCAGCTGTCCCAGGCGCGGGGAGCCTTTGAAAAAGCCGGCCCAGGCGGACTGGACCCCGTAAGCCCGGTAGACCTCCTGGTCCGGATCGGCCACGATGGAAAAAGGCGCCTCCTGGCATCCGACGTACCGGGCGATGCTTTCAGGGGGCGACTGGAAAAAGGCCAGGGCCTCCAGTCCCCGGGCCCGGAGGCCTTCCCGGGACCCGGATCAGGACGCGGACCCTGAAGCTGCACAGGGGGCAGGAGGCGTAGCGATAGAGGCTGAGCATCAGCTTCCGACCCCGGTAGTCCTCCAGCCGGCGGGTCTGGCCGAAAATGTCCCTGACCTCGAAATCGACGGCCGGCCGGCCCGGATCAAGCCTCATGTTCCGATCTCCTGAACGCGCCGTACGGCCCGAGGGGGTGTCATCGAATCTTGAGCCAGAGCAGCCGCGCCGTCTGGGACTCGGCATTCTTCCACTGCAACGGGGCCTCCGTCCTCAGGTAGACCACGTCCCCCGGTCCCAGGATGTAGGTCCCGCTTTCCAGCTTCATTTCGGCCCGGCCGGCCATGACGTACCCGAACTCCTCGCCCTTGTGAATGAAAAAATGGCCGGGCACGGTCCGGTTGGGAGCGAGTTCGATCATGAATGATTCGACCTTGCCCTCCAGGTCGATGGGCGTCAGGGAACGGGCGAAGGCCACGTCTTCCGGCAGGGCGTGCAGCCGGACCTCGACCGCGTCCGAGGCCGTGAATACGGGCCGGTGCTTGAGTCCGGCGGTATCGGGAAAAAACGAAGCCACGTCCACCAGCAGCACTTCGGCCATTTTGAACAGGGCCGGGAGCGAGGGATAGATGAGGTTGTTTTCGACCTGGGAAATGGTGCTCGGGGTCACGCCCACCAACCGGGCCAGTTCGGTCTGGGAAAGGCCCTTGCGCGACCGGAGTTCCTTGATGCGGCGGCCGAGTTCCAGGCCGCCGGGCATGCGTCTCTCCTCGTCGAAATTGACCTCCGCGCCCTTGTGCCAGTAGGGAAACGGTCGGCGCAGCTTTTCCATCTCCCTTTTTTCCGCCTTGAGGATCATCAGCGACGTGGTCCCCCGCTTGATGCTCAACTCGATGACCACCTGGGCTATCTGGGTGATCTGGGCCTTCAAACGGGGCGTGTGGGCGTTCTTTTCCATGATCCAGTAGGCCACGGTCTCCAGTTCGTAGAGCCGGGGGCAGGCGTGGGCGTAATACCGGATCAACCGCTCCTCGCCGCCCCACAGTTCCTCCATGCCGGTCAGACTGTCGAAGACCAGGCGCACGTCGCCGGTCAGGCCGGCCTGCAGATCGTAGATGGCCTCGTTGACCTGATCCGGATTTCTCGGGTCATCGACCCGGATCAGACCGCAGGCAAACCGGGGGGCCTCCTCGTCGTAAAACTTGAGGAAAATGGGCGACGAGGCGCCTTTGCCGTTGGTAAAGCAGTCGATGAGCGTCAGGTCCGGATGATCGGCCAGGGCGCCCAGTTTTTCGATTACGGTCTTGGGGGAACGGTCGAAGCTGACGTAGATGATGGGTTTGCGCTCTTTTTCAGATGACTCCAGGAACTTGAGACAGAATATCCAGGCCAGGCTGCCGGCGTCGTCGTGCCAGACGACATTGTCGCCGATGAACAGCCCGCCCAGCAACTGATCGAGCCGGCCGACCCCGGAGGTGACGCTCTGCTTTCCTCTCATGGTTCCTCTCCCCTGAACAGCGGTTTGCCGATATTCGTCCGGCCGGACCGGCCATTCGAAGCCTGATATTATAATGATGTACCACATCGCCCGGCGGTTAGCAATCCGCTTCGGCCGGACGCGGCCGGGCGGTCCTTCAATGCCGCCAACCGCTGAATAGTTGCTGCACAACCGGCTTGGTCGTTGACATGGGGATTAAAACCAATTATACTCACATGTTAATCACCCCCCACGGGAAAGACCGGTCAAAGGATGAATCTGATCTGCCCCAAATGCCGCTCCGCCCTGCCCGTAAAGGATGGGGGGGCGCTGCTTCAATGCGCCAACTGCAATCTCAAAATCGATCGCCGGAAAATCGATCTGTCCTCCGGTCTGTCCGCCGTGCCTCTGGTCCGGGACCTCAGGGGCGAAACCGTCGGCTCCTATGACATCATCGACCTGATGGGAATCGGCGGCACGGGCGCCTCCTTCAAGGCCCGGCGCCGGGATGACGGCCAAGGCGTCGTTTTGAAGATGCTTTTTTACGACCTGCTGCGCAAGGGCGACTTCGTCGCCCGGTTCAAGGCCGAGGTCGGCGCCATGACCCGGCTGGATCACCCCAACATTCTCCAGGTCCTGGACTTCGGCCAGGACGAGGACCTGTACTGGCTGGTTTATGAATTCGTCGAGGGGGTGGACCTGACCCACTATCTTCGCTCGTTCAACCTCAAGCAGGACGAGGCCCGTTCGATCATGTCCGAGGTCTGCCAGGCCGTGGCCTACGCTCACGAGCAGGGCATCATCCACCGAAACCTGAAACCGTCCAACATCATCATGGGACGGGGTCAGGTCAAGGTCATGGACTTCGGGCTGGCCAGCCTGACTAACGGCGACTATCGGATGAGCGGTCTGATCCGGAGCATGCCGGCCCTGGCCAGTTTCAACTACATGTCCCCCGAACAGCGGCTCAACCTGAACGAACCGGATGAACGGTCCGACGTGTATGCCCTGGGGGCCATACTGTATCATATGCTGGCCGGACGGCCGCCCATCGGGGCCTACACGCCCCCCGGCCGGCTCCGGAGAGGTCTGAACCCCAAGTGGGACGAGGTCGTGGCCCGGTGTCTCGCGCCGGACCCGACCAAACGATACGCCGGTATCGACGAGTTGACCGCGGATATGGAGGCGCCCCGGCCGGTCCAACCCAACGGGAATCGGACCCCCCTGCAACTGGTCCTGCTCCTGCTGGCCCTTCTGTCCATTTTCGTCTATTTATGGCCCTACCGGGACGGGCTCTGGCTCCTGCTCCGCGGCGAATCGGTGTCCCGGGGGGTACCCAACCGGATTCAGGCCCTGGTCGACCCGCCCAAGTCCGATTCGACCGAGTTACCCAGGTCCATCCTGTTGCCGACGGACCAGGCCCGCCTGCTCTTGTACGCCCAGCCTTCGATCCAGAGCCCGGTCGTGGGTATGGCCGCCGGGGAGGGGGAAAGCCTGGTGATGAAAGAAATCCGGACGGAAACCGGCATCCCCTGGCTCTACATCCAGGCCCCGAACGGCGATCGGGGATGGCTGATCAAACCGTAGTGATCTCGATGTCCGGATAAAGGCTGCCTTCCTTGTCCTTTCCATTTCCTTCGCCCCGGTTCGGACGACGGTTCTCCAGGTGGGCCGTCCCGCTCCTGTTCCTGTTCCTGTTCCTGGTCCTGACGCCGGCCGTTTCGGGTGCGGCGATCGAGGCCCGGCCATGCGAAACCGGCCCCGGGCCTCATCCGGTCCGGATTCTGGACTCGATCGTCCTGACCGGCGCCCGGGACGGGCACGAACTGCCGTTGAAAATCTACTATCCGGAGGACGGAGGGCCGTTCCCGGTCATCATCTACTCTCACGGCGCGGGCGGGTCCAAGGAGGGCAAGGCGTATCTGGGCCGGTTCTGGGCCAGCCACGGATTCGTGGGCATCTTCATGACTCACTATGGCAGCGACACCACCATGCTCGACCTGGGCAAGCCCTTGACCGGGCCGGAAAACATGGCCGTAATCAGGAAAATGGCCGCCGATCCCAGGGTCTGGGCCAACCGTCCCCGGGACGTGAGCACGGTCATCGACCAGTTGGCCGATATCGCCCGGGAACACCCCGGACTGAAAGGGAAAATGGACTCGGGCCGGATCGGCGTGTGCGGGCATTCCTATGGCGCTTTCACCACCCTGGCCTCGGCCGGAGCCTGGCCCCTGGCCTTCGAGCAGCTGGGTCACCGGGCCCGAGACGACCGCCCGCGCGCCTTTCTGGCCATGTCCCCCTCCGGGACCCGGCCCGGACAGAACGCCGGATCGGCCTTCGGCGGCATCGACCGGCCAGTCATGACCATGACCGGGTCCCGGGACGGCGACCTGTTTTCCGACCGCCCCGCCACCTGGCGACTGGAACCCTTTCAGGCCCTTCCCCCGGGCGACAAGTACAGCCTCTGGCTCGAAGGCGCCCATCATTTTTCTTTTGGCGAAACCTCGGACTCTCGGGCCGGGTCCGCCCCCGGCCTTCCGCCCGTGGACCCGGACCATCACCGCTTCATCAAAATGGCCAGCCTGGCCTTTTGGGACGCCTATCTGAAGGATTCGACCCGGGCCCGGGCCTGGCTGAAGTCCGGCGCCATCGACGGCCTCAGCCAGGGGCGGGCCCGCCTGAACTGGAAATGAGACCGCCGAAGTCGAGCGTGACGCCACGCATTCGCGAAAATTCGAACTGACAGGAGTACGACCCCATGAACCATAGCGTGGCCGAGACCCGGTTTCTGCCGGCCGGCCGTTCGAACCCGAAACAGATCGAGGATCAGAGGGGGTCGATTCTGCGGCTGCCCCTGATTCGGCTCTTTATGGGCGGCATCCCGGATGGCGTGGTCATCCTCAACGCCGACCGCCAGATACTCATGGCCAACCCGTCTCTGCTCCGGGCCAGAAATCTGGAGGACGAATCCCCGGTGATCGGCCTGCGGCCCGGAGAGGCCTTCGACTGCATTCACGCCCGGGACCATGCCGGCTGCGGCACGACCGAGTTCTGCCGTTACTGCGGAGCGGCCCAGGTGCTCCATGGCTGCCGGATGGGACGCCAGAGTGCAAAGGAATGCCGGATCGTCACCCGGTACGCGGGCGGGGTCGAGTCTCTGGACCTGCTCGTCTGGGGCACGCCCTTCACCTACGATGATCGGTCGCACATCCTGTTCGTCCTGGCCGACATCAGTCACGAAAAGCGGCGCCGCGTCCTCGAACGTCTCTTTTTTCACGATTTTCTCAACACGGCCGGGGGACTGCGAGTCTTCGCCCAGCTCCTCCTCCATGAGGGGCCGCCCGAGGCCCGGGACTTGGCCGAGCCCATCTTCGAGGGGGCCGACCTGCTCGTGCAGGGAATCCGGTCCCATAAGGAGCTGTTGGATGCGGAGAGCGGCGAACTGACGATCGAGCCGGTCCTGATCGAACCGTTGCCGTTTCTGCGTCAGATTCTGGGCCAGTTCGAAAAGCGGGACATCGCCGGGGAACGGGCGCTTCGCCTCGAGGCCCGAACCGAGGAGATCGGCCTGTACGCGGACTCCACGATCCTCAAACGGGTCCTGGGCAACCTGATCCAGAACGCCCTCGAAGCGTCGTCGCCGGGCGAAACCGTGACCCTGGGCTTCCGGGCCGAGTCCGGGGCCGTGACCTTCAACGTCCACAACCGGGCGGTCATGCCCGAAGAGACCCGCTATCAGATATTCCAGCGTTCGTACAGCAGCAAAGGGACCGGCCGGGGACTGGGGTTGTACAGCGTCCGGCTGCTGACGGAGCGCTACCTGGGCGGACGCGTCTTTTTCACTTCAGACCCGGAGAACGGGACGACCTTTTTCGTCAACCTGCCCGCGACCACCGAAGAATGAATAACCCCCGCGTACGGTATGGACAAGCTTCAATCTCCCCGCTGCGGCAGAAGCCCGCTACCATATCCGGGTTCAACCGGGAGATGGCAGTTGGGTTCGTAGCGAGGCGTTGAAATACATGGCGAAACTCGAAGTCGGGCCGATTTTCGGCCGCAGGCGTATCGTATGATACGTCGAGGCCCAAAAGCGGGAAACGAGCGGGCAGCACGCATTTCGGCGCCGCAGTAGAAGACATCTGCAAAATTCGGCATCACTCCCCCCAAAAGCCCCCCGTTTCCCGGACGACCGCTTCGAGCGCATCGGGTGAAACCCAGTGGACGTCGGGCTGGGCACGGAACCAGGTCAGCTGGCGCTTGGCGTAGCGCCGGGTCTGCTTCATGATTTCCGCCCGGGCCCGGTCCACGGTCAGGCGCCCCTGCAGACAGGCGACGGCCTGTTTGTATCCGATGGCCTTGAGCGGCTTGAGGTCCGGGGCGTAGCCCCGGTTCAACAGCCCCTCGACCTCCTCGATCAGACCATCGTCAAACATCCGGCCGGTCCGTTCCTCGATCCGCTGGTACAGTTCCGCTCGGGGCAGGTTCAGGCAGAAAAATTGCACTTCGAAGGGATTGTCGGCCAGTTGGTGTTCTTCCTGGAAGCGGGAAATGGGCCGGCCGGTCAGGTCGTGGACTTCGAGGGCCCGCACGATCCGCACCCGATCGGCCGGGCCGATTCGGGCCGCGGTTTCCGGGTCCACGCGGGTCAGTCGTTGATACAGGGCCTCCGGACCCGACCGGTCCGCCTCGGCCTGCAGGGCCGAGCGAATCCCGGCGTCCCGCCCCGGTCCCTGGAACAGGCCCCGCAGCAGGCTGCGCAGGTACAGGCCCGTCCCGCCGACGACCAGGGCCCGGCCGCCCCGGCGGTCCAGATCGGCGATCAGGGGGCGGGCCAGCCCGACGAACCGGGCCGCGTCGAAGTCCTGGTCCGGGTCGACGACGTCGATGAGATGATGGGGGGCCTCGGCCCGTTCGTCTGGGGTCGGCTTGGCCGTGCCGATGTCCAGACGGCGGTAGACCTGCATCGAGTCCGCGTTGACGATTTCGGCCCCGAACGTCCGGGCCAGGACCAGGGAGAGCCGGGTCTTGCCGACACCGGTCGGGCCGGCCAGGACCACGACTCT
>Ga0180009_10005458_pt1 | contig 13637 bp, 10 predicted proteins | sample OS_PC_MetaG_FD_123537 | JGI IMG/M metagenome (GOLD analysis project Ga0180009, IMG submission 123537) | Groundwater microbial communities from the Aspo Hard Rock Laboratory (HRL) deep subsurface site, Sweden - OS_PC_MetaG | ecosystem: Environmental > Aquatic > Deep subsurface > Groundwater... | reverse complement strand
GAGATGCTGGCATTGCGCTTGACCAAATTCCCTATCAAACCTGCTGTAGCAAGGGCCTTTAGAATATCAAAACAAGATAAATTGAGCGTATTGAAAAGATAATACAGAACTGCAGGAAGCACACCGCTGGCACCACAGGTTGGAGCCGTGACAATGGTGCCTTTTGTGGCGTTCTCTTCTGAAACCGCATAGGCATAGGCGGCTATCAAACCATTGCTTCTCATGTCTGTTTTTAACATTTTTGCTCTGGAATGAATGGAACGGGCTTTCCGGGCAAGGCAAAGACCGCCGGGAAGAATCCCTTCTCTTTCCAACCCTCTTTCTATTGATGTTTTCATGATTTCCCATACTGTTCTGAGAAAATCCCAGATTTCTTTTCCTTCACAGGTTTCCACATATCCCCAGAAAGAGTCTCCAGATTCATGAAAATAGCAGAGCAGATCCGTCATGCAGGTTAATGGATAGAGGTGACAAACCGAACGGGATGATTCTTTATCCATGAGTGCTCCGCCACCAACACTGTAAACCTCCCAAAAACCGTATCGTTTTTTTACATCATCAAAGGCCTCAAACAGCATTCCATTGGGATGAAGGGGCAGCTCTTCCTCTTCTTTCCAGACAATTTCAAGGGATCGGGGTAAAATTGCCGCTTCAATCGCCTTGTCGGTTAAGTGTCCTTTGCCTGTGGCGGCAAGGCTTGCAAAAAGGGTTACCCGATAGTGAGCAGCCTTTGGGTATTTTTGCAAAAAATCGTGGGCTGCACGGCTGGGTGCCATGGTGTGGCTGCTTGAAGGGCCTACACCTATACGATAAAGTTCTTTTAAAGATTCCATAACCCTGACTTTGCTCCATCAATAAAATGCTGTTGCATATAAAAATATAGGATGGACACCCTTGTTTGCAATAGTTTTTTTATGCAACAAAAGAATATCCATGGCGGTTGCAGGTTACATTTCGTAACATTCTAAGGCCTTTTCAAAAAACAATTCTTGGTATATAGAAAAGATTAAACAAAAATTTTAGTCAATCTATTTGTTGAAATCAGCGAGGAGAATAAAACTGATTATGGAAACATCATCCGGGATAAAAAAATCCACTGCTTTCTTTTTGAGATTTTTAAGGGTTATTCTGGTTCTGGCTGTTGCTGTCGGACTGGCATACCTTCTTTTTTCGTTGAAAAAAGAGCCTGAGAAAAAAGAAATCGTTAAAACGCCTCCCAGTGTCAAAGTATTGGTGGCGACACCTGTTTCAAAAGTCATGACCATAGATGCATACGGCACTGTAAAACCAAGAAAATTAGTAAAGATTGCCGCAGAGGTACCTGGAAGAATCGATTATATCCACTCCTCTTTTATTGAGGGCGGAATGATTCAAAAGGGTGAGCTTATTGCCAGAATCGATCAGCGATCCTATAAGCTGGAAAGACAGGCAGGGGACGTCAGGATCAGGCAGGCAAAGACGGATATTGAAAGTTTAAACCAGGATATTGAAAATCTGAAAAATGATATGGCGCTTTCCCTGGCCAATTTAAATCTTGCTCAAAAAGAGCTTAAGCGGATTAAAGCGTTGAATGAAAATCAGTTTGCTTCGAAAAACAGCCTTGATAAATCAGAGCAGCAATATTTGCAGGCAAAAATCGGATTGCAGAATCTGAGCAACCGGCTTTCATTGACGGGTACCTTAATGGACAAAAAAACAGCTGCACTGGCAATGGCTCAGGTTGATTTTCAGAAAGCCGACCTTGCATTTACAAAAACAGAGATCAAATCTGAGTTTGATGGCCTTGTTCTGGATAAATTTGCAGAAGTCGGAGAATATATCAATCCCGGTCAGGTACTAGGATCGATATATCAAAAAGACAGCCTGGACGTGGATGTAAGTATTCCATTGGAAAAAATGAAATGGATTGAATCATTTTTTGAAAATGGAAAAATGCCGGAAGCAAAAGTGATGGTGGCCAATTTTAACAGTATAACCTCTTATGCATGGCTTGCCAAAGTCGCTCGTGTAAAAGCAAAAATTGACGAAAAAACAAGAACATTGCCCATGACGATTGAAATCATGCAGCCGGAAGCGAAAATAAAAGATATCTTTGATTTAAAACCAGGGGCATTTGTTAAATGCAGCATTATCGGAGAAACTTACGAGAATATCTTTGTGCTGCCAAGATACCTGTTAAAGCCGGGGGATATTCTTTTTACAGTAAATGACAACCATTTGAAGATGAAGAAAGTGACTGTCCTGAGAAAGTATGAAGAAGAAATATACATTAACAGCGGACTGAACCCTGGAGATAATATCATTTCTTCACCGCTTCCAGGCGCCCTTGAGGGGATGGCACTCACGATCAAACAAAATGGGAATTAACGCATGAAAGCATTGGGTAAATGGTCTGTTGAACACAGGGTTTCTGTGAACCTGATAATGATTTTTCTGATTGTTGCAGGGCTTTATACGGTTTTAAACATGAAACGGGAAATGTTTCCCGTATTTTCCCTTGATATGATCGATATCGGGGTAACATACCCTGGCGCATCACCCGAAGAGGTTGAAGAAGGGATCTGCATCAAGATTGAAGAGCAGCTCAAGAGCCTTGAAGATGTAAAAACAATGTATTCCACTGCGCTTGAGGGACATGGATCGGTCACCCTGGAGTTAAATGCAGGAACAGATATCAAGGAAAAACTTGATGAGATTAAAACACAGATCGATTTGATCGATTCGTTTCCAGAAGAAGCAGAGGATCCTGTTGTCATAGAAATAAAAAACAATGATCCTGCCATTTATCTGGCCATCTATGGGGATGCGGATGAAACAGTGTTACGAAATACCGCTGAAAAGATAAGAGATGAGCTTGTGGAAACAGAGGTGATCTCCCTTGCAGGTCTTGTGGGTGTCAGAGATTATGAGATATCAGTTGAAGTGTCTGAAGAAAATCTGCGACGGTTTAACCTCTCTTTTGATCAGGTTGCTGCAGCTGTAAAAACCGGGAGCCTTGATCTGCCCGGCGGCAAAATCAAGACACAGGGGGGGGAATTTCTGGTTAGGACCAAAGGAAAACTTTATACGGGCGAGGAGTTTGAACAGATTCCGGTTGTGACAAGGGAAGACGGGACGACCATAAGACTTGGCGATATTGCAACGGTCATTGACGGGTTTGAGGATTCCGATGTCAAGGCAAGATTTAATGGAAAACCGGCTGCCCTTGTTGTTGTCAGGCGTACTGACAGCCAGGACACTATTGCGATTTCAAAAACAGTAAAGGAATATATCAAAACCCATAAAGATTCCCTTTCCCAGGGGATCACCCTGGGCTATTGGTTTGATATGGCTGAAATGGTTCAGGACAGGATCGATCTGCTGCTTAAAAACGGAACACAGGGCATAATACTGGTGTTTATCGTATTGGCGCTTTTCCTTGATCTCGGCCTTGCTTTCTGGGTGGCGTCGGGCATCCCCATATCCTTTATGGGGGCTTTTCTTGTCCTGGATTATTTTGGGGCATCCATCAACATGCTGTCTTTGTTTGGATTTATCATGACACTGGGTATCCTGGTGGATGATGCGATTATTATAGGGGAGAATGTCTATACCCATTATAAAATGGGTAAATCAGCCAAAAATGCCGTGATTGACAGTATGGAACAGATCGGGGCGCCGGTTGTAATGGCGGTAGCCACGACCATTGTTGCCTTTTTACCGCTGATGCATATTACCGGGATTATGGGAAAGTTTATTTCCATTATGCCCCAGGCCGTTATCTGTATCCTTGCCATATCCCTTTTGGAAGCATTTATCATCCTGCCTGCCCACCTGAATCATGCGCTTGCCCCCTCTAAAACAAATAAAGCAAAGATTTACCAGATCTTTTTTTTCTGGCTGGAATGGTTGAAAAAAGACATTTTTGATGGACATAAATGGGTTCGGGACAGAATTGAAAACGCTCTGGATAACTTTATTTATTCAATCTATACTCCGGGTTTGAAATATTGTGTAAAAAACAGGTACTTTACCCTTGCCATCGGGTTCGGGATATTAATTGTCAGCATGGGGCTTCTGGCCGGCGGACATGTGCCCTTTGTCTTTTTCCCGAAAACCGACAGCAACTGGATTATTTCTGAAATCATTTATCCTCTGGGAACACCTTTTGAAGCCACGGAAAAAACCATCAAGAAAATTGAGAAAGGTGCCTTTGAACTGAACGAATTTTTCAGAGACCGGGTGGTTGACAGGCAAGATTTGATTGTGAATAATTTTTCACTGGTTGGGGTTATTCCCCGAAGGGACTGGAAGCCGGGCGTGTATGGCGGCCATTGTGGAGAAGCCTGGCTAGAGATCCAGCCGGCTTCTGAACGGCCTGATATCTCGGCACCCGAGGTGACAGCCAAATGGCGGGAGCTGACAGGAGACATCCTTGGCGCAGAGCAGCTCACCTTTTCAATTATCGGCGGTGGCCCTGGCGGAAATCCCATTGAGATTCAACTGGTTGGCAATGACCTGGAACAATTGGAACATGCAGCAGATGAATTAAAGGATGCCATCGCCAAATACCCGGGAACCTTTGATATTACGGATAATTTTCGGCCCGGTAAAATGGAAAAACGGATTCATATCAAAAAAGGGGCTAAATCCCTGGGGGTCAGCATGGCGGATATTGCCACCCAGATCCGGCAGGCATATTATGGGGATGAAGTTTTGAAAATCCAGAGAGGCAAGGATGATATCAAGGTAATGGTGCGATATTCCCAAAAAGAAAGAGAATCTGAATCCAGCATTGATGAGTTGAGAATCAGAACCCGTGACGGCAGGCAGATCCCCTTGAACCAGGTGGCGGATATAGAAATGAAAAGAGGGTATTCAACCATTCAAAGGGTGGATCGAAAACGAATTATTACGGTTATTTCCGATATTAATGAAGATATTGCCAATGCAAGGGAAATTGTTGAAGACCTTAAAATGAATTATTTAAGTATTCTTGCCAACCGGTTTCCAGGGGTGACTTATGACCTGGAAGGCCAGGCCAAAAGGACCGAGGAATCCATTGACAGCCTGAAGGTTGGATTTTCCCTTGCAGCAATGATCATGTTTTTATTGCTGGCCAGCCAGTTTCGGTCCTATATCCAGCCGGTCATCATTATGACGGCCATACCATTCGGCTTGATCGGTGCTATTATCGGGCACTTTTTTATGAAGATTGATATCACGATGATCAGTATTTTTGGAATTGTGGCCCTGTCTGGAATCGTTGTGAACGACTCATTGATTATCATTGATTTTATCAATTCAAATGTCAGGGAAGGCAAAAAAGTTTTTGATGCGGTTATTGAGTCCGGGCAAAACAGGTTCAGGCCGGTGTTGCTGACCTCAGTCACAACAGTTGCAGGCCTTTTCCCGCTTCTTCTGGAAACCAGTTTCCAGGCACAGTTTTTAATTCCAATGGCGGTAAGTATCAGTTTCGGCCTGATTGCAGCCACTATTTTAACCCTGGTTTTTGTTCCGTCTTTGTATGTGGTCATCCAGGATATCACAGGCATTTTTATTGTCAGGGAAAATGGAAGTAATTTAAAATAATGGATAGAGACCTGTAAAATGGATACCATATTTAATAAAGAGTTTTGGATCAACGAGTGGGAAAAGGATAAAACCAGCGATACCTACAGTGTCCACAGGGGGTTTTCCACCCCGGAATACTGGGATAAGGCTGCCGGCACGTATAACCAGAATAAAAAAGAAGTCCGGAACCGTCGGCTTGAAAAAACATTGGCGGCATTTAAGCGAAATAATCTGTTGTTTAAGGGAATGTCTGTTCTTGAAATCGGGTGCGGAACCGGCATGGTTTCGATAGCACTGGCAAAAAAAGGAGCCAGGGTGACAGCCCTTGATTTTTCTGAAGGCATGCTGGAAAAATTCAGACAGGATATCACGCCTGATATAAAAAAAAATATCACTATTCTGTGTGAAGACTGGCATAAAATGGATATTAAAGAAAAGGGGTGGGAAAAAAAATTTGATCTTGTGATCGCTTTCATGTCACCGGGTGTGGCAACTCCTAAAGCCTTTTTTAAAATGATGCGCTGTTCAAAAAAAGGATGTGCCATACGGGGGTGGGCTTCAAAAGGAACACACCCGATCCTGGCCGATTTATGGGAAAAAATAATGGGAACGTCCCTTGAAGATAAGCCCCAGAGTATTTTGTACAAGATCAATCTCTTGTTTTCATTGGGTATTTTCCCTGAGATTACCTTTGATACCATTGCGTGGAGCCAGAACACGACGGTAAAAGAAGAATTTGACCGGCAGAAAGCTTTTTTCCAAAAAATAAGCAATAAACCCGATGATGAGCTTGAACTTATTCTCCAAGATTCTCTTGAGGCCATATCAGAGGGCAATCGTATTGTTAGAACGCATAAGGGCCTTACTGCCACTGCTGTCTGGCAGATGAATCCTGGTGCAATCCCATGATCATATACTTAGGAGTCAAACTTTGAAAACCGTCATTGTATACGCCCACCCATGGGATAAAAGCTACAACTTTTTTATCCTGCAGTCCCTGGTTGAAGGCCTTGGGCAAAGCGGCCATGATATTGATCTTATTGATCTTTACAAGGAAGGCTTTAACCCGGTTTTAGGAAAAGAGGAGTTGTCTCTTTACAGTCAGGGGAAATTTGCAGATCCAAGGATCGGTGAATATCAGAAAAGACTTGAGCAGGCAGAACACCTGTTTTTTGTTTTTCCGGTCTGGTGGTATGATGTCCCGGCAATATTAAAAGGTTTTTTAGACAGAGTATTATTGAAAAACTGGGCCTATGAATATTCTCCTGCCGGACTGCCAAAAGGAAAGCTTGCCTTCATTAAAAATGCCACTGTCATCACCACCATGAAATCACCGGGCTGGTATTATCGGTTGATGTACGGAAACTCAATAAAAAATAGTTTTATCAAGGGAACATTGAAATTCTGTGGAATTAAAAAAATCAAATGGATAAAGATTGGTAACATCGAAAATATCGGCTCACAGAAAAGAATATCTCAGCTTGAAAAAATAAAAGGCTATGCAACCGCCCTATAAAAGAACCGGTTTTAAAAAAATAATTTGTATGGTTATTTTTTTCCTGGTGCTGGGAGCCGGCTGTACCATTCCCTTTTATTTTGAATCGCCGTCCATCCTTTACAAGTTTGGTATGGCCAAGCGATTGCTTCGTGCAGGAAAGATTTTTGGAATACTGGCAGGTATCCTTCTGGTTTTTCAACCGATTTTTATAGCCCGATTTTCTTTTATTGACAGAATTTTTCCCCAGGATAGGCGCTGCCGGTTTCATAAGCACACTGCCATTGTACTGACAGGCGCGGCGATCCTTCATCCCATGTTTGTTTTATGGGCTGAGAATTTTTCCTTTTTCCCGATGGAAATAAGATATTGGCCTGAGTTTTTAGGGATAGGTCTGCTATCCCTTGTCTGCGTGATGACAAGTATTTCTGTTTTTAGAGGTGCTGTTCACCTAAGATGGAATAAATGGTTTTTAGCGCACAGAATACTTGCGCCATTAATTTTAATTCTGTTTTTTATCCATGTGTTGAATGTCAGCAAGTCTTTTGAGTCAGGTTTGCCAAACCATATTCTTTTGCTGACGGTTTTTTTTACCACTTGTTGTTTTATTATAAAATGGCTTTTTTCGACTGCTTTTTTTAAAAAACCATTTCGGGTAATTTCTGTTACACCTGCAGCCAAAGATGCCTGGGCAGTTAATGTAAAGCCTTTATCCGGAAAGGTTTTCCCATATATTCCAGGTCAGTTTGCCTATATTACACCTGTTGGCAACCGCATGGCCAGAGAAGAGCATCCTTTTACCATTGCGTCTTCTTGTTTTACAACGGATCATCTCCAGTTTGTAATTCGTTCATGCGGTGAGTTTACAGACAAGATTGAGTATCTTAAGCCGGATGATATCCTTCTGATTGATGGCCCCTACGGGCAGTTCAGCCATGTCCTGGTGAAAGAAAAATTACCCGTGATTATGATAGCAGGCGGTATCGGTATCACCCCCATGTTGAGCATGCTCCGATTTATGGCCCATTCTCAGGATCCCCGGAAAGTTGTGTTGATCTGGAGCAATAGAACACGGGATCATATTATATTAGCTGAAAAACTTTCAGGTTTGACCCGAAAAATGAAACATCTGGTTATCCACCATGTGATCACCCGGGATTCTTTTGGCCAGGTATCTTGTGAGAGGATAGATGAACAAAGTTTAGGATTAATGCTCTATGGTTTTGACCGGCAGGCGGCTGTTTTTTTATGCGGTCCGCCTGCCATGGTTGCTGTGGTAAAAAAACTGTTAAAGGTGTTGGGATTTTCCGGTTCCAGGGTTTACACCGAATCATTCCTGCTATAGATTATAGACATTGGAACACCTCTGAAACTATTTTTTTATATCCATATTTAGCACTAATCATTTAAGCCAGGGAGACAGACCATGAAAAAAATATTGATAACAGCCTTTTTCCTTTTCCTGACAGCATTTTCAGGAACCAGCCAGGCAAATCATTGGATCCTTGACCCGGATCATTCCGAAGTGCGGTTTGAAATTCAGCATATTTTTTCAACCATTAGCGGGCGGTTCTCCGATTTTAAAGGGGAACTGGAGTTTAACCCGGAGAATCTTGGCACCAGCAGGTTTGATTTCAGTGTGGCGGTAAAGAGCATCAACACCTTAAATAATAAGCGAGACACACATTTGAGATCAAAGGATTTTTTTGATGCCGGCAACTTTCCCGTCATGACGTTTACATCCTCTGGAATTACTCATTTAAAGGATAATCTGTATGCACTGGAAGGGAAAATGAAAATCAAAGATGTAACCAAACCTTTGAAAATACAATTCTTTTATTATGGCCCGAAACAGCATCCGTTTGATGACAAATCCATGGTAGCAGGTTTTAGCACTTCTTTTGTTCTTAACCGACTTGATTATCATGTGGGAAACGGGAAATTTTTAAGCCTTGGGGTTGTGGGAGATGCTGTCAGGGTAGAAATTTCTTTGGAAGGATTAAGAAAAAAATAGAAGGATTTTTTTTAATGCTTTAACCCTGGGCGGGATTGCAATGGGGACAAAGATCGATTTTTTTTACAAAATCCCTGAACTTTTGAAAGGTCAGTTTATTCATTGCATGTTCCATCTGGCAGGCAGTTCGGTCTGCGGTTTCTTCATCAACCGCCAGTATCCTGTATAAAAAATCTTTTAAAAAGATATGGCGGCGTTCTATTTCCAAGGCGATTTTTTTACCTTCAGGGGTTAAGGTGACATACCCATAAGGCTCGTAATTGACAAGGTTGTTTTCTGCAAGTTTTTTTAGCATACCGGTAACAGAACCGCGTTTGATATCCATCTTCTCGGCAATATCCTTTGACCGGGCCACAGTTTTTGTTGTCTGCAGGTCAAGTATGGTTTCAAGATAATCTTCCAGACTTTCTGACAGCGGTTCTTTTTTGATCATATCTTTTCTCCAATTAATTTATCACCATATGTTTATAATTAATTATTTAGTAAGTCAAATATTTATTTTGTATGCATGTCTTATTTTTTTATTGACAGTATTAAAAGTTAGGTTTATATAACATTTAATCTTTTAAAAACTTAATATTCCATTAAAAACAAAGGAGAGCAAGGTTTGGGAAAAAAGAATTTACGGCAGATGAATCTTAATCAAACCGGTATCATTTGCCGTGTAAAAGCAAACGGCGAGCTTGGCAGGCGGCTCAGAGACATGGGATTGATCCCTGGCAAAGAAATCAAAGTACAGGGCAGGGCACCGCTAAATGATCCGGTTTCCTTAAGAATCATGGGATTTACATTAACGCTTCGGAACAACGAAGCTGACCATATTGAAGTGGAGGTACAATAAAATGGGCACAGCAATCGTGCTGGCAGGAAACCCGAATTCCGGCAAAACAACGCTGTTTAATGAGTTGACAGGGGGCAGACAGCATGTGGGAAATTATCCCGGTGTCACCGTTGAAAAGAAGCAGGGAATCTATGAGAGTGAGAGTGGAAAGTTTGATATCATCGATCTTCCCGGCACCTATTCTTTGACAGCCTATTCTCTGGAGGAAGTGGTTGCAAGGGATTTTTTAGTGAATGAAAATCCGTTGATGATCATCAATATTGTTGATGCATCCAACCTTGAAAGAAATCTTTATTTGACAGTCCAGTTTATGGAAATGGGGGTTCCGGTTTGCATTGCACTGAACATGATGGATGTTGCAAAAAAAAGAGGAATTGAAATCGATATTGACAAGCTTTCAAAACTCTTGAAAGTTTCAGTTGTTCCGACCATTGCCAGGAGCGGAAAAGGCAAGAAAGAACTCATGCAAACCGTTGCTGAAAAAGCGCATCAACCTGTGGAGCCCTTAATGATTTCCTATGGCCGGGATATTGATACCGCACTTGATAAAATGACGGCAATTATCCAGTCAACTGGGTTTTTAACCGATCACTACATCCCCAGATGGACGGCATTGAAATATCTTGAGAATGATCAGCAGGTCATTGAGAGGGGTTACAAAGAAGATATGGCCGTGGCTTTGAGACTGGATCGTATGGTTCAGGAGGCGACCTGCCACATTGCAGCCACCCTTGATGCGCATCCTGAAGGCATTATTGCAGATCAGCGATACGGATATGTCAATTCAGTACTCAAACAGGGGGTTATCAGGTTTTATCAGGATGAAAACAGGCTAATGGTTTCGGATAAAATAGACAGGATTGTTACCAACAGGTTTATAGGTCCTGTTATTATGCTTGCCGTATTAATGGGGCTTTACCAGTTTACTTTTACCTATAGCACAATTCCCGTCACCTGGCTGGAGAGTATTTTCGGTTGGATTTCCGGTATGGCAGAACACGTGTTGCCCGATGGGATGCTAAAATCATTAATGATTTCAGGAATCATAGACGGGGTTGGTGGCGTATTGGGATTTGTGCCGTTAATTATGTTCATGTTTCTGGGTATTTCTTTTCTTGAGGACACAGGATACATTGCCAGGATGTCTTTTATGCTTGACCGGGTATTCAGGATGTTCGGCCTTCATGGAAGCTCTGTCATGGCATTTATTGTGTCAGGCGGAATTGCAGGAGGATGCGCGGTTCCAGGGGTTATGGCCACCAGGACCCTCAAATCCCCAAAAGAACGTCTGGCAACCCTGTTAACAGTCCCCTTCATGAATTGCGGTGCAAAATTGCCCGTGTTTGCGCTGTTGACGGCTGCTTTTTTTTCTGAAAAAAAGGCGTTGGTTATGGTGTTAATTACCATGATTTCCTGGATTGGGGCGCTTTTGGTAGCATGGGGATTGCGATCTACAATTATACGGGGGGAATCCACACCATTTGTAATGGAACTTCCGCCATACAGGTTGCCGACCTTGAAAGGGCTTTTAATTCATACACTGGAAAGGACCTGGCAATATGTTAAAAAGGCGGGAACGGTAATCTTGTGTATTTCCATTGTTCTGTGGGCCATGATGACGTTTCCGCAACTCAATCAAACCCAGGCGCAAAAATTTGAAGAGAAAAGGGCTGACATCCTTTTGGCTGTGCCTGTTCAGGTGTTAAATGAGATAAACACTCCTGGGGGAAAAAAGATGACGGCAAAAGCGGTTTTTGTCAAAGAGCGTCTTTTGCGACTTGACCTTGAACAGGCCCAGGCAGCACTGAAAAATTCTATTGCCGGCCGTATCGGGATAGCGGTTGAAGGTGTGACCCGGTTTGCCGGTTTTGACTGGCGGACAAACATTGCTTTGATCGGCGGATTCGCGGCAAAAGAGGTTGTTGTGTCCACGCTTGGTATTGCCTATTCCTTAGGAGAAGTTGATCCTGAAGAGACGACTTCTCTTTCGGACAAGCTGAAAACAGAAGATGGCTGGGGACCTTTGACTGCATTCAGCCTGATGCTGTTCACAATTTTTTATTCCCCTTGTTTTGTAACGGTTGTCTGTATTGCAAAGGAAACAGGATCATGGCAGTGGGGTGCATTTTCAGTTGTTTTCAATACAACACTTGCCTTGACCCTATCCATCATTTTTTACCAGGTTGGAAAGGTTGTAATTGCTTGAAAAAAGGAGTTTTCTAATGGATGAGATTATTGTCGGTATTATTATAGCAGTGGCCATTGTTTTTATGGTTAAATATTTTATCACTACATATCAAGGAAAGAAATCCTGCGGTTGCAGTACCGGGTGTTCATGTTCATTTCCAAAAACATGTCAATCGGATTTTCAAAGGATACATAAGAAATAAGCCCGGTAAAACCCATTCCATCTTTTATTTTGTTGAAGCAGTATCGGTATGAAGAAAGGTATGGAATTTATTTTTTAAGTTGTCAGATAGGACACATTATTATAATAAAGGTAGTATTCATCGTTAGCATGGTATCAATTTTTCTTGAGAGGTGGTTTATGACTGATGACGACAAGCCGATTACACCAGAAATAGTCGAAGACGAGAAAGAAAACAAAGACGGCCAACTGGTTCAGCAAATCACAAAGCCGGATATTTTATATCTTATTCCCATTACAGGCCGCCCGCATTTGCCTGCGCAGGTTCAACCCCTTATGGTCAACAAGATCAGGTGGGAAGGGACACTGTCAAAAGCATCCAAAGATTCAAAAAATCTTCTGGGCCTGGCCTATTTGTCAGAAGTAAAAGGCAAATATGTATATAAAGAGGATTTTCCAAAAGTGGGCTGCGTTGTCAGGATGATGAATATCGTGGATGTGCAGGGGAATATCCAGTTTATTGCCCAGGGCCTTGAAAGATTTCGAATCAAGCGGTTTCTTTCTGACAAACCGCCTTTTGTGGTTCAAGTGGAGTATTTTGAAAAAATAAATGAAAACGAAGATGAGCTCAAAGCCTATGCCATTGCTATTATCAATGCCATCAAGCAATTGCTCTCATTGAATCCCTTATACTCTGAAGAAGTAAGGCAGTATCTGGGAATGTTCAGCCCGGACCAGCCGTCCCCGTTGACGGATTTTGCCGCAGGCATTACCACTGCATCAGGTGATGACCTTCAGGAAGTTTTAGAGCTTGTATCTGTCCTGGGCCGGATGAAAAAAGTAATGATGCTTTTGCAAAAAGAGATTGAAATCGCCAAACTTCAAACCAAGATTCAAAAAGACGTTAATACCCAGGTAGATGAAAATAAACGAAGGTTTTTCTTAATGGAACAGCTCAAAGCCATTCAAAAAGAACTTGGGCTGCAGAAAGATGATAAAACATCGGATGTGGATAAATTCAAAGAAAAATTTGCAAAGTTAAGCCCGCCTGAACATGTAGTAAAACGGTTTGATGAAGAGATTGAAAAATTATCTGTTCTTGAGACAGGCTCTTCTGAATACGGGGTCACCAGAAATTATCTGGATTGGATTACCACTTTTCCATGGGGGGTCTTTTCCGAGGATAATATTAATATTGAGCGGGCAGAGAAGGTTCTTGACCGGGATCATGCAGGACTGTCAGATGTCAAAGAAAGAATCATAGAATTTTTTGCTGCCGGCATTTATAAAAAAGATATTGCAGGGTCTATCATCCTGTTTGTCGGCCCTCCCGGTGTCGGTAAAACCTCCATTGGAAAATCAATTG
>Ga0180009_10005457_pt1 | contig 13639 bp, 15 predicted proteins | sample OS_PC_MetaG_FD_123537 | JGI IMG/M metagenome (GOLD analysis project Ga0180009, IMG submission 123537) | Groundwater microbial communities from the Aspo Hard Rock Laboratory (HRL) deep subsurface site, Sweden - OS_PC_MetaG | ecosystem: Environmental > Aquatic > Deep subsurface > Groundwater... | reverse complement strand
TTTTATCACCGCGTTGCAATACTTTGCTCAGGGCTTGCTCTTTAAATTCTTCACTATAACGGGTTTGCATTTTTTTACCTCTATAAAATTTTAGAGGCGACAACTAGCCTGACACAGGGGGCTAATAAGTCCGCCAATGCAAACTTGATAAAACTCATCTTACCTAGCCCCGCGCACAAAAACAGCCCGTTTCTAACCCCAAAAGGAATAAAGCGCCCTAATATCAGCGTTGCAATACCGTGACTTTCGTAATAGGCATGAATCTTTTCGACCCTTTTTGGAGGCACCATTTTAGCAAAAAAACTAATATGTACGATTTTAGGCCCGACAATTCGCCCCAAACTATAGCAGATCAAATCCGAACCGTAAGCACCTAGATAGACTGCGGCAAATAAATAAGGCAATTGATCCGGATACTGCCTTGCCAATACCCCCGAAATAAACAGCATTGCATCCTCGGATACCGGAATATTGAGACCCGCCAACAACAGCGATCCGAAAATAATAAAATGAGCGTGTTCAATATGAGCTTGAATGAGAGCTATCAGCGTTTCCATGGATTAATCAAGTATAAATATGTTTAAAATTTCTTTGCCTCGTCATGGCAGAGCCATGCAGAGTGTTTTAAAATCGGTTTGTCGATCACTCACTTCTGAAACAAGCATGACACCACCCCAACTCAACAGCATACTGGAATATCACCAACGAACCAAACACCATTTGGACCGTTATGCCAAAGGCCCAAACGGACTCGACTGGGCCGATCAACCGGACCCGTTCAGACGTTTCGAAGGCAGCGAACGATTTCAACTGCCTTTACCCAAAAACACCCCCTCACCAACCTATAACGAGCTTCTAAATCCCGATCTAATCTCATCACAGCCATTCAACCGGAATAATTTGGGTCTTATGATGGCATTGAGCTTCGGACTTTCCGCATGGAAACAATACGGCGAGGATCGGTGGGCTCTGCGCTGCAACCCGTCCAGCGGCAATCTCCATCCGACCGAAGCCTATCTAATCAATACAGTGGACACAGACCTTCCGCCCGGTGTTTATCATTATTTGAGTCACGACCATGTCTTGGAAATGCGCGGTAATTGGCGTCAGACGCCGGCATTTAGCGGGATATTGATCGGTTTGAGCTCTATCCATTGGCGGGAAGCCTGGAAATACGGCGAACGCGCATTTCGCTATTGCCAACATGACATCGGCCATGCACTAGGCGCGTTGCGCTATGCAGCCGCCACTCTGGGTTGGTCGGTCGAACTACTGGCCGAATGCGGCGACGAAGCGATTGCGCGACTATTAGGTCTGGACCGCCACTACGAGTTCATTGCAGAGGAAAACGAAGCCCCCGACTTATTATGCCGAATTCACGCCGGCTCTCAGATATCTCCGGACGAATCGGTTAATCGCTACCTAGCTGAACTTAGCATCGACAATTGGTTTGGCAAGGCCAATCGCTTGAGCCGTTACCACCATTTTCATTGGCCGTTAATCGATTCAGCAGCGCAAACTGCTACCAAACCCGTCACAGAAGAAAACCACCAGCATCCGGCGATGGCCGTATCGCCCCAATTAACAAACGCTTCCACAAGCGCGTTCGAAATCATTCGGCAGCGGCGTAGCGCTCAACATTTCGACGGTCAAACTCCGATCGAGCTAAATCATTTTTATCGCATTCTGCAAGCCACGACGCCTGAAAACTTAATCCCCTTCGACCTTTGGCGTTGGCCTGCGAAAATTCATTTATTTTTATTCGTGCATCGCGTCGAAGGGTTGCAACCGGGTCTCTACGCCCTCCCGCGGAACCAGGCCAGTCTTCAGATGCTGAAGGAAAGCACTCGATCCGAATTCATTTGGCAAAAGGTCGAAGGTACGCCTGAAACGTTAGAACTGTATAACTTACTTAACGCCGATTGCCGACGCGCAGCCAAAACGATATCTTGCCATCAAGATATCGCCGCCGATAGCGCCTTCAGTTTAGCGATGGTCGCAGAGTTCGGCGATGAATTGGCAAAAGAACCGTGGCAATATCGCCGTCGATTTTGGGAAAGCGGCTTAGTCGGCCAAGCATTATATCTTGAAGCCGAAGCCACAGGAATGCGTGGAACCGGTATCGGCTGTTTTTTTGATGACGCGGTACACGAGGTTCTGGGAATAAACGACACCGGCCTACAAAGCATTTATCATTTTACGATCGGCAAGCCATTAGAAGACAGCAGGCTTCAAACGCTGGCGCCGTATTTTCATCTACACAATGAATCAAGTTAAGCTTTTTGAAGAGCAAAGCTCAAGCAGTAACCTTTCAAGCATTTGCGGATAAACCGACAATGAAACGTAGCCATTTAAATTTCATCATCGATATAGCAGCCTTCGCGGGTTTTGTTTTTCTCACCACGACCGGGGTGCTGATACGCTATCTGTTACCGCCCGGTAGCGGGCGTTTCGCGACAATTTGGGGGATTGACCGTCATCAATGGGGAACCGTTCATTTCTGGGTATCGGTACTTTTTTTCGCGATATTGGCGTTACACTTATTGCTGCATTGGCGTTGGGTTGTCGGCTTCATTTCGGGACGTGTTACGGAAGGGTCGGGACTGCGCTTAGGACTGGGCCTAGTCGGCGTACTGACTTTGATCGCTTTCGCCGCTGCGCCGCTAGTCGCACCGATTGAAATATCGGGAGCATCCGGCAAACAAATACGTGCATGGAATAACGGACCTCTAACAATACGAGGCAGCATGACGTTAACAGAGACAGCGGAGACAGCTGGCGTACCGATCGAATATATACTTGAAAGCCTTAATTTACCCGAAACAACGAACAAAACGTCAAAACTAGGTCCATTAAGCAGACAATACAACTTCACGATCAGCGATGTTAGAAAAGCCGTAATCGACTATAGAGAATAAAAAAGGCTTTATATCGGAATAGTCGCCCCCCAAAAACATTTTTTCTATTCATGAGCAAATATCTGTCGTTTAATCGAAATCGCACCGCGTATTTCGCCGACACTATAATTTATTGCGTCGTCATTCGGATATTCATGCGCCAATATCGTTTTAACCCCATCAGGTATATCTTCCGCTTTACCATGACATTGCAAACACATCGGCTGAGTCGGTATGGCTTTCAGGTAACGAAACCAAAGCCCATCCACTTCATCTACGATTGCGGACATTTCGAGCTCGTCGGTAGGTTCTCCAGACAAGTGATGCCTATCAAAACCTTCCAACTCCCGCCGCTCCCAGGTATCAGGAACTCCCATCGATTTATTGCGCGATTTAAGCGATACCCGTTTCACAATCCACCCGTCTTTCGAATAATCGGCTGCCATTGCCGGCGCAATTTGTTTACAAACAATGATCGCGTTTTCCGTGTCGGCTGTTTCCAGTAAAGATTTCAGCTTTCTACCCAGCGACTGCATGAATTCATGGGCTGTTGCACGACTTTGTTCCAAATAATGAATTTGCTCTTTTGGGCTGTCGGCAAAGACACATGTCGAAGAAGCCGAAGCGATTAAAATCAAAAGACTTTTAGTCATGAATTTTGGCATTTTATGCTCCTGATATGGAAAAGTTGAATAAGGCTGACATGACTTTAAGCCCCTCACTTCGCCCTTTGACAAGAGGGGGCCATTACGAAAAGAATAAAAATATCGTAATAACCTGAACTATCAAGACAACAAAAATTCGAGATAAGCCATCTAATCCGTATCATCTTCATATCCCAATAATAAGCCTAAAACAACGCAGAGAATAAATAATATTTATAAATCAAATATTTAAAATTATGAGGCTTATTTAATAAGCTATGTGAGCTGAATTGATCAGCGCTATCCAACGAGCCGGTTATGGAAAGTTCCAGTCGAAATATTATAATAGATTTACACAATCCCTTTATAATGTCTAACGCGCATTCCTTTCCCGCTACTTTACTCCCTTTATACTCAAAAAATGGCTAACTTTTTGAAGGTATGGGGTGTGGCTGCCGACATCCCTGGCGTTCGAGCGCTGCCGTCAAGCCTCCATGGATGGGGTTACCGCCCAGCACCTAAATTATCCCAGCTAGTTAATCATAGCCAATGGGCTATGGAATTTGGGTGCCGGGTGAACGGCGGTCCTCGATAGACATATCCCATACCTTTTATTCCTAGACGGTCTTGCGATCAAAAGGGAGTAGCGACAACCTAATTCAGTTTGTTTCCGCTGCGGGCAAACGCGTTCGCAAATAAAAAGAGACATAAATATGCCGACCGCCATCCTGAACGACTACTTGCGCCGTGCGATTGAGCGTAAAGATTACCAAGCCGTTCGTCAATTTCTAGAAGAGTTTCAAGCTGTCGACCTGGCCGAACTGCTGCAAACCGTTCCGGTCGATGCTGCACGTGAACTTTTGATGTACTTACCGGTTGTGCAACGTGCGTCGGTTTTCGGGCATTTACCGGTCGACTGGCAATCACAATTAACCACCGCAATGACCGATAAGGAAGTATCGCAGTTGCTACGTCATCTCGACGCCGACGAAGGTGCCGATTTGCTCCATGTTTTGCCTGAACACCGTCACGATCGCGTGCTGCGTAAGATCGCTCATGCCGAACGCGAAGCACTCAGACGCCTAGCGAGTTACGAAGAAGGTACAGCCGGCGCGATCATGACCAGCGATTATATGACCGTACCTGCCAAAATCACAGTCGGCGAAGCACTCGACGTTATTCGCAAAAGCGCTCCTAGCGCCGAATTGATATACCAAATATATACCGTCGACGCTCAATATCGTTTAATCGGCACGTTATCGTTACGCGAACTGATCATGAACAAACCGGAAGCGCAAATTAAGGATGTCATAACTACCGACATGGTCAAAACAAAGCTATCCGCCAAGCAAGAAGATGCCGCTAAATTAATCAGTCGTTACGATTTACTAAGCTTGCCGGTCGTCGACGATGACGAGCGTTTGGTCGGCATCATTACCTATGACGATGCAATGGACGTTGCCGAGGCAGAGGCAACCGAAGACATGCACAGAGGCGCAACGATCGGCCCTTTGGCCGGCAACTTTCGCGATGCGAGGTTATTTACGCTTTACCGCAAGCGCATTCTCTGGTTACTGCTCTTGGTCTTCGGTAATTTAATTTCCGGTGCTGGAATCGCTTATTACGAAGATACGATTGCCGCTTATGTCGTACTGGTGTTCTTTTTACCGCTACTCATCGGCAGCGGCGGCAACGCCGGATCGCAAGCCGCGACATTGGTCGTGCGCGGCATTGCCACCGGCGATGTCGCAATCAGCGACTGGGGAAAATTGCTACTGAAAGAAATCGCCGTCGCAAGCGGATTGGGCCTAACCATGGCCGCTACCGTTTCATTGATCGGCGTTTATCGGGGCGGCTTCGACATTGCCTGGGTGGTCGCACTGAGCATGATCTGTATCGTAATGATCGGAAGCCTGGTGGGGCTCTGTCTGCCTTTTATCTTGAACCGATTGGGCTGGGATCCTGCCACCGCTAGCGCGCCCTTAGTCACGACGATCGCCGACGCCTCCGGCGTGCTGATTTATTTTTGGATAGCAAATTGGATACTGCATTTGCCGGCGGCTTAATCCATACTTATCAAGCTAAAATAGGCCAATCCACTTCTGCCCTTTTCCAAGCTGCTATTAAAGCATGTAGCCCGTATGCAGCACAGCGGAATACGGGAATGGCGCTGCTCCGAGCTTCCCGGATTGCGCTACGCTCCATCCGGGCTACGCTGTTAGGACTCGGCGGAAAAGGTCGGCAGTGACGGGGCGAGATAAAGGATTTCTGGTATAAAGCACGGACGTATTTAACCAGCCCTAACGGGCACCCCGGTGCCAAATTTCGATCTACGACGGATTATATATTTCAGATGCAATCTTTAAACACTCTAGAACAAGCTCTTTTGGTTAATGTCATTATTGAGACACCTCGCGGCAGCTTTTTAAAGCGGGGTTCCACTGGAAAGCTGGACTTTATCTCTCCGTTGCCCTGTCCATTCAACTACGGCTCAATTCCGGCTTATATCGGTACGGACGGCGATTTTTTGGATGCGGTCGTGCTGGGGCCGCGTCTTCCTTTAGGAGCATCGATTTCAGTTTATGCATGGGGAACCGTTGGAATGATCGATGGAGGCATTTATGAAGATAAACTGATATGCGCTCAGAAACCCATCTCTGCGAGACAACAGCGGCTTATTCTTCTGTTTTTCATGGTTTATGCCAAGGCCAAATATCTCCTGAATTTAATTAAGGGGCGCAAGGGGCACAACAGCTGTGAGGGCTGGCACGATGCTGCAAGCGCACTAGCCAGAGCAATACCCTGTATTCATCAGGGCAAGAATGCAGTTTAAACATTGGACTGGCTGGTTGTGCTATACCCGTAGATCAAAATTCGGCACCGGGGTGACCGTCAAAGGACGCCGTGAACCCAGCACCTAAATTATCTAAGATAATTAATCCTAGCCAATGGGCTGTGGAATTTAGGTGCTGGGTGAATACGTCCATGTAGGTCCCTCACCTAGCGTTAGGTGAGGGACCGATCACCCTTGAATTTCTTTAAGCACTGCCGAAATTTGAAGTGCGAAAGGTATAACTCTTGAAGGAACTCTGGCTTTCATCGCTAGTCGTAAGTTACGGAGATAGTAAAACGTCGGTGAGTTTGTTGTGTCATCACGCAGATTCACCGACATTTTTTATGCTCCAGGTTTTCGCTATTATTCCTTTCAATCACCTTTTCGGCATTCCCTCGGCTCCGACTCATGTTTAGAATTTACAAACGAACCATTCGTATTGGCACGACAAACGACCCCCAACGGCGACTTGAATATCACGTCGAAGAAAATTCCAATTCTAGCCTTGCCAAAATCCTGGCTATTCCGGCCATGATCGCAGCAGCTGTCGTCGGCGCTCTGGTCTTGTCCGTGTTTTTTGCCGTATTGTTGATCCCGTTGAGTATTATGGGCTTCAAAGCGTGGCGACTGATCAAAAACGCTCAGCAAAAATCGGTTCGGCAATCCGAGCCCGATAGCATTACCGCTGAATACACCGTTGTTTCTGATGACGATAAGTCGTAAGTTAAATGAACACTAATCGTAAATATTCAGCCCCCGGTAATTATCGTTCTCACGATTTGCGTCACTGCCATTAATTTAAGCTATGTATGCGGTAATAGTTGAAAACTACCCACCACTACCGGAAGCGCTTATAAATCCAAAGTGAATTGTAGGTACGCTGCGCTTACCTAATGCCGGTGTCAATCAGCGTTCAAAAATTTCCACCTGTCAGCGTCGAAAATTTTCCACAGGGTTTAGTGGGTTAATGGGTTTTAATACCGGTTTTTCGATGCTTGAATCGATAAGATTCATTGCCGGTTTCCAGGATGTCGCAATGATTCGTAATGCGGTCTAAGAGCGCTGTTGTCATTTTGGCATCACCAAACACCTGAACCCATTCACTGAACTTGAGATTGGTTGTGATGATCAAGGATGTGCATTTATAGAGCTGGCTGATCAGATGAAACAGGAGTGCGCCACCGAATTCCGGAAACGGTAGGTATCCGAGTTCTTCGAGAATGACGGCATCGACTTGAATCAGCTTGCGAGCTAAGGTTCCGGTTCGCTCTAACTGTTTTTCTTGCTGCAAACTGTTGACTAGATCCACCGCATTAAAGAAACGGACACGATTGCCTCGGTGGATCGCGGCTATTCCCAAGGCCGTGGCGAGATGCGTTTTTTCGGTTCCGGTGCCGCCGACCAGTATTAGATTATGGGCTAATTCCATTAGTCGCCCAATTTAGGTGACGGCTGAATTTCTCGCTTATAAACCGGCTCGCTTGTTGTGGTGAGATGTTTTCTAACGGTAGGACAGGAAATCTTCAATGACCTTGCGATCGAACTGATGGATTCCCCACTGACAAAAGACGCCTTTGGATTTCTGCAATGATATCCATGTATAACACTCCAGGATTCTCCGGCTAAAAACCGGTTATTGAAACAACTGGGGCGGCAACTTTTCAACGCTGTTTTCCCCAGAACCCTGGTAAGTTTTGCACGCTGATTAACACCAGAACACCTAGCAGCTAACATTTCTGACACACCGGGACACATTTTGGCCACATAAAAACGCAAGGCATAAAAAAACCAGTCGCCCGGAAGAAGCTAACTGGTTATTTTATAAAGTATTTGGTGGTGGGTCGTGTGCGATTCGAACGCACGACCATCGCATTAAAAGTGCGGTGCTCTACCAGCTGAGCTAACGACCCAACAAAGATTTACTATTATAAGGATATTTCGGCTTTGTGCAACTCTTTTTTTATTTATTTTGGTATCGAGTCGGATCTTCAATTCCTGCCAACTCGAAACCCGCCTTGCGAAGCCTGCATGCGTCACAAACGCCGCAAGCATTACCGAATTTATCCGCAGAATAGCACGATACGGTCTGGCTGTAATCGACGCCTAATTCCGAACCGGTGCGTATGATATCCGCTTTACTCATTTCGATCAATGGGACATGTATCGAAAAATGCCCGCCTTCGACACCAGCCTTGGTTGCCAATTCGGCAAGCGATTGAAAAGCTTTGATGAACTCGGGCCGACAATCGGGATAACCGGAATAATCGATTGCATTCACGCCGATAAAAATATCCCTTGAATTCAGGACTTCCGCCCATCCCAACGCAAACGATAAAAAAATCGTATTTCTGGCTGGAACATAAGTAACCGGTATGCCTGGCTGCAACGAACTGGGTACGGCGATGTGACTATCTGTTAAGGCAGAACCGCCAATATCATTTAACCCGATATGAATAATTTTATGATCGATAACGCCGTATTCCGCCGCTATGCGTTTGGCTGCATGCAATTCAGCATTATGTTTTTGGCCGTAATCGAAACTCAGCGCATAACAGGCGTAACCTTGTTTTTTGGCAAGCGCTAATACAGTAATCGAGTCCAATCCGCCGGATAATAAAACGACCGCTTTTTTTGCATGATTCTTAACGCCCTTGCGCGTCATTCCACAACAGTTTATGTAACTGAATCTGGAATCTGACCGGTAAATTATCGTTCAGTATTTTTTCGGCTAGTTCTTTTGGGTCCTGCTGCCCCATCGTTGGTGAAAATAATAATTCACAGCGCCGGTCCAAACCATATTGATCGATGATGGCCTTCGACCATTGGTAATCATGGTCATCGCCGATCACAAACTTCACCTGATCGTTGGCTTTCAGATACTCAATGTTATCGAATAGATTTCTGTGAAGCTCGCCTGAACTTGGCGTTTTCAAGTCCATCACTTTAACTATGCGATCGTCGATACTCGACACATCGAGGGCTCCGCTAGTTTCAATCGAGACCTGATAACCCAAATCGGCCAAACGACTCATTAACTCGAGACAAGCGGATTGAGCCAAAGGCTCGCCGCCGGTCACAGTAATGTATTTCGTGCGATATTGGCCGACTCGATCGATGACTTCATCGATCGACATCCTTTCGCCGCCGCTAAAGGCATAGGCTGTATCGCAATAGACGCACCTTAACGGACATCCGGTCAAGCGAACAAAAACCGTCGGCAAGCCGACAGTATTGGACTCACCTTGCAACGAATAAAATATCTCAGTGATTTTTAACGAGGACACGTTTACTGATTGTTATTTAGTTGCTGTAATTTTTTGGCCGCTAGATGAGCGGCTGTCGTGCCCGGATAGGTTGCGGTAATACGAGTAAAATATTCACGCGCCTTGGCAATGTTATTTTGCTCTAATTCGATATAGCCGAGCTTCAGCAAGCCGTCTCTCACCTTCGGGCTATTCGGATAATTCGAAATAAGCTTATTGAATGCTTCGCGCGACAAACTGACTTCGCGGCTCACCTTATAAGCCTCGCCTAACCAATATTGCGCATTATCCGAATACTCTCCCGCCGGATAATCAGTCAAAAATTGTTTAAACTCGGAAATGGCGTTACTGTAATGGCCATTTTTCAAAGTTTCATAAGCCTGCTGATAACGCTGCTTTTCGGACTCGATACTTGCCTGCTTTACCGGTTCCGGTTTTGACGGGACTAATTGCGGTTGCTGTATCACTGGCGCAACTGCAGGTGCAGATTGTGGTGTCGCAGCCGGCTCAGTCGCTGTTTCCGGAATGGATTGAGCGCCAACTCCCGCACTCTCAACAGCTTGAAGTCGCTGATCCAAATCGGAATAAATCGTATTTTGACGCTTTTTCAACTCGGTGATCGTATACGCCTGCTCTTCCACTTGCCCACGCAATTGCTGAACCTCGACTTGCAATTGTTCGACGCGGCCCAGTATTTCATAGAGCGTACTAGCGGCCGAAGGTTTGGGGGCGTTGGCAACAGCGGCTGGATAAGCGGCGTTATCGACCACCGGCGGTAACGGCATTCTTTGCGCGAATACGCTACCGCTAATTGATAACAATAACAGCAGGCGTAATTTCATTATTGACCCTGGTAAAGCAATTCGACACGACGATTCAGTTGATGAGCTGATTCATCATGCCCGTCAACGGCCGGCTTTTCTTCGCCGTAACTAACGACTTGCAATTGGCTTTCCGATACACCTTGAACTTTCATCATTCTAGCGACCGACTTGGCTCGTTGCTCGCCTAATGCAATATTGTATTCGGATGAACCTCGCTCATCGGCATGTCCCTCCAAAGTCAATCGTCTAGTTGGATGCGACAGCAAATATTGTGCGTGCGCTGCTATCACCGGAATAAAATCTTGCTGTACCTGACTGCTGTCGTACATGAAATAAATCATGCTTTTCGACAATGGATTCGACGGGTCGCTGAATTCGGATCCTAAAAACGCGTTAGGATACTCGGCACTTCCGCTACCGTAACCACTGCCACTGCCATAGGTCTCCGAGCCGGATATTCCCGACCCATCGCCATAACCGGATAGACTCGCATCGGCAGTACCTCCCTGCGTTCCGTCCATGAAATCGGTAGCCGTTTCGTCATCCGAACTACAGCCCGTTAATAATGCAGCCGCAATTGCCAACGCCAAGACTGATTGATTCAATTTCATTTAAGTGCTTCTCCAAAAATATAAGCCACTAATATTACAATAATTTGTTAATTTCCAACAGATTGTCCGTTGGCGACATTTGCCGGGCTAAGGCGACCAGGCCGGTTCACGCACCTCACCGCTGTTAAGTACTAATTTTTGTTGCATTCTACCATCGATGGATACGACCGATAAAACCGTTCTCCCACCCTGTTTCGTGGCATAGAGTATTTTGGTGCCGTTCGGCGAAAAACTCGGAGCATCGTCCAAAGGCCCTCCAGTCAACACGTTAATTGTTCTCGACCCCATATCCATCACCGCTATGCGATAATCGCCTTTGTTGCCATGAACCATTGCCAAACTACTACCGTCGCTTGAGAACGACGCTCCCGCATTATATGCGCCATCAAAAGTCAATCGTTTTACCTGACCGCCGCGCGTCGGCATCATATACAGTTGCGGCTTACCTCCGCGGTCGGACGTAAATACGATATGGTTGCCGTCAGGCGACCATACAGGCTCAGTATCGATCGAATAACCGGTAGACAATTTAGTCAGCGAGCGCGAGGATAAATCCAATGTAAAGATATCGGGACTACCATCCTTCGATAGCGTCAACGCCAACTTAGAACCATCCGGAGACCAGGCCGGCGCGCCGTTGATGCCCCGGAAATCGGCCACTCGGGTCCGTTTACCGGTTGCCAGCTCTTGCACATAAATCGCTGACGACTTGCTTTCAAAAGATACATAAGCCAGCATCCTTCCATCAGGAGACCACGCCGGAGACATAATCGGTTCATAGGAAGCCGCTACCGCCCTAGGCCCATAGCCATCGGAATCAGCGACTTCCAGATTATATTTTTTTCTTCCATTCGGCTCTTTGTTGACCGTAACATAGGCAATACGTCCGCTAAAATCGCCTTTCTTACCGATCAGCTTTTCAAATAAAAGATCGCTTATGTGATGTGCCGATTTACGCAGTTCGTTACTCGGAACCGTCATCCGATAACCCAGCATTTGTTCGTTTTTATAAACATCGAACAACTGAAAATTAATATTATACCTTCCGCCTTCCGGTATGACTTGACCGATCACCAAATAGTCTTGACCCAATACCTGCCAATTACGGAAGCGCACTTCCTCCGGTGTTGCCGGCTTCGTCAACATATCCTTGCGCGGCAAGGTATCGAAATAACCGCTACGATTTAAATCGTTATCCACAACCTCGGCGATATCGACCGGAATGGCTGCCTGCCCCGCTTGTCCGCCAAACGGCACGATCGCGATCGGCATCGCTTTTTCGGTGCCTTTGGTAATTTGTATTGTCAACTCCGCATGGGTGACTGACGTATACAATGCAATAAAGCTCAATAGAACAATTTTTCTTATCAAATTAAACACTCTTACCCCTTTTTCTACATAAAGTAGGATATTACCCATCTTCGGCTTCTAACAATTTAAATCCTGTACTAGTAACTATTCAGCCCCCGGCAATTATCGTTCCCACGCCCTGCGCACATCGTTATACATAAGTCAAAAATTACCCTTTTGCAATCCTAACCAATGAGACCTCGATACCATTTATTGTTACTTAACACTCCCGACCTCGAAATCGCGATCTGGGGATCGCTCCCACATAGCGTCCGCCGCTCTCTGTGGGAGCGACGCCTTCGTCGTCCCTCACCTAACGCTAGGTTAGGGAAAGCCAATAACGCTCAAACACCAATAGCCTTTCCGAACAACACAACAATTTAGCACTCGGCCACCATTTTTTTACACACTAAGTTATTTATACTTGTGTATAACAGCAAGCGCTCTGCGTGAAAACGATAAGGGGCGTGAACAATTACATACACTATATACCTACCCCATTGATTCTTTGAATATCAATGGGGCTCAAAGTCAAAGTTGAATTCCTTGAATTCTTTGTTAAATAATTCTCTATCCCTGGGTATAGGTAATGGTGAAGATTTTCTAACGGCTAGCTCGGCTGAACGATCAAAAGCAGCATCCCCACTACTCGAAACAACTCTTGCCTCCATTACAGTACCATCTGAAAGTAATTTGACTTTGATAGTGCACTTGAGTTGGCCTTGCGATGAAAATGGTCTAACCCAACCTCTTTCAACTTTAGAGGCAATAGCCTTCTTTGCGTCGTCTTTCGCACTAGCAAGTGCTTGCTGACGTTTAGCTTCGGCTTGTTTTCTAGCTTCTTCGGCTGCAACTGCAGCTTGTTTTCTAGCCTCTTCTTCCTGTCGCAATTTTTCTGCTTGTTGTCTAGCTAATTCCGATAACCGCTCGGCCTCTCGCTTGGCTGCTTCTTCCGCTTTACGCTTCTCTGCGGCCACTTGTTCGGCCTTTAGTTTGTCCGCAGCCGCTTTTTGTTTCGCCGCTTCCTCGGCTTTACGTTTCTCGGCCGCGACACGTTCGGCTTCGGCTTTTTGTTTGGCGGCTTCTTCCGCTTTACGCTTCTCCGCGGCCAATTGTTCGGCCTTTGCCTTCTCCGCTGCCGCTTTTTGTTTCGCCGCTTCATCGGCCTTGCGTTTCTCGGCCGCGACACGTTCGGCTTCGGCTTTTTGCTTGGCTGC
>Ga0180009_10005456_pt1 | contig 13641 bp, 13 predicted proteins | sample OS_PC_MetaG_FD_123537 | JGI IMG/M metagenome (GOLD analysis project Ga0180009, IMG submission 123537) | Groundwater microbial communities from the Aspo Hard Rock Laboratory (HRL) deep subsurface site, Sweden - OS_PC_MetaG | ecosystem: Environmental > Aquatic > Deep subsurface > Groundwater... | reverse complement strand
ATGATCATGCCCGTGGCGGTGCGGCTCTCGGATCCGAAGGCCGGCTGGAGCAGCTTGGCGATGCCGAAGTCCAGGATCTTCACCAGGGGCCCGGCGCCGGTGTTGGCCACGAAGATGTTGTCGGGCTTCAAATCCCGGTGCACGATGCCGACGGCATGGGCGGCCTCCATGGCCGCGGTGATTTGTCGCAGCAGTCCGGCGGCTTCGGCCGGTGGCATGGGGGCGCGGTCGGTCAGCAGCTCGGAGAGCTCCTGGCCGTCCAGGTACTCCATGACGTAGTAGAGCCGTCCGTCGGGCAGGTTGCCGAAGTCGAAGATCTGGATGAGATTGGGGTGGTTCATCTTCGAGACGGCCCGCGCCTCGGAGAGGAATCGCTGCGTCACCTCGGGGTTGGCCGACAGCGCCCCCATGACGACCTTGATGGCCACGCGACGGCCGATGGTCGGGTGCTCACCGAGGTATACTTCGCCCATGGCCCCAGCGCCCAGGCGGCTGATCACCTCGTAGTTGCCGACCGTGGTACCCACCAGGGTCGTTGCTGCGTCGTCAGTTTCCATCCGGTCGTCTACACTAGCATCCGGGCCACACCGCGGCAATCCGCCGGGGACCGCTCCGTTGTCATTGATTGGCCACCAGCCGGGCCTCGGACACACAGCCGCCCGTGGAGGGGCCCATGCCGAGCAGTCCCCCGGAGTCGAGGCCCCAGCAGTAGACCAGACCGTCGGAGTTCAGGGCGCAGCTGTGTGCCTCTCCGGCGGTGACCCGGACGATGGGTGACAACCAGGTCCCGCCGGACACATAGACGCCGTCGATGAGGGTCCCGGACAGGACGTCGTCACACAGTGGCATTGTGGCGCGTCGGCCGAGCTTGCCCGCGGCGCTGTCGCCCCAGCAGTAGGCGCTGTCGTTCTGCCCTACGGCGCAGGTGTGCCTGAACCCCGACTCGATGCGGACCATGCCCATGAGTTGCGAGACCAGCGGCGTCGGCAGGTTGGTGCCGTCAGTGGTCCCGATGCCCAGCTGGCCGTAGGCGTTGTCACCCCAGCAGTGTACCGGTCCCGCGGAGCTCAGGGCGCAGGTAAAGAACTGCCCGGCGCTCACTGCGATGGCGTCGTTGATCATGGCCACGGACACCGGAGTCAGGGACGACACGCCCAGACCATCGCCCAGCTCGCCCGCATTGCCGTGGCCCCAGCAGGCGATCTCGCTGGTGGTCAGCACCGCGCAGGTGTGATTGAAGCCGCCCGCCACGGCAGTGGCGTTCGCTATACCTACGACGGGAAGGGGTACGGGGCTGGAGGAGATTGCGGTGCCCTGATCCGAGCCCAGGCAGCCCTCGATGTTGTCCCCCCAGCAAAAGACGCTGCCGTCGTCGATGACGGCGCAGGTGTGATCGTGTCCGGCGCCGAGGGCGATGGCCTGCGCTGCACCCAGATCCACGGGCACCGGGGTGGTGTGCGCGTCGGTGGCCCCGTTGCCGAGCTGTCCCAGGAAGCCGACCCCCCAGCAGTACACGTCGCCCGCGGTGGTCCGCCCGCAGAAGTGTTCCCGTCCCGCCACCAGTTCCTCAAACAGCGGGCTGTCGGGCAGCGGTGTCGGGTACGGCTCGTCCAGGCCGGGTCCGACGGCTTCCCCATAGCCCCAGCACCAGGGCTGCCCCGGGCCGCGTAGGGCGCAGGTTGAGATTGCACCGCCGGCGACTCTCGTGAAGGCACAATCGGCGCAGGAGGTGGCCGTCTCGCCACGCTCGAGCTGGCAGAGGCCATCGGGGCAGGTGCCGCAGTTGCTCACGTCGAACTGGCACGCGTTCGAACACCGCAGCTCGCCACCGGTGCCGGCGCCGAGGGAGTCACAGGTCTCCCCGTTGTTGTTTGCAGTGTCACACTCTTCACCGGGGTCGAGGATGTTGTTCCCGCAGACGATACAGTCGGTGACGTCCACCTGGCAGGAATCCGTGCACGCGAGCGTACCGCCGGTGGAGCTCGGCACGTGGTCGCTGCATCCAGTTCCGCCGAAGTCAGAGCCGTCGCAGGTCTCCGATGGGGCCTGTTGAATCCCGTCGCCGCAGAAATCGCCGCAGCCAGACCGGTCGATCTCGCAGGTGTTCGTGCACGTGATTCCGTTGGGGTTCGGGTCGCCGACGGCGCAGGTCTGACCATTCAGGTCGCTGCCGTCGCACGCTTCGCCCGGATCCAGCACACCGTTTCCGCAGGGGACATCGGCGTCGAAATCGGGGAAATCCGCCAGGAGCGTGCAGGCGCCGAGGGTAACGGTGGTCACCAGGGATGCGAGCAGCAGGTGCCAGCGATGGGGACCGAGTGGCTGAACGATCATGACGTGTGACTCCGAGGATCCTGAACCACAGGATCTCCCATCACCCGAGGTCGCGCAAGTGGGGATCTGCTGGCCACCTGACCTCGGCTTCTGTGCTAGGAATGCGGCGCTCGCTCCGGGGCCGGCGACTCGACGCGGGGGGCCAGGACGCGGAACAGGATCGGGAAGATGGTGCCCGAGGCCACGGCGAGCACGATGAGCGTGGACTTGCCCTCGGCGCTCACGGCGCCGAGCTCCAGGCCGAGCGCGGCAATGGCCACCACCAGGGTGAGCGGCGCCGACAGGAGGCTGACCGTGCCGATCATGTCCCGGGCCGTCACGCCTTGACGGAGCAGGATCAGGCAGGGCACCAGCCGCACGAGGAAGGCCGCCACCAGGAGCTGGGCGGCGAACAGCAGGCTCGCGGGGGTGACCGCGGCGAGGTCAAACCGCAGGCCCACCTCGATGAAAAAGATGGGGATGAACAGGCCATGGCCCACCACGGCGAGCTTCTCTTCGAGGACCTCCTTGCCCCGCAGCACGAAGGCCAGCAGTGCCCCGGCCACGAAGGCCCCCACGATGGCCTCGAGGCCGGCCACCAGGCCCAGCAGTGAAAAGGCCATCATCAGCAGCAGGGACGCGCGCACGCCGATCTCGCTCTCCTCCTGGGCGTCGACCAGCTTGGAGAAGCGCGAGGGCCGCCACCAGGCCATGGCCATAAAGACGCGCAGGGTGAGCCCCGCGACTAACAGCAGGCCGGCGAGCTTGGCCAGGCCCACGACCAGCTTCACGCTCAGGCCGTACTTGCTGATAAAATAAAACAGCGTCATGCCGATGACCGAGAGGAATTCGCCCACCGAGCCCAGCAGCAGGATCCGCTGCCCGAGCCCGCTCTTGAGATGTCCCGTCTCCTTGAGCACCGCCAGGGGCAGGCCCACGCTGGTGGCGCCCAGGGCAAGCCCGAAGATGGGGTGCAGCCCCAGTAACCAGGCCGCCCCGAAGGAGAGCCCGAAGATCCCCGCGCAGATGGCCACCACCCAGATCAGCGCCCACCCGCCCTTTTTCCGGATGGCGGTAAAGTCGATCTCCAGCCCCGCCAAAAACATCAAGATAATGAACCCCACCTCGAACAGGACGCGATGATCTGCGCGTTGTGCTCCACGGCGAAGACGGCCGGGCCCAGGAGCAGGCCGTAGCCGATGAGCAACACCGCCCCGGGCATGTGCACGCGCTTGGCCAGCACCGGTGTGAGGAAGGAGCCGGTCAGAAAGAGCAGCAGCACCAACAGGTCCTGGGTTCCGTGGTGCATGGGTGATTAGCGGTCGCGCGTGCGGGTCAGGACCAGCACCGAGCAGGGCGCCTGCTGCGCCACCCGCAGCGCCACGTCTGGGTTGAAGTAGCTGTCGGGACTACCCTGCCAGCGGGCCATCACCACCAGGTCGTGCTCGGCGGCCTCTCGCACGAGGTGGCGCACCGGGTTGCCCCAGGCATGGCGGTATTGTCGCTCCACCTCGTACAGCTCGCAGAGCCGGCGGATGGGCACCACCTCCTCGTGCACGTCCTCGTCTTCCAGTCCGGAGATGAACTTGGGATGATCCACGTTCATGGCGGTGAGGCTGGCTTGCATCTGACGGGTCAGATCCAGGGCCACCTCGGCCGCGGGAATGTTCAGCTCAGAGTAGGATACCGGCAGCAGGATGCGTTTGTAGGGTTGGCTCGAACGCGAAAACAGCACCGGACGGTTCACGCGGTCGCAGATATGGGCGTCGTGGGCGCGGCGGCCCAGCATCCGGGCGAACCACGGCCGCGGCTCGGATCGCACCACCACCAGACCGGGCAGATTGCGGATCACCTGGGGGCCGAATTCGTCGTTGTCGGGGGGGCACAGGGAGAAGGTCGTCCGGTCCGTGTTGTCGTCGTTCGGCGGGTCAACCTCCAGGTCGCCAGCGGCCAGGGGCGGAGATGTTCTCGGCGTCCGGGATGCCCCGCACGATCTGCACGGCCTCGGTTTGTTCGGCGAAGAATTCGGCCTCCTGTAGGAGCTTGCTGTCCGAGGCGCCGTACTCCAGCGTGACCCCGTTCGGCCCGTAGGGCTGGGGAAACTGCGGCTTGCCCAGTCGCAGGTACTCAACCACGGCGGCCAGCACATGCGGGTCGCCCACCAGCAGCACCCGGTCGTCGGCTTCCATGGTGGTCTCGCCCACGGGCACAAGGACCAGGTCTTCGCGGAGATCGCCCGGGTGCTCAAGCCCGGGGGGCGCATCTCCAACTCAGAGTATGGCGCATGTCGCACCTCGAGGAATGGGGTTCACATCATCTTTGCACGGCGGGTTCCGGGGTGCAATCTCTCGGGTTCGTTCCCCATCCGATCGCTCTCTCGCCCCGGCTGGCGACGTCGACGCGCCCCTCAGGGCTGTGGCGGAGGCGCCACTGGCGCAGCTGTCGCTGACCCCGTGCAGCGGTGAAGGTTTATCACGACAAAAATCCGGAGAAGGCCGACGCCGGGGCGAAGTATCACGTGCCGTGCGAGGTCCCTGCGCGTCGGGCGACCGGCTCGTGACGTAGGTGCCAGTGCCCACAGATTGCCCAAGCACACCTGACGCATCCGCATGCAACCAGAATCATTGGGACGGGGTGGACAGTGATGGAGGGGGGTGTTTGAGGGAATAGACCTGTAATCATTCGGCTTTTTACAAATCTGTAATAGGGTTCGACTCCCGGGACAAACGGCTTGCGCGGGATCCGCTGCGAGCCACCCGGCGCGGTCTACGCGAGCGGGCGTTTTTTGAGGGTAGGTTCAGCTGCGGCGTTGATCTATCATGGAGATTCCCGGAACGGTGATAGGAGCGGTGCATGCGACGGACGGCAATGGTGGCGTTGGGGTTGCTGGTGGTTGCCTGTGGACCGGCGAATCCCAACACCGGCTGGAACAACAACAACGGTGGGAGCGGCGATGGCGGACCGCCGGCCGATGCGGGCTTGACCGACGGCGCGGCGGGGGATGCCATCACGCCGGTGCTGACGGACAAGGTCTATGCCCACAGCGCCGACACCCTCTTCGAGGTGGATCCCAACGATCTCACCGTCATCGTGGTGGGCCCCTTCGGGTGGCCCGCGGGCTACACCGGCGAGCAGATGACCGACATCGCCCTGGATGAGGCGGGTCATATGGTAGGCGTGTCCTTTTATGAAGTCTTTGAAGTGGACAAGGACACCGCGGAATGCACGCATCTGGCGCCGCTGTCGGGATCGGGCTTCAACGGGTTAAGCTATGTGGAGGGGGTGGGCATCGACCCCGGCGTGCCGACGCTGGTGGGCGTGAACCAGGCGGGTAGCTATGTGGTCATCGATCCCGGCACCGGACAGTCTACCAACGTCGGCTCCTATGGGGGCGGCTTCGGGTCGTCGGGGGATCTGGTCTTTGTGCGTGGCGCCGGGGCCTTCGCCACGGCGGACCATGCGAGCTACTCGAGCGACGTGCTGGTGCGCATCGATCCCTCCTCGGGGGCGGCCACGGTCATCGGGGAGACGGGATATCAGGACATCTGGGGTCTCGCCTTCTGGGGCGGGCAGGTCTTTGGCTTCACCGACTCCGGACAGTTTCTGATCATCGACACCGACACGGGCCAGGGAAGCCTGGTGGAGTCGACAGCCTACCGGTTCTGGGGCGCCGGTGTCACCACGGTGGCGCCCATCGTGAGGTAGGGCAGCCGAGCCGCGAAGCTCCTTTCCATCCTTTTGCACCGGGACCCCGACCGGGTATAGTGCCGGGGTCGGGGCCGGGGCTTAGGGTTCGGCCAGCGGACGACGCACGCATACACACGCGAGAGGTAGGCATGGCTGAGGCGATCCACTGGGATACGGGCGATGGACGGCCAGAGCTGGCCCTGATCACGAACCACGGCTACGCGGGAGTGCAGATCCCGGTGGGCGGCGCGGCGGACACGGGAGGGCAGAACTTCTACGTCAACTCCTTGGCTCTGGCGCTGGAGCAGCTGGGCTACCGGGTCACCATCATCGCGCGGGGGGGCTTCCCGTTTTTCGAGAGCAATCGGTTGCGGGAGGGGCAGGAGCTGCTCTCCACCCATGTCCGCTATCTGTATGTGCCGGGGGGCGGGGATGAGTTCATCCGCAAGGAGGACATCGCGGTGACCCTCGACGAGGAGGTGGAGTGGCTGGACGGGTGGATCCGCGCCGAGGCCAAGGCCCGGGGCTGCGCGCCCTGGGAGGTCTTCGAGCTGGTCAACACGCACTACTGGGATGCGGCGGTCATGGGCGTCCGGCTGGTGGAGCGGTGGCGGGCGGATCAGGCGATGACGATCCTGGACGCGCTGCTCGAGGGTGTGGTGTCTGACGCGGCGCTGGAAAAGGTGCGCGCGGATCGGCACTACAGCGGGTTGGGGGAGTCGATGCCCTTTGTGGCCGGCCGACTCCTGTTGCAGGCGACGGGCAGCGCGACGGAGACGCCTGCGGAGCGCGCCGGGGCAGCCTTTGCCATCTGGGCCAGGCAGCGGGCCACCGCCGGGCTCGACGCCACAGCCGTGGGCGAACAGGCCGGCGAGCTGGCCGCGTCCCTGTCGCCCGCCCTGGGGGCCATGGCCGCGGCGAAGGTGCTGGGCACGGCGGTGCTTTCGGCGTGGGATCCCGTGGGGGAGCGCGTGGAGAGGGACTTCGGCGCCGTGGATCGGCACGTGTGGACGCCGCACTCCCTGGGCGCCCTCAAGGAGGAGAACTTCCGCGACAAGTCTCCCGAGGTAGTGCGCACGCTCAAGTTCTGCGAGCGCCGGGCCCACGAGCGGGCCGTGTGTCACGCCACGGGGTTCTTCGCCGCCACCAGCGAGGAGATCGCCGAGCGGTTGCACTCGCAGTTCGATGTGCCCGTGGAGGCCATGTTCTACTTCCCGCCGTGTGTGGACCGCGAGCTCTTCCGTGCCTACTCGGACGCGGAGCTGGCGGCGGTATACGACTATCTCGCCGAGCGGTCCGGCGTCGCCGTCGACACGCTCAAAGCCGGTAAGATCGTCTTTGAGACGAGCCGCATGGATCGGACCAAACGCAAGGACCTGCTGTTGGCCGCCTTTGGCCGGGTGGCCCGGGAGGTGGACAACTGTTACCTGTTCATCGGCGGTGGGCCCGAATCGAGCCCCCTGTATGCCGAGCTGAAACGGCAGTGGGAGGCCGACCCGGTGCTCAAAGCACGCGCCTGCCTGCTGGGGTTCATCCCCGAGGAGCACCTGGCGCCCATGTTTTCGCTGGCGGATGTTTTCGCCAGCGCTTCGGAGATGGAGGGGTTCGGCATGTCGGCCTGCCAGGCGGCGGGCAGCGGTGTGGCCTGTGTGCTGTCGGACCTGATCCCCTTTGGCGTGCAGTATGCCGCCGACGCCGCCATCTTGTTTCGAGCCGGAGACGAGGCGGCCCTCGCCGCGGGCATCCGGGAGCTGCTCACCGACGACGAAGGGCGGCGCGTCCGGGCCGCGAAGCTGGCCGAGCTCACCCGTGCTCTGGACTGGGAGTCCGTATCCCAGGCCTTCCTCGATCATCTTCGCCGCGCCGGCCTTAGCGTGGCCCCCGGGAAGGAGAGCCCAGACCCATGATCGGAGACAAGCTGCTCTTCACCGATTACCACCGCGCCGGCGCCGCCCAGGCCCTGGAGCTCATTCGGACGAAGCTGGCCGACAGGGTCACCATGGCCATCACCGTGTCTGGCGAGTCAGGCAGTGGTCAGTCCGAGATCGGCCACGTCATCGCCGAGACGCTGACCCAAGAGGGCAAAAAGTGCATCGTGCTGGCTCAGGACGACTACTTTTTGCTGCCGCCGCGCTCCAACCATCAGCGGCGCCAGGAGGACATCTCCTGGGTGGGCCTGGAGGAGGTTCGCATGGAACTGCTCGATGAGCACCTCGCGAAGATCAAGGCGCGAACGGGCGAGCCCTTCTCTAAGCCCTTGGTCTATTTTGAGGAGAACCGCATCGGCGAGGAGTCGGTGGAGCCCGTGGTCTACGACGTGGTCGTGGCCGAAGGCACCTACACCGCAGCCCTGGAGAACGCGGACGTCCGGGTGTTCATCGACCGTACTTACCGCCAGACCAAGAATTCGCGACTGGACCGGGGCCGTGATCCCGACGTGGCTTTCCTTGAGCAGGTGCTCGAGATCGAGCACGGCATCATTTCCCAGCACAAGGCCCGGGCCGACGTCATCATCGCCCCGCCCCCCGAAGAGCAGGAGTAAACCCCGCGCCAAGCACCACGCTGTCGAGATTGCCGCGCTCCTGACAGAGGGGGTGGCGGAGGCCCGGCGCATCGCACACGAAAAATCCACAGGTCCTGCGCGATCATCACCAGTGCCGGTGAGAAATTCAGGCTAGACCTCGGCCAGGCGCTGCTGGGTCTTTTTGCCCATGCGGTGGATCCACAGCGTCAGCAGGAGCAGCCAGAGGGGGCCCACGCCGAGGGCCAGCCGCTTGGGGAACCAGAGCCGGTCCGGGTCGGCGCGCAGCACCACGAAGTCGAGACCGCCATGCTCCCGGCTGATGCCACGGCGGAGGAGCGTGAGGCGCAGCTCGCGCAGACGGGGCTCGTAGGCGGTCACCGTGCAGGGCACCGATCGCGGGTAGCCGCAGCCGTCGAAATCCGCCTGCTTGTAGCGATGGGTGGAGCCCAGCATCCAGACTTGGATGGGGTCGCCCTTCTTCCAGTCCACCGGCACAAAGGGCAGCAGGGTGTAGGCGACGTTGGCTCCGCCGCGGTTCTTCGTGAACGTGACGCCGTTCTTCCACAGCATGCGACCGCGGAGCCTGGTGCTCACCGTGTTGCGATCGTTGCGCCGGGCGTACTCGGCCACCGGCATGGGACCGAGCTGTTTGCCGTAGTGGAGACGCACCCCCTGAAAGGCACACCAGCCGAGGATCAGCGCGGGCACCGTGGTCAACACGGCAGCCATGAAGGGCACCAGGTCGCCCACCTCGGCGCGGACCATGCGGTAGCCGAAATACAGGGCCACCAGCAAGTTCGGGATCAGCGCGAAGGTCACGCCGATGTCCCAGGAGCCGTCGCCGGTGATCAGCCAGCACCCCATCGCCAGCAAGGAGAGCGAGGGCAGGGTGATCAGGGACCAGCGGAAGGCACGGAGCAGCGTCATGGTCGGGTCATATTACATACCCGGCTTCGAAGGTCCAGGCCCGCGCTTGGGGGGCGCGTATTTCGGCGGGCTGTTGTGGTAGCCCCGACGCCAGGCATCCCGGATGGTGGCGTCGGACATGCCCCGTTTGGCGAAGCGGTACTCCAGGAGACCATTAAAGCAGGTCCAGGTGGTGTGGTAGCGCTTGTAGCTGTCCTTGTCGCCCATATTGCCCCAGGAGCCGTCCGTGTTCTGTCGCTGGAGCAGGCGCCGGATGATGCGGCGGATCAGGGGGTCGCGATAGTCCCGCCCGACGATCTTCAGGGCGTCCCCCACCTCGCCCAGGGTTTCCACGTCGTCTGCAGCGAGGATGAGTGGGCCGACCTGCTCCAGGAACTGCACCACCCGATACAGCGCCGCCTCGGGCAGTTGGGACTCGTTGAAGTCCGATAGCACGTAGACAATGTGCGTGGCGAGGTAGATGCGGTCCTCCAGCTGGCCGACGGTCTGCCCGTCTGGGTTGCCGAAGGGATAGCGGGCGGCCCGGGTTACGACGTCGGCGTAGCGGGCCGGGAGGGGCAGGCCAAGCTTGAAGGGAAAGTACAGATCCACCAGCTCATCCAGCAGATTCCGCGCGGGATCGGCGGCGGTGGAGTGGGGCAGCAATCGCCTTGGGTTGGCTCCCCGGAAGGAGGCGGACAGGGCCCGGTTGTACTTCGGCGACTCGGTGACGCCGAAGCGCCGGGCAAAGTAGGTCCCCGCGGCGTGGTCGAAGAGCTTGGCCACCTCCGTGGTGGGACGCGGCAGGGGTGCGAGGCGTCGAAAGCGCCACGCGAGCCGCGGCCCCACCGTTGCGGCGAGGCGACGCAGGGCCGGATCCCGGGCCGACTCGCGCAGGATCAGAAACACCTGCTGGAGGTCAGACAGCTCGTAGGCGCCCGTGCGCTGCGCCCGCGCCAGCAGCCAGTGAACCCCGGCGGCGAGGGCGTCGTGCAGCTGGTCGCGTGTGTACGGGCTGCCGGGCCACAGCGGGCGCGGTGGTCTCGCGGAGCGCGGGGCCACGGTGGTCAGCAGCAGCCGGATCTGTCGGCGCAGCTCGGCCACGTGGGCCGTTGCGCAGCAGCGGCCGAAGTCGAAGCGGGTCTCCAAGAAACGGGTGGAGCGAAACAGGTGCAGGTTCAGTCGGTTGGCGCCGTAATTCCGTCGCTCGAGGATCAATACCAGCACGCCGGTGGGGGCGGCGCGCACGCGCTGGTGGAGACCGGCCCGTCGAAGCTCCTGTTCGGCCACCAGCCGTACCAGGGGGGTGAGCGCCGGGGAGACGCCCGGCCCGGCCGCCACGGCCAGGGTGAGTTGCTTGGCCTCGGGGACTGGCGGGGGCGCGACGCGTTGGTGGCGGCACGCGGAACCCAGCAGCCCCAGGGCAGCGGCCAGCGCGGCGGCAATTGCCCTCGGGAGGGGGCGGTCTACGCGTTTTCGGCGTTGCACCACCATTTGATACCACAGCCCTCGTAGGGCAGCCGCGGTTTTTGCCGCGGTCCACACCTTGACCTGGCTGGCCATCAGGGACACACTGCGGACCCATGGCGCCGCGACAATCCACGGTGGACATCTACACCGAGCTCATGCGAGGTGTGCAGCAGGACCAGCTCCTGCCCATCTATTTTCTGGCGGGTGAAGAGCGGTTGCTCATCGACCGGCTCGTGGCCGCCATCCGACGCAAGGTTCTGGCGGGAGGATCCGCGGAGTTCAACCACGACCAGGTGGTGGGCAAAGAGGCGGGCGGTGGGCAGATCGTTCAGCTCGCCCTCACCGTGCCCATGATGGGCGATCGCCGGCTCGTGGAGGTCCATAACGCCGAGGGGCTCGCCGCCAAGGACCTGGACCAGCTGCTGCCCTACGTCGCCAAGCCGGCCAGCTCCACGGTGCTCATCTTCACGGCCACCAAGGTGGACGGGCGGCTGAAGTTTTATAAGGCCCTGGACAAGGCGGGCTACCTCGGGCGGTTCGAGCCGGTACGCGGGGCGCCCCTGTTGCGGTTCCTGGACTCCGAAGCCAAGCGTCTGGGAGCGCGACTGGGCCCCGGTGTGGCGGAGCTCCTGGTGGAGCTGGTGGGCAGCGACTTCCTGGCCCTGGCTGGCGCCGTGGAGAAGCTCTGCCTCTTTGTGGGGGAGGGTGGAGTGGTGGACGCCGAGCAGGTGGACTCGGTGGTGGCCCAGACCCGGCAGGCGGTGATCTTCGAGCTCACCGACGCAGTGGGGGAGGGCAACATGGGCTTGGCCCTCCGCAGCCTGGGCAATCTCCTGGAGTCCGGTGAGCCCCAGCAGCGCATCCTCTTCATGATCGCCCGACAGTATCGTCTCATCTGGCGGGCTTTGGACGCCATGAAGGACGGGGTGCGCGGCGGGGATCTGGCCGGGGCCATCGGTGTGCCGCCCTTTGTGGCCCGCAAGATCGGAGACCAGGCCCGTCGTTTCGACGCCGAGACCATCCACGACGCCCACGAAGAGATCTATCGTGCGGACAAGGCCCTCAAGAGCTCCCGGGTCCCGCGGAACCTGATCCTCGAGCGACTCATCATGGGGCTCTGCAAGCGGTAGGCGTCCAGGCTTAACCCTGCTGGATTGCACGACTATATGGCAAGGATCTGGACAACGACCCGCGGTGGATCGGTGGCGGGGACACGGTTTGGGGACAGCGGTCGGGGCTGGGCTACTCGGCCTTGTTCACCGCGCGGCTGAGCCGAGCGATGGTGCGCGCCGCGGTGTTGCGGTGGATCGCGCCACGGGAAGCCACGCGCGCAATCTGCGCGATGGCTGTGGGCAGGAGCCGGGTCGCCTCGGTGCTGTCACCCTGGTCGACGGCCGTGCGGATCTGCTTGATGGCGGTACGCATGGTCGCCTTGTGAAACCGATTGGTTGCGCGCCGCTTGACGTTCTGCCGCGCACGTTTTTCTGCTTGTGGATGTGTAGCCAATTTCGTATTCCTTCAAAAGCTTGGGCTGTTTACCAGACATCCTAGACCATGTCAAGGACCTGTGACGCGCCTCCCGGTGGGCCGCGTCGGGATGATCCACCGGACGCCTCCCAAACCTGAGACAAGGATGCACCCCAATGGCTGCGCTGATTTTCGACGACACGCTGACGGTGGTCCAGGGCTTGGAGGTGGGGCACGCCGAGGATCGCGCGGGGCTCACCGGGGTGACGGTGGTGCTGTGCCGGGACGGCGGCGTGGGGGGCGTGTGTCAGCGGGGCGGGGCCATCGGGGCCCGGCAGCTCAGCGCCTTGGACCCGGCGCATATCGTCGATCAGGTGCAGGGCTTTGTGCTGTGCGGAGGCAGCGCCTTTGGCATGGCCGCCGCCGACGGTGTCATGCGTGGGCTGGCCGCCCAGGGAGTGGGCTTCGACGTGGGCGGGACACGGGTGCCCATTGTTCCCACGGCCGTGATCTTTGACCTGAAGTTGGGCGACGAGACCGCCTGGCCCGACGCGGCCATGGGGGCGAGGGCCTTGGCCGCCGCGACCGCGGATCCGGTGACCGAGGGATGCGTGGGGGCGGGAACGGGCGCCTCGGTGGGTAAGTTCCTGGGCATCGCGTGCGCCACCAAGGGCGGGCTCGGCTCGGCCGGGGTGCGCCTGGATTCGGGGCTTGAGGTGGGGGCCCTCGCGGTGGTCAACGCCTTTGGCGACGTGCGCGACCCCGGCACGGACCGCCCCGTGGCCGGAGCGCGCCAGGGACCCGATTCCTGGGACCTGGCCGATACCCTGGCCATCGTCACCACGGGGCAGCTGCCCGAGCGGTTTGGCGACGAGGATCAGCCGCCATCCCCCGGCTCGGGCCCTGGCCTCGGCTCAAACCCTGGCTCGCCGGAGAACACCACCCTGGCGGTGGTGGCCACCAACGCCCGGCTGGACGCGCAGGACATGACCCTCGTGGCGCGCCTGGCCGCGGACGCCTTCCCCCGAACCATCGCGCCGGCCTGCACCCGCTTCGACGGGGATCTGGTCTTCGCCATCACCACCGGCCAGGTGATCGCCGACGCACACCAGGTGGGGCTGCTGGCCCGGCTGGCCCTGGAGCGTTCGATCCTGCGCGCGGTGTTCCACGCCGAGCCCCTCGGTGGGCTCCCCGTGGCCCGGGATCTGCGGTTGCCTGCGACGGCGAGGGGCTGATAGGCTCTGACCCATGAGCGATCAAGATCGCATTCCGGT
>Ga0180009_10005455_pt1 | contig 13644 bp, 9 predicted proteins | sample OS_PC_MetaG_FD_123537 | JGI IMG/M metagenome (GOLD analysis project Ga0180009, IMG submission 123537) | Groundwater microbial communities from the Aspo Hard Rock Laboratory (HRL) deep subsurface site, Sweden - OS_PC_MetaG | ecosystem: Environmental > Aquatic > Deep subsurface > Groundwater... | reverse complement strand
GACTCTCGAGGCTGTGTCGCTCAGGCTCGAAATACCAAAAGTATGACTTCGCCTTCGCTCCTTGCCTCGAGAGCCGGGTCCTGCGCGATCATCGAATCTCTTCAACCCGAAGGCGGTCTAGCGAACCATGGCCGCAGCCGAGGTCTCGGGCTACTGCAGCGTGCGGATCAGCTTCTTGCGGGCCGTGCGACGGGAGACGAAGCCGGGCTGGACGCGGATCTCGGCGGCCATCGGGCAGCCGCCCGGCCGCAGCTGGTCCAGCTCGCGCTCGCACAGCCCGGACCACTCGTTGTACCAGGAGAGGTCGGTCGCCTTGGTCAGGCAGGCTCCGAGTGCCTCGACGGCCCGGTCCTCGAGCTTGATCGCGTAGCGCTCGAGCTCGGTGCAGTAGGCCTCCTGGAACGTGACGAGGAACTCGTGACGTGAGGCCGCGGTGACCAGCTGCTTGGGCACGCGCCGCCTGGGGATCGGGGCGGTGTAGAGCGCGTCGGCGAAGGACTGGAACAGCTGTCCCACCCGCGCCGCAGCGGCGATGGCCCAGTGGGGCGAGCGGCGCTTGATCACCTGCCGGTAGATCGACCGCGCCTGCGCGAGCAGCTGGTCCTTGCGCTGCATGTAGTCCCGCAGCCGCCGTCTCGAGCGCTCCACGCGGCGGCGATCGGTGGAGGAGAAGTCGAGGTCGCCGGGGAAGGCCACGGCGAGGAACTGCTCCAGCCGGGCCTCGGCCAGCTGAAACTGCGCCTGGGCCACGGCGTCGCGCAGATCGTCCAGGCGCCGGGCCTGCTCCGCGGGCGTCGTGGCCAGCTTGGGCCGCGGGCCGGTGCGAGAGGCCAGGGCCAGGGCCCGCTCGAAGTGCGCCAGGGCGGCCTTCGACCGTGCCGGGTGCCGGCGCATCAGCGTCATCCGTGCGCGGGTGTCGGGCCCGCAGGTGGTGCGAAGCGGCACCTCCTCCTGCCTGCCCCGCCTGCGCCGGCGCGTGCCGAGCTGACGGCTGGAGCGCCTGCGCTTGACGCGGACACAGACCCCGTCGGTATCGTCGATGGGGCAGGCCTGGCGCCACATCAGCTCGCCGATCTTGACGTGGGCCTGCACCTCCCGGTCGAGCCCACCTGCCTTGGCCCAGCGGCGCAGGTACTCCTCGTAGTGGCGGATGGTGCTGTCGGTCTCCCCCCTGGCCGCCGGGATCTGGGCCAGGGCGAAGTGCACCGCGGCAGCCTGGGCCCGGTAGCGGGGACGCGGGCCGTAGGTGCGGGTGAACAATCGGGCCGCGTCGAGCGCGCTGTCGTATGCACCGCGCCCCATGTGGAACACGATGGCGTTCTGCAGCGCGTCCGCGGCCTCAGGCTCACCGGGGAAGCCGCGGGCGAAGCGCTCGAAGTACTGTGCCGCGCGGCCGTACCAGGCGAGGGCCTGGTAGTTCTGGGCGATCATGTACAACGCCCGCTTGGCCTCGGGGGAGTCCGGCTTGGTCTGGATCAGCGTGTCCCGGATCGCGATGGCCTGGCCCACGAGCTTCGCCGCCTCGTAGCACAGCGCGGCGTTGAACAGCATCTTGGGCCAGCGGGGATCGTCCTGGTAGGCGTTGGCCAGGGTGACGTAGAGCTCGCCGCAGCGGCGGTGCTGCCCCGCCGCGCGCAGCCGCTCGGCCCGCTTCCAGCCCAGCTCGACCTTGAGCTTGCCGGCGCGCGGGCGCATCCGCGCCAGCTTCGGGTTGGCCAGGATCCGATCGACCCACCGCTCCATCTCCTGCTCCTGGCCCAGGATGTTGAGCGCATCGAGCAGCAGCATGGCCGAGTACTCGGCGAGCTCGTGCTCCGGGTGCTTGTTGACCACCCGCGCGAACAGAGGCACGGCCTTCTCGTGGTGGTTGTAGGTGTAGTAGGTGCGCGCCTCCTGGTACAGCATCTTGACCCGGTCGGGCGAGTCGGGCACGTGCTTGAGGTAGGTGGCAAAGGCCCGCAGCATCCTGCGGCGGCCCTCGGGGATCGGGAGCGGCTGCTTCAGCGACTCGCGGGGCGCCTGTTGCGATGCAGTGGTCGGCGGCGATGGATGGTCCTCGACCTCGAGAGCGTTCTGCCAGGAGATCACGCAGGCGTAGGCAGCCTCGCGCATGTTTGCGCCTTTCGGTCGCATCTTCACCACCCGGTTGTAGGCCCGCGCTGCTGCCGGCCAGTCCTCGAGCTTGAACAGCAGCTCGGCGTGGTAGAACGCGATCTGGTACGCAGCGGCCTCGCCGGAGAAGCGGGCGAGGTAGTCGTCGTAGAGCTGCCTGGCCAGACGACAGGTGTCGAGGTTTCGGGTCACCTGGCACTCGCGGTGCCAGGTGGTCGCGAGCTCGCGTAGCACGTTGGAGGTCCGCCGGCGGCACCGGGGCAGCGAGCGGGTCTTCAGGTTCCGGCGCTCGAGCGTGTCACTCACGTTGGCCAGCCTCCGGATCTCCACCAGCTGCTGCCTCTTGTCCTTGCCCGACAGGGTGGCGCTGACGATGGCTTGCTGCCAGTCGCAGAGCCGCTCGCTCTTCGGACGCAGCGCGATCAGCTTGCGGTGGACCTGGATCGACTCCAGGAACTTGCCCTGGTCGTAGAGCAGAGTGGCGAGCCGCTGCATCATGCGATCGGCGTCGTTGCCGCCGATGCGGCGGAAGAAGTCCCAGGCCCGCCCCGGCTCTCCCACGTGGCTGTAGGCGCGCACGGCGTCCTTCTTCGCCTCGCGCACCAGCGTGATGCGGCCGGCCCGGCTCCCGCCGCCGCGGATGACCTGGACGAACTTCTCCAGCGCGCGCCGCGGGTCCTTGAGGTTGAGCCAGCACCAGCCTTGTTTGTACAGGGCGTAGTCGTGGACCGGCGAGCCGGGGAAGCGGCTGACCTGCTCGTACAGCTTGAGCGCCTGCTCCACCTGACCGGCGTTGAAGTAGTGCTCCGCAAAGGAGATGTAGGCGTCGGGGATGTAGGCGCTCTTGGGGTAGTTGCGGATCAGGCGGCGGAAGTAGCCCAGCGCGCGATCCCGGCGCCCGGCGGCCCAGAGCATGTCGGCGACGTTGAACAGCACCTGGTCCATGCGGGCGTAGCCCTGATAGGCCGCGCCCTGCACCACGTGCAGATAGGTCCGCATCGCGTCGAGCAGCCACTTCTTCTCGGACCGCTCCCATCCCTGCTGCCGCCGGCGGAGCCGCGCGCGGTCGGCGGTGCGGGCCTTGAAGATCGTCTCATCCAGCTCCCGCGCGCGGAACATGGCGTCGGTCTTGAGCTCGCGGTAGTGCTCGGCCAGGCGAAACAGCAGGTCGGCCTTGTCCGGATCGTCGTCGGGAGTGACGATTATCAGACGCTTGAGGACCTCGATCGCCCGCCCGGTCAGCCGGACGGACTTGCGGTGCACCTGTCGGCGGAAGGCGGCAGCCGAGAGGGCAGACGCAGCCCGCGGCGCAGCCCTCGGCGTGGGACGCGATGCGCGCCGCATCGGTGTGACCTGGACCTCCGGCTTGTTTCTGGGAGCGGCCTCGAGCCACCCGGGAGCGAGCGACAACAGAACGAGACACACCGGTATCACCGGCCTCGGCATGACGACCTCCTGACGCTGTGACGGGTGAGGAGCTCGCCCGTGCCTCTTCGTTGTAGCGCAAGGGGGCACACCTTGTGTCACGACCATGCAAAAGATGATCACCGATGGGTCATTGTTGTTTCACGATCGTGTCACGGGGCGAGGTGCAGCCCACGGGGCGAGGTGTCTCAGTCCTCGTCCTCGTCGCGCCGCGGCGGCACCGGGATGGTGGGCAGGGCAGCTGGATCCACTAGCGAGTCGATCCGGGTCGGTGGCGCCAGCATCTCCTCGGTGGTGTCGACCGCTGGCCAGTCCGACGGTGCCTCCGCAAGGTCGCCGGTGTCAGGGGTCGTGTCCAGCGCGTCCTCCGGCTCGGCGGAGGACGAGTCGGATAGTGGCAGGGTGGGAAGATCCGCCGGCGTCGGGAGGAAGGGCGGCACGGCGTCGGGCGTGGTCGGATCGAACAAGAGCGGTGCCGACTGAGGCGTGGGAAAGGCCTGGTGGGCCGGCGCGGCGGCCGGCGCTGGCGCGGGCTGATGGGGCGGCGCAGCAGCGGGAGCGAGAGGGGAGCCAGCCGGGGGTCGAAGCAGGGTCACGAACCGGGCCAGGTGGTCGTCGGAGATCGGCGAGCTGATGCGCACCAGCTGCCGATCGAGCGCGACTGCCATCTCCTGCGCCGTGGCGAAGCGGGCGTCGGGGTTCTTGTCCAGCGAACGGAGCAGGATCCGCTCCAGCCCCTCCGGCAGGGTGGGGTCGAGCCTGCGCGGCCGCGGCGGAGGGTCGACGAGGATGCGGTCCATCAGCTGCGCCTCGTTTTGCCCCACGAAGGGCGCCCGGCCCAGCAGCAGCAGGTAGAGCACCACGCCGGCGGCGTAGATGTCCATGCGGTGGTCGGGCGTCTCGCCCTCGATCACCTCCGGAGGCATGTACTCGAACTTGCCCTTCAGCACCCCCGAGCTGGTGAAGCTCTCGATCGTGCGGGCCTTGGCGATGCCGAAGTCCAGCACCTTCACCTGCCCCGAGTAGCTGACGAGGATGTTCTCCAGCGACACGTCACGGTGCACAATCTGCAAGGACTGGCCGCCGGCGCCGGTGAGCGTGTGGGCGTAGTGCAGGGCGCGGCAGGTGTCTCCGATGACGCGCAGTGCCAGCGGCTGGGGCATGCGTTTGCGTTTGCGGCCCAGGGCCGCCATGATCTTGCGCAGGTTCGCCCCGTGGATGTGCTCCATCGCGATGAAGTGCACGCCGTCATCGACGCCGAAGTCGAAGATCTGCACGATGCCGGAGTGGTTGAGCAGGGCGGCCAGCTTCGCCTCGTTGTGGAACATCTGGACGAATTGCTGGTCCTCGGCCAGGTGGGGCAGGATCACCTTGAGCACCACCTGCTTGGAGAAACCGGCCGGCCCGCTCTGGGTGGCGAGGTACACCTCCGCCATCCCACCGGTGGCCAGCTTCTCCACGATGGTGTAGCGCGACAGGGTGGTGCCATCGGCCAGGACGGCCATGTCTGCATCCTCGTACGAACGGTGCGCTACGGCAAGCCCGCGATCAGTTCCAGCCCGATGTCATCCGCCGCTTGCAGCGATGCAGCGATGCGCTGAAGGCCAGATCGCTGAAGCCCGCGTCGTGGGCCACCTCCTTGATCACGTCGACCTCGGACTGCATCAGCTTGCCATCCGCGGCGGCGACCAGGAACAGGCTGTCGAGTAGCATGCCGCCCTCGTCGGGGGAGGCACTCTTGAGGAATTCGCCCACCAGCGTGCTCAGCTCGATGCCGGTCATGCTTCCGTCGAGGCTGGCGTCGGCGACCACCTGCAGATCTGCGCCTGGCAGCTCAGTGGAGCTCTTGAGGATGTCGAGCAGCTGATCCTTTTCGGACGGCCGCAGGCTCCCGTCCGCCCCTGCCACTCGCCCCAGCAGGCCGGACCAGATCACCACGCGGTAGAGGTCACGGTCGTCAACCTGCGGAGTCGCGTCGATGGACAGTCCACTGCGGGCGCGGGTGAGGGCGATGCGGCCGCGGAAGTACTCCAGCAGGCGCTGCCGCATGAACTCCTCGACCAGCGTGTTGCGCGGCTCCGGCGCCAGGGGTGCGGCTCCCTCCCACAACGTCTTGAGGCGGGCGACGAACACCTGGGCGGTGGGAGGGTCATGCGTCATCTTGCGCACGTCGCGCAGGAACGCCTCCTCCGCGGAATGCAGCTCGTTGTCGGAGGCCAGCAGATCCTCGATGGCGGCGACCAGCGTTCGTTGCTCCTCGGTGCCGGCAAGCAGCCCGAGCTGCTGCTCCACCAGCCGTCGGGCGTCCTCGTGCGATATCGGTCGCTCGAGCAGCGGCCGGAGGGTCTCGTATTCCTCGGCGGTGACCCGTAGCCGCTGCAGGTAGTAGGACAGGGTCCTGATCTCGGGCGGGCTCAGGCGGTCATCGGCCCAGGCAGCAGCGATCAGGATCTTGAGGAAGGCAATTCGACGCTGGTCTTGTTCCATGGGCGGATCTTACCCCATCAGCCAGGGGATACGCGAGATGGGCTGACTCGGCCTGGTCAGTGGACCGGCAGCAGGGGCAGGCAGACGGTGTCGAGCCCCGGCGCCCGACCCAGCCTCTGCGCTCCCGCGCGGGCGAGCAGGGCGCGGTCGGGGGCACGATCGCCGATTACCAGGCAGACCAGCGCCGGGACCTCGTCGGCGAGGGTGAAGGCGCCGGGCAGGGGCCGGAGGTTGCCGCACGGGACGGGAGACGCCGGCGGCAGGGGGAAGTGGGCCGCCCCCTGCTGATAGACCACCACGTCGCCGCGCAGCGCCCGCTCGCGCGGTGGGCAGGTGACGAGCACCTTGAACCGGTCGCCCGCGGCAAAGTGGGACGGGTCGGCCTGGACCGAGCCCCGGCGCTCACGCACCAGACCGATGGACAGCTCCCCGCCCTTGAACGAGGCGATGCGACGGGGCGGGCTGCTTCCCGGCTGCTCGGGGCCCCGGGGCAGCAGGAGCACCAGCAGCACGGCCGCAGCGGTGGCCACGGCGACGGTGAGCGCCAGCCGGCCGCGGCCGCTGCGCCACCAGCGGCGGCGGGCCTCGCGCGCCAAAGAGACGGGCAGGGGTGGCAGGGCTCGCTCGTCGCTCCGGATCTGCTCCAGGCAGGAGCGGCAGCAGGCGCAGCCATCGAGGTGGGACGAGACCCGCCGCTGCTCGTCCTGCGCCAGCTCTCCGAGCTGGAACAGCTCGAGGGTCAGCCACGAGAGCGGCTGCGTCCGGCTGCAGCGGCAGCTCGCGTCGGCGGCGCTCACGCGTCACCTCCCGGCCCGGGCTCGAGCATGCGGCGCACCTCGGCGTGGAGCGCGGCCAGCCGCTTGCCCACGGTCTTGCGGCTGGTGCCGAGCAGCGCGGCGATCTCCTCCACCCCCATCTCGTCGAAGTAGCGATAGACCAGCACCTCGCAGCCGCGGTCATCGAGCCGGTCCATCAGCTTGACCATCAGGTCGAGACCGATCACCTGCTCGTCGATCGGCAGCCGCACCGGTCCGCGCAGCGCGACGTCGTGCTGCTGCAGCAGGCGGGAGCGGTTCTCGCCGTGGCGCAGGTGATTGATGCAGCGGTTGGTCACGGCCCGGTAGAGGTAGGGCAGGTCGAACCGCCGCTCGCCGCGCTGGATCAGATCGACGAACAGTCCCTGCACGACATCCTCCGACTCCTGACGGCTCTGCAGCATGCGCTCGCACTTGCGCAGCAGGGCCGGTCCATATCGACGGTACGCTTCCATGCGGGCTGCGCGGCTACTGGCATCGCCCCCCATGGACGCCCAGGGGCAGGCAGAGGGAGGGCCAGGCCGGGCAGTTGGCATTCTGCTCGCAGCTCCGGCCGTCGATGGAGCAGGTCTTCAGCTCGCCCTGCGGCCCGAGGCAGCTGTTGCTGTCGCAGTCGTCGTTCTGCAGGCAGGGCGCCTGGGGCGCGCCGCTTCCCTGACCCGGACTGCACTGCCAGGGCAGCAGGTGCGCGACGTACTCCTGGCCCAGGCTGGTGAAGCTCCGCCTGTCGCAGGCCTGACCGACGCCGCAGCCGGCGCCGTCGCAGCACTGCGAGCAGATCCCCTCGCAGCAGACGCCGGTGGCGCACTCGCCGTCCGTGGCGCAGCGCTCGCCCAGCACGTGCTGGCCCGTGCCGATGCACTGCCGGAACAGCTTGAGCCGCTCGCCCCACTGCATGCCGCAGACCGAGAAGCCGACGCAGTCGTCGTCGTCGCGGCAGAGGGTGCAGACCTTGACCGGCTTGGCTGGCGAGGGCTTCTGCTCCACCTGCTCGCACTTGCCGCCGTCGCACTGCTTGTCGTCGTCGCACTGCGCGCCCTCGATCCGGTTGTCGAGGTCGAGCGGCGGGCCGGCGCAGTCGCTGGCCTTGGTCACGCGGATGTGGCTCAGCACGGCATCGCCGGCGCCCTGCTTGCGGATGATGAAGCGCACGCCGTCGTACCACTCGGGCGTGGCGACCCGGTACTGCACCTCCTGCCAGTTGTCACTGGCGAGCTCGTGGCTGTACTCCACCGGGCCGTCGTGGAGAAAGCTCCCGTCGTCGAGGAAGTCCATCTCGAGCGTGAGGGTCACGCCGTCGTCCCGGTTGGCCTGCAGCTCGAACAGGAAGCAGCTGGAGCTGGCGGAGGTGACCGGCGAGAACTGTGAGATCACCGTCGGGTCGCCGGCCATCAGCACGCCGTAGTCGGAGCGGTGCCAGGTCGCGACCCGCTGGATCTGCCCCGCGTTCAGCTCCCAGCTGCAGAGCTGCTTGTCGCACCACAGGTCGAAGCCGGGGTCCTCGATGATCGGCTGCCCGCACTCCCAGCCGGGGAAGACCACCAGCGAGACCAGGGCTGCCGCGATGAGCGTCGTTCTGTTCATGACCGGATCTCCTAGAGCGCGCCGCGGACGCCGAGGTAGAGGGCGAAGCCGCCGCTGTCGTGCGTGTCCTGCACCAGGTTCTTGACCACCGGGGCGTACAGATAGGCGCCCTGGACGTAGACGCCGGCAAAGCGAAACGGCATGACGTGCATGCCGCCGGCCACCGCCAGGTGGTAGCCCCACTGCAGCTCGTCGTCGAGGACCTCCGAGGCCTGCAGCGGATCGCTGTACCGGGTGCTGCCCCACGCCGGCCCGCCGCCGGCCTGGATGTAGGGGTTGAGGATGCCGCGTACCAGCGGCAAGGTGCCGCGGGCGTACAGACCGATGGCGTGCGCCGACCAGTCGAAGGTCTGATAGCGCTGTCCGTCGGAGCCGTGGACCTCGCGCTCATAGGTGCCGCCGTCGAGTCGGTTCCAGCCGACCACCAGCGAGAGATGGCGGGTCAGGCTGTGGGACAGGCTGGCCTGGAAGGTGACCGACGTGTCGAACAGGGCCCACTGCTCCTCGAAGCCGAAGTTATCCAGCGTCCGCGTGAAGTCGTCGTGGCGCGACCACAGGCCGCCGACGCCCAGCTCGAGCCCCCATTGCTCGCGCCAGGGCCCGCTCTGGCCCTTGACGCCGATCTGCTCGGGGGTGGCGGGGGTGCAGCGGTCGAGGCGCAGGCTCGACTCGCGCCCCTGTGACAGGCTCAGCTCGCACTGCAGCACCCGCCTGCCGGTACGCACGATGGTGGTGTAGCGCCCCGCGGGCAGTGCCAGCCTCACGCTGTCGCCCGGCGCCTTGCTCAGCTCGGCGACCACGCTCTGGCCCGGCTGTCGCTGCACCAGCAGCTCGGCCGACAGGGGGGCGGGCAGGCGCAGGGCGCTGTTGGCCCGGGCCGGCTTGGTCAGCACCATCTCGCCCTTGCCCCTCAGCTTGGTCTCCAGCGTGACATGCTGCTTGCCCACCGCGGTGCTGGCGGTGGCCACCAGCGTGCGGTTGTAGGCGTAGCGGTAGGCCTCGGACAGCGTCACGCCGCCGTCGTGGTCGGCGTCCGCCGCCCCGCGCAGACCGACCACCAGGTTGTGGGTGAAGTAGGAGCCGCGCAGGCGGTCCGCTTCCTGGCTCAGCTCGTTCGCGCTGGACGAGGCCATCACGGCCAGGCCGGCGGAGTTCAGGTCTGTGACCGAGTTGTAGGAGAAGTCGGCGGTCGGCTCGGCGCCCTTGATGCGGGAGATGGCGCCGGTCTGGCAGGCGTCCAGGATGGCGACGGTGACGGTGGAGGGCAGGTCCACCAGCAGCCCGCGCAGCTGCGACAGCGGCAGCTCCCGCGGGCCCATGTTGAGCGCCCGGGCGCGCGCGTGTCCGGAGTAATAGAAGACGAACACCGAGCGCTCGTCGCGCCGGACGTGCTGCTGCAGCCGCTCCCGCACCCCGGCCAGGGCTCGAAGCAGGGCCGCTGGATCCGGGTCCAGCAGCAGCCAGGTCTTGTCCTGCCTGTAGCCACCGAGCTGCGTCAGGACCTGCTGCACCTGGCGCGCGTCGTTGTGGGCGAAGCGCAGCGGCTTCTGGCCGGGCCCGGCCAGGTTGCTCCCCACCACCAGGGCGTAGCCCTTGACCTGGCCCGCGAGGGCCGGATGGCCGTGTGACAGCAGCATGATTGCGAGCAGATAGCGTCTCACCGGTCCAGCCTCCGTGGGGTGTCCCCTGCCCTCATGACGTTAACACCCGAGCCGGCGAACGCGGGAATCCCCCTGGTCGTTTTTTTTAGACCGGTTGGGCTCCGGCAACGCCCCTGGCGCTCGCCTGGTGCGCCCCTGCTGCGCAGGGACGCGCGCCGTCCTCGCGGCCCTGCGGGCCGCTCCGGGATGAAGCGGCGGCGCGCCGGAACAACACTCGCGCCTGGTGCGTCGCCCTCGCCCAACCCGATCAAGACGCATCCCGCAGGATCCACAGCAGAAGCCCGCCGCCCAGCGCCAGCAGCGCCGTTCCGTACAGCGGGCGGCCCAGCAGCAGGTGGCCCAGGCCGAAGCAGATGCCAAACAGCACCCCGCAGCCAGCGAGCCAGCGAACCGAGGCCTTGCGGAAGAATGGCTCCTGCTCGATGCCATGACGGCGGGCCAGGACGCTCCAGCCCGCCGAGCCCGGCCGCACCCGCCGCAGGAACTCGACCAGACGCTCCTCGCTGACCGGCGGGGTCAGCCAGGTCACCGGGATCCAGACCGCGGCCGACAGCCCCACAACCGCGAGCAGCCGCCAGGAGTAGAGCAGGTCCGGGTGGGTCAGCTGCAGCACGGCGGCCACCACGCCCGAGGCCAGCAGGGCGCTGAGCTCGGTCCACGCGTTGGCCCGCCACCAGAACCAGCGCACGATGAAGGTAGGACCCGCGCCGGAGACGAAGGCCAGCACGAACTTCCACGCCCGCCCGACCGACTGGATCTGCCAGCCGATGAGGCAGGCGATCGCCATGTTGACCAGCATGCTGACCCGCGAGGCCAGTACGTAGTGCGCCTCGGAGGCGTGTTTGACCATGAAGCGACGGTAGATGTCGTTGACCATGTAGGAGCCGCCCAGGTTGAGGTGGGTGTCGACGGTGGACATGAAGGCGCCGAGCAGGGCGACGGTGGCCAGCCCCAGCATCCCGGGGGGCAGCACATCGACCATGGTGTGCGGGTAGGCGGCCTCCGGATCGGCCAGTTGGCCCCAGCGCGCCAGGGCCGCGAGGGCGGTCAGGATCCAGGGCCAGACCTGGACCGCGTAGTTCGCCAGCGCGAACCACAGGGTGGCGAGCACCGCCTGCCGCTCGTCGCGGGCGGCGAGCATGCGCTGGATCGTCTTGCCGCCGCCGTCGGCGTACTTGTGCGCCCACCACTGCAGGCAGACGTAGACCAGGAAGACCGAGAGCGGCATCCAGCCCTCGTCGCCGCCGGAGAAGCTGGGCACGAACTGTGTCACCTTGCCCTCGGGGAAGCGCTCGGCGATGCGCGCGGTCATCGACTCCAGGCCGCCGGCGGCGCGGACCGCGTAGATTGCCACCGCCACCGCGCCGACGAGCGCCACCACGTACTGCACCAGGTCGGTGACCACCACGCCCCAGAAGCCGGAGAGCAGGGTATAGACCAGGGCGATGCCGACAAAGACTATCAGGGTGGTCAGTCGGTTCATGTCGGTGACCTCGCCCATCACCTTCATCATGGCGGTCATGACCCAGCCCAGGACGAAGCAGTTGATCAGCACGCCGAAGTAGAGCCCCTTGACCAGCCGCAGGATGGCGGCCGGGCGGCCGCTGTAGCGCAGCTCGATGATCTCGGCGTCGGTGATCACAGCGGCGCGCCGCCACAGGCGGGCGAAGAAGAAGGTGGCGAGCATGGCGGCGATGCCGCTGGACCAGAAGAACCAGACGCCGGCGATCCCCTCCTTGGCCACCAGGCCGGCGATGGCGACCGGCGTGTCGATCGAGAAGTTGGTCGCGGCCATCGACGTGCCGGCGAGCCACCAGGGCAGGCTGCGGCCCGAGACGAAGAACTGCTCCACCGAGCTGCTGGCCCGCCGGGTGAAGAAAACCCCGACCGCCAGAGCCAGCACGACGTAGCTGCCGATGATGGCCCAGTCGACCGTTTGGAGCTGCCGCATGGCGTGCAGGATCATAACGTGGTGGGCGGCGAATGGTAGTCTGACGGCCCCCACGCCCGGACTGCAAGTTGGGCAACAGGCTGATGGCTGCTATGCTAGCCACACGATGGGAGTGGGTCCGAGGCGATTTCAAGGGGTTGGGGCATCTTCGCAGGGCACGAGCCTTGCAACCCCACAAGATGACGTGGTCTGTCTGCGTACATGCTGCATTGCAGCGTTGCTTCTGTTCCAGGTTTCGATCGCCGAGGCCCGGCCGCGACCCCAGCTCTCGCGGCGGCTGCTGCCCGAGCGCGTCTACCGTGACGCGATGGACCGGGCAATCCACGCGCTCAGGGGCAAGGGCGGGATCGCACGTCTCGACCAGCGGCTGCGTACCCTGGTGGTGCCGGACCTCCACGCGCGACGTGACTATCTCGTGCGAGTGCTCGGCAGCCGGGACGTCAAGACCGGCGCGCGCTACCTGGACCTGGTGCGCCGGGGCGAGCTGCAGGTGGTCCTGCTGGGCGATGGGATGCACGCGGAGGGGCGGGCCGCCGGCCGATGGGCCCAGGCCGACCGGCGACCCAACGGGCGGGCCATGCGGCGGGAGGCCGCCGAGTCGCTGGGGACGATGAAGCTGGTGATGGAGCTGAAGGCCGCGCACCCCGCGCACTTCCACTACCTCAAGGGTAACCACGACAACATCCTCGACGAGCGGCGCCACGGCAACTGGCCGGTGTCCAAGTACGCCGAGCGGCACGGCGAGGGGGCGCTGCTCAAGCAGCTGATCCGCCGGCGGTTCGGCGACGGCTTCCTCGAGCGGTACCACGAGTTCGAGCGCCGGCTGCCGCTGGTGGCCGTGGGATCGGGCTTCGCGCTGGCCCACTCTGGCCCGGGCCAGGTGGTCCCGCGCCGCGCCATCCAGCGCCGACAGGCCAGGGCGGTGGAGAGCTTCACCTGGACCGACCTGACCCACGACCCGCGACGCCAGGACAGGCTGGCGCGGCAGCAGCTGCGTGAGCTCGGCGTCCCGGACGGTTTCTTCCTCGCCGGCCACCGTCCGACACGGCGAGTACGCCAGCAGGGCAGCTTCTTCCAGCTCAACAACGAGCGACAGATGTTCTTCGCCGTGCTGGAGCCGGGGCGGCCGTTCAACCCCCGGCGCGACGTGCGCAACGCCAGCCGCTGAGCCTCAGGGCTTGCAGGCCGGCCGCTCGGGACCCCGCGGTGCACTCCACCCTGACCGCAACTCAGCGTTTCCGCTATAATGGACCAAGGAGGGCAGGATCATGGCAAGACCAAACAGGTGCGCGCTGGCCATCGGCGGCACGATACTCGCTCTCGGATTCGGGCTGTGGGGGCAGGGCTGCCACGGGGAGGTGATCGAGCAGTCCGGCGACGGCATCGGGGGCGGAGACTCGCGGGCGGATGGCCCGCCAGCGCCGGCCTGCCCGGGCGGCACCGACCAGGACAAGGACGGCTACGGACCGGGCTGCCCGGCGGGGGGTGACTGCGACGACAGCGATCCGACGGTGCACGACAAGGCGCCCGAGATCTGCGACGCCAAGGACAACGACTGCAACGGCAAGGTCGACGACGGTCTGAGCGGCTGCCAGTCGGTGGGAGGGGG
>Ga0180009_10005454_pt1 | contig 13645 bp, 7 predicted proteins | sample OS_PC_MetaG_FD_123537 | JGI IMG/M metagenome (GOLD analysis project Ga0180009, IMG submission 123537) | Groundwater microbial communities from the Aspo Hard Rock Laboratory (HRL) deep subsurface site, Sweden - OS_PC_MetaG | ecosystem: Environmental > Aquatic > Deep subsurface > Groundwater... | reverse complement strand
GTAGGTATAAATTCAGCATACAGTTCTGACTCACCTGAGTTCGATACGTTACGAACGATGGTGGTTGAGTTTCCTTCTTCTAATACTGTGGTTATAGGGCTGGTACTAACGTTGATAATAGGATTGGTAACACCCGGATCCAGAACGATGAAAGCTACATCATCAAAATAGTATTTGGGGGTGTCTGTTCCCGGAGCTCCGGCATACAGGTTAACACCACCAATTTGTTTGGCACCCGGGTCGCCTTGTGCCTGCAAACTCCATTGCCATGAAGCAATTTCAACATTATCGATGAAGAAATAGGCCAAGTCTTCATCCAAATCAATCCAGGTTTCCATTTTGAACCAGGTGTCGTGTTGGAAGGTGAAGGGGATTTCAGCTGGATCTCCTGCATACACATAGCCGTTTTCGTTACCACCGGCAGCACCGAAATAAGCTTCGTAAGCCCATTCTGTGCCAGGAAGTTCAAAATGCTGCATGTTGATGTAGCCGCCAAATCCTGAAGGAATGTAATACCAAACACTGAAGATATAAGCGCCTGAGGTTTTGTTGCCAAGTTTTAATACTTGGTCATTGGTTCCGCTAATCATGACAGATTGAGTTGGGCTGTAAGCTTCATCGGTAGTTACAAGGCCGTCTTCGGCTCCACCCGGAGCATCTGACCATGTTGTCCACCAGTCAGGATCAGCTTGTTCGGCCAGTTTTACACCAGCGGTATAGCCTTCCATATCGTCGAAGAACAAGTAGTCGTAACCGGCTTTAATTTCAACACCGTCGATACCGGCGAGGTCGCCATCGTTACCAACATACTGCCAGGCAACAATGAAAGGATCGGTTGCTATTCCTGAAATGTCGATGCTAACGTAGTTCCATGCCCAGTCAGCGGCAGGGTCGATTTCTTCAGCGGCATTCCAAAGTTCTGTCCAGGTAATACCACCGTCGGTCGAAATATGACATTTCAAAGTGGCAAACTGAATCCATGGACCACTTACACCAGCATAAAAATTGATTGTCAACGGTTCTTCACCAGCGGCATCAATCTCGGGTGTCATAATCCATTCGTCCTGATCCTGAGCTACCCAGGGAACCATAGCCGAGAATAGGCTGTTGGGATCGATCTCGTTAAAATTGTTGTTTTCTGGATTTGTCTGAATCCAGGTGTTGGCAGCATTCATAATTTCTTGTGTCCAACCTGTTGGTAAGAAGTCGGTGTCAAATCCTTCTTCAATGAACACAGTACGTGAAGCGGTTTTTTGAGGAATTACCGGTGCTTGCTGTACCGAACTGCTGCTTTTCAGGCCAAGAGCCTGTGCTTTTGTCATTAGCGTGCCTTGTGCATTAACTGCACTGACAGCGAAAACCAAAGCAACAGCCACTGTGAATAAACGTGAAAGGTGTTTCATGATTTTGATATTTAGTTAACAATAATTATTCATTAAGCTTACAAATATACTAAAAACTAATTACCCGAAACCATCTGAAATGAAGTTTACCTGTCATTTTTTATTTTTTTTAAGAATTCAGGACAGTTTATTTCCTTTTCTTTTCGATCAACGTCAGGTTGTAAACCCATAAAAGAATGGCAGATATCAGCCCGATACCGAAAACAATGATCCATATCTGATTGGGATGAAAGGTGTTCCAAAGATACTGGGTAAATTCGTTTTCGGTATAGTTCATGGCTTTGGCTGTATTACTGAAATACTCTTGTTTGGTCCAGTTTTCGCCCACAGGCAAACCCAAAGCTTCAATGGTTTTTAATACAAAGGTGTGTTTGTCGGAGGTTTGTTGGTAAACGCTTCCTGAAATCCATCCTGCTCCCAGGTTACCCAGAAACATAGGGATAAAGGAATAGCCCATGTACAGTGCTTTTTTATCGGGAGGTGCTATGCGCCCTATGTATTCGGTAATCTTAGGTGAGGCCGCCATTTCGCCCACAGCGAAAATAAACATCGCAGCGAGGATGAACAGCACGTTCTGGGTGTATAAGGTTAAGGCCATCCCGATGCTGGCGAGAATAAATCCGGTAATCATCGAGTTCAAGGCTTTCCACCTCATCACGAGAGAGGATATAAAAACCTGAAAGACCACGATGAACAAGGCGTCAAAATTGGTGATAAACTCAGGATCCATCTGCTGACCCTGTGCATAGTTGTTGGCCAGAAATGGCATATACCGACTAAAAAAATGAAAGAGGTTCTCGGTGTTTACCCATTGCGCGATAAAAACAGGAAGCGTGAAGAACAACTGTAGGTACATAATCCAGAATCCTGCAACGATGATCAGGAAAATTACAAAACGCAGATCGAGCATAACTTTCCAGATATTGCCAAAGACATCGCGCATCGATTGCGAGAAAGTTGTTTTTATGCGATTATTCCCGGGTTCACGGTAATACATTAACAATACCAGATTTAATGCAATGATTCCTGCAGAGATATAAAAAACCTGATCATAACTGCCATCTTTCCTCACCAATAAAGTGAGCAATGGGCCAACAAACGAGCCGATGTTCACCATCATGTAAAATATGCCGAAACCGATGGAGGCGGTTTGGTCGGTGGTGGTTTTGGCAATGGTGGCTGAAATCACTGGCTTGAAAAGGGCTGCCCCTATGGCCAGGTAAATATACATGATGAAAACCGCTGAAAACGTATCAAATAACGGAAGCAGGAGAAAAGCGGTGGCGTAGATCAAAAAACTAATGAACAACACCCGTTTAAAACCGTAGTTGTCGGCAATAGCGCCGGTAATTACAGGTAAGAAATACAAAATGGCCGTGCTAACACCCATGATCAGGCCTTTCTGGGTTTGCGAAAACTCTAATGCGCCGCTTTCGGATGTGCCGGTTAAATAGTTGGCGAAAAGCATGAAAAACCCGTACCAGGCCAATCGCTCGAAGAGTTCGAGGGTGTTAGCTACCCAAAAAGTTCGCGGGTATTGTTTCAATGTGTTCGAGATTCTGTTCATCTTTTTCTTTTTTTGTTAGTCACATATCCTCTATAAAGTTCGGCAGACTTTTCCGTTTTCTGCTTTTATTGTGGTAAGATGTAAAAATACGGCATCATTTTTACGAGTATGGTATCGTTTACTCCTTCTATCTGGGTTATTTCTTCAATGTTTTGAAATTTCTTGATTTTATCGCGTGTGCTGATGATGGCTTTTGTAGTTTGGTAATCCATATAGGGGTGCTTAAGAAGTTCTTTAAAAGCAATAGTGTTCAGATCAATCTTGTTTAGCTGTGACGTGTCGATTTTTATCCAGGATTTAATCTTTTCGTAAGTATCGGGTTTCATGCCATAAACTTCCTGAAGTTGCTCTATTCGATTATAACCTCCGATAAGATGCCTGTAATCGCAGATTCTGTTGGCTAGCCATGGATTTACATTAAGGTTTTTTTCAATTGTGGTGGCATCTGCTGAGTTGATTTCGGTGCTTAACAAGACTGCCTGTTTGCTTTTGTTTGTCTTTTTGTCTGCTTTTGGCTCTGGCGACTTGTATGCAGAGGCTATGCTGATAAATGGTTCGATGATGTTGTACTCGGCTTCAGAAAGGCAGTAGAGTTTTTTTACATCTTCTTTCTTGTTGAATTTACCTCCTTTGGCTTCGTAATTTTTTATCATTTTTACCTGCTTAGGAGTGAATCCCATTGCCAGCCATTCTTCTTCGGGCAGTTTGTTTGGATCGAAAGGCCTGGGTTTAATTTTTTGCTGCGCAATTTCTTCACTCACTTGCCCGGAGTTCTGCAACTTGACTATTGCCAGAGAATCGTTGATTTTCTGTTGTTCTTTTTTAAATGCATCAACATCTGCTATAAATGTTGCCGGGATTTCCTTTTCGTTTTCTTGAATAAAAAAGGACATAACTAAGTTAAAACCAATCAGTAAGGCTGCAATCACGGCAAGTAATAAAATGCCTCGTTGCTCACTCGTGTTAAGACTGAAAAAGGGTAGAAGCCATTTCTTTATTTGGTTTGGCATGCCTTGGGGTAATTATGTTAGGTATAACGGAATCTCCCTCATCCTTCGTTTTCAACTACTTATATTTTTTAATCTCTCCTGATTTTAGTTGTTTAAAATAAAGCTCAACTTCACTTTTTACTTCCGGTAGCAGGATGAGCAACCCGATGATGTTTGGGAAGGCCATACTCAGAATCATCATATCGGAAAAGGCTATTACTGATCCCAGGTTGGAGGAGGATCCAATGATGATAAAAATGAGAAATAGTACAAAATATGTGTATCTGACTACTTGTCTGTTGCCAAAAACTTTTTCTCCAAGATTGCCAAACAGATAATCGAAGCCTTTAAGTCCATAGTACGACCACGAGATCATGGTAGAGAAGGCGAACAGAAAGATGGCCAGGGCCAACAGGTATGGAAACCATGAAAATACCGACCCGAACGCACGTGAAGTGAGTTGAGCGCCTTCGTATCCCAGAGGGTTTTCATAGGTTCCTGTAAAAATGAGTACCAAAGCCGTCATCGTACATATCACAACGGTGTCGATAAAGGGTTCCAACAAGGAAACAAACCCTTCTGTAACAGGGCGATTTGTTCTAACGGCCGAGTGGGCAATAGCGGCTGATCCTACTCCTGCCTCGTTGCTGAAGGCCGCACGCTGAAAACCAACAATCAACACCCCAATAACCCCTCCTTTCATGGCATCAGCGGCAAAAGCGCCATTCCATATCAGCAACAGCGCATCGTCTGTAAACCGGATGTTCATTAAAATGATAACCAAAGCAGTGCCCACATAAATTATCGCCATTATAGGAACTATTTTGTCGGTTACTTTAGCAATGCCCTTTATGCCTCCTATTATAACAATGGCCACCAGTATGGCCAGAATAACACCGTAGTATGCACCGTAGTCGGCAATTCCGGGTACAATGTATGACAGTTGAGCAAACGATTGGTTTGCCTGAAACATGTTGCCACCACCAAAAGATCCGCCAATAACCAAAATGGCAAAAATTATCGAGAGGATGATCCCGAGCGTGCCGAGTCCTTTTTTCTTTAATCCGTCACGGAGATAATACATTGGGCCTCCCGACACTACTCCGTTTTTATCTATTTTGCGGTATTTCACGCCTAATGTACATTCGGTAAATTTGGACGCCATGCCCAGCAGTCCGGCTACGATCATCCAAAAGGTAGCACCAGGTCCTCCAATGGAAATGGCTACGGCAACGCCGGCAATGTTTCCTAATCCGACTGTGGCTGATAGTGCAGTGGTAAGGGCTTGAAAATGACTAACTTCACCTTTGTGAGCCGGATTGTCATAGTCGCCTCTGATGAGCTGGATGGCGTGCTTGAATCCTCTGATATTAATGAATTTGAGCACAATCGTAAAGGTGAGTGCCCCAAAAATAAGCCATAGCACTACCAATGGAATCTTGGTTTTTACAGGTTTGCCTTTTTTCGTGAGTAGCGGATTTCCGGCATCGTCATAAATTATTGGGTCGTATAAACCAAAAGTGGCCAGTGGATCCCAAAAAAGGATATGGTCGAGAAAATCAACTATGGGAGTAAAAGCTCTATCGATGCGCTGGCTGATGTTTAACTTTTGATCTGTTGTCTCATACCTGTCGGCCACTACCAAGCCTTGTTGTGTAACGGCCAGTGTGTCTGTTGTATTGGTATTTTGTGCCTGTGCCTGAGGTTGGAAAATAAAAAGGCTAAGAAAAAGAAAAATATAAGCAGTTCTCATATGCATGACTGATAGAGCTACAATTGGCGTTATTTTTAATTTGAAATGCAATGATAGCAAAAAATCAGCTTAAAACAGGACTCTACTTTTTATTTTTTGAAATCTTCGGGTCTAAACCATTCAAATTGCGATTCTTCTACCGGATTCCATCCAACGAGCCAGGCTGTAAGCTTGTCGGCCTTCAAACTATTTAGGTCATGGCCAACCCTGAGCATGATGTCGTCTGGGTATAACTCCATGGCTTTGGCTTGTTTCTCGCGGGTTTGAGCGTAGGTGGCGTAAAGATCCCATGCGCCACTGGTATGGAGTATTTCGTGTGCTAATATGGCCGGCACTGGCATTTCGGCCCCGTTGTCGTAACGTTGATAAACAAGCACACCTTCAAGCTGATACTTCTTTTTATTCATGCCGTGTGCATAACGCATAGCATACGAAATGCCGTCGGCTTTCGCGAAGATCAATACATGCATATTGCTCTGGCCATAGTGTTTACTAAGCTTTTGGTAGGCTTTTTTTGCGTTCCGGTAACCAGCTTGATGCGTCGCTTGTCGAATCCAATCAACACGCTCTGCCCCGCTTCCTGTTCCTGTGGGAATGTCAGCAACTTCCCATACCTCTCCTCCGAGCAGGTCTTTGGTCTCGAATTGGAGGCCAACCTGCCAATTCCCGGCTTGCCCCATAAGCCACTCCTGTGCTTGTTGTAATGCTTGCAACATCACACGTTTTTCGTCCGGCGTCCAGGGATTTGCCTTGGTCTCTGTAAAGCAATACAGGGTAAGTACTTCGCCTCTCAGGCTTTGTGAACTGCCGCTTTGCCAGCGGTCATCAGGCTGGCTTTGGGCGCTGTGGCTGATGACAACAACCTGAAACAGTATTATCAGCACTATACAAGTATTTCTGACGAAGGTCTTCATGCAGGTTCAAGCTATTGATACTCGAATGTGCCGTGCGCAGAACTGATGGTGAGTCTTTTATGATCGCTTGGGATTACTTCACCAATGATTTGGGCTTTGATGTTAAACGACTCCGAGATCTGGATAATATCCTGGCCAATAGCTTCAGGGACGTACAATTCCATGCGGTGTCCCATGTTGAACACCTTGTACATCTCGCTCCATGCTGTTCCCGATTGCTCCTGAATGATCCTGAACAGTTCCGGGGTGGGAAACAGGTTGTTTTTTACAACATGAACCCGATCAGTGAAATGCAACACTTTTGTTTGTGCACCTCCACTGCAATGTATCATGCCGTGCACCTGATTGCGGTAAGTGTCTAAAATGGCTTTTATTACAGGCGCATAGGTGCGCGTGGGCGAAAGCAGCAGCTTGCCAACATTTACCCCTGGGATGCTGGTGCTGTCGGTCAGGTTGAGACCTCCTGAGTATACCAGATGCGCAGGTATTTGGTTGTCGTAGCTTTCCGGATATTTTTTTGCTAATGAATTAGCCAACACATCGTGGCGTGCCGAGGTGAGCCCATTGCTGCCCATTCCTCCATTGTAATTGCTTTCGTATGTTGCCTGGCCGTCAGAAGCAAGTCCTATTATTACATCACCCGGGCGTATGGCATTTTCAATGATTTGGTTTCGTGGCGTTCGGGCCGTTACTGTCGTGTCTACAATCACGGTTCTTACCAGGTCGCCAACATCGGCAGTTTCTCCACCTGTGAGGTGAATTTGTATGCCCATTTTCCTCATGTTTTCCAGAAAGGCTTCAGTGCCTTCGATGAGGGCTGAAATTATTTCTCCCGGTATCAGGTTTTTGTTGCGTCCTATAGTAGAGGATAACAGGATATTGTCGGTGATACCCACGCAGAGCAGGTCGTCGGTATTCATCACGATTGAATCCTGAGCTATGCCAGACCACACACTCAGGTCGCCGGTTTCTTTCCAGTAAAGATAAGCGAGCGAGCTTTTTGTCCCTGCTCCATCGGCATGCATTACGTTGCAGTAGTGGGGATCACCACCCAGATAGTCGGGGATTACCTTGCAGAAAGCATTGGGAAATAATCCTTTATCCAGATTCTTTATAGCCTTGTGTACATCTTCCTTTCCGGACGACACGCCCCGCTGGTTGTATCTTGATGATTCGGTATTGGTCATAGACGTATTATCATTTTTGTCTGGCATGCAGAAACGGCGTATTCATACTCAAATAAGCTATTCTATGGTCAGCTTATTGGTTGTGGTGTTATAGGTGTACTTACCAAAGCGCTTCATGAGTCTGTCGCCGAAAACCAAGCCGAAATTGAGCTTATAGGTAACACGCAGTTGCACATCGTTGATGGTTTTGTTGGCTATGGTCAGTTCTTTGATGTTAATCACTGCCCTGTCAGCAATTGTGTTGTTGGCAAGTGCTTTCTCAGGATCGCCTTCAAAATCTTCTTTGCTTATTGCACCCCACTTGAGTAAATCAAGGGCTTTGTCGAGCGAAATCATGGCATCTGCTCCCTGATCGAATGCAAATTCTTCGTTATATCCGGCCATAATACAGTACGACAGATAGGTACCTGTGCCGGGTTGTTGAGTAAAGCCGATGGTGTTGTCGTCGGGGTTAATGACAATATTTATGTCAGCAATATCCGGATTTCCATCGCCGCGTGGCACATAGTCTCTTCTCAACACCCTGAATTCAGATCTTCTGTTCATTTGGTGGGCGGCTTCTTTCTGTTGCTCAGTGGCGAGTGAGTTGATGTAGACTTCGTTGAGCACAGTACTTTGTTCAAAAAGGAATCCATCTCTGGTAACATCTTTTTTAAGGGTTAGCGGAACACGTTCTCCGTAGCCTTTGGCAACAAGTCTGTAAGGATCGATACCTCGAATGATCAGGTAATCGACAACCGATTGTGCCCGTCGTTGTGAGAGGATGTCGTTGCGTTCGTCGCTGTCGCGGATATCGGTATGTGAGGCCAGCTCTATCACCAGATTAGGGTTGTCGCGCAGGGTTTGCACCAGACCTTGCAGTGAGTCTTCATACTGGGGTTTTAGGTCCCATTTGGCCAGATCGTAAAGGATTTCAGGCAGGAGGATAGGCTCGGCCGGGATGGGTTGCAACACGAAGTCTTTCTCGAAATCTTTGCTGAACTCAACGCCTACAGTGGTAAAAGTTCCTTTGCTGTTGAAGTATCCGGGTTTGGTAACGATCATCTCGTAAGTGGTGTTGGGTTCCACCTGACTTTTTCCGAAGGAATAATATCCCTGATCATTGGTGCGCGTTGAGACGGATGACCCGGATGATCCGATCATTTGAACGGTAGCATCTTCGACAAACATGAGGGTGCGATCATCTTTAACGGTGCCAGCCACGGTAAATTCAAGGGGTGGTTCAATGAAATACCAAATATCTTCCTGACCCCGTGTTCCTTTTCGGTTGGAGCTCAGAAATCCGTATTCTGCCTGTGGATGAAATACGATACCGAAGTCATCAGAGGTGGAGTTGATGGGGTATTTCAGATTTCTTGGTGTTCCCCAGTTGCCTGCCGTGTCAATGGTGGTCACTAAGATGTCGAGGCCACCCATACCGCCGTGGCCATCGCTGGCAAAAAACAAGGTGGTGTCGTTGCGCAGAAAAGGAAACAATTCATCGCCAGGGGTGTTGATCACTTCACCCAGGTTCAACGGACGTCCGAATGATTCGCTTTTGCTGTCGCGCATGGCTACCCACAGGTCTTTTCCTCCCATACCGCCTTTGCGGTTGGCTGAGAAGTATATCAGGAGTTCATTTTCGCTTACAGTGGGTTGGCCGATTGTACTCAGCGTGTCGATGCCTTTAATCTCCACCATCTCGGGATCGCTCCAATTGCGTCCGCTTCTGTTTGATTTATACACCTGACATCCCGACTCAATCTGTTCAGTGTTAGGACATTTGGTGAAATATATTGTGTTGAACTTGGAGTTAAATGTGGCCGATCCTTCGTTGGCTTTGGTGTTGATGGTTTCAGAGGCATCCAAAGGTACGGGTGTCGACCATTCTTCTTTTCTGTCCATCTTTGAAACAAACAGGTCGCTGAAATTCTGTCCTGTCCATTTGTCGGTTTCCTTACCCTGGCTTCCTTCACGGGTCGAGGTAAAGGCAATTTCGTTGTAGTTTTCACTGGTATAGGCAGGGGCGAAGTCCGCTTCTCTGGAGTTGAGGCTTTTAATGTTGGTAACTTCGTATTTCGATGGGTTCTCTATCCACTCCTCAATGAGGGCAGCAGTTTCAGCGCCTCGCAATCCGCGTGGATCTTCAGGAACGCGCTCAGCATAGGCCTTGTACTGCACAATGGCGTCTTCGAAATCACCATTAATTTTCAACGCATCGGCATAGCGAAGCAGTATCTCAGGATTCCGTTTGTCGTATTCGTTCTTTACCAACCGTTTGTAGGAGGCCACAGCACGCTTATTATTGCCTGTCAAACGGTAACATTCGGCCAGCTGCGCCGTAATGCGGTTTTTTTCCTCGTTGTTCTTTTTTACTTTGGTGTAGGCTTTTTTGTATTTGTCAATGGCCAGGGTGTATTGCTGTTTCGAAAAGGCTTCATCGGCTCCTTTGGCCGGATTGCGCTGGGCTGATAATATGCCAGGTAGAGCCAGGAGCAGCCAGGTGAGCAATAGTACAGGTATCCAATTCTTTGTATGTGCCATAGTCTTTTTTAATCGTTAATCTTTAAACGTCATCTGCCTGAAATTATTGGATTTCTTTCTCTGATTCTGATTCAGCAGTTTCGGCTTCCTTTTTTTTGAGAGATTCCTGGTATGCAGCCAGTTTTTTTTCTCTCTCCTGTCTATCCGATTCTTTGTTAATTTCGGTCTTTATGTCTTCCGAAGCGCGCTTTACTTCGTTTATGAATTTTCCCAATCCTCTGGCTATTTCAGGAATCTTACTCGGGCCAAATACCAATATAATGGCTAATACCACCAAAAATATCTCACCTGATCCGAAATCGAAAAACCACAGTGTCATGGATTGCTTTTTATATGTGTGAGCAAAATTAATAAAAAAAGTCCCACTGCGACGACAGCGGGACTTTCACCTTTATTATTAAAGAAAATTATTTTTTTCCTTTTTTGAGGTTTTCTGCTTTCAGCTTCATTTCACGCTCTTGCTTGTCGCCACCCAATAAATCGTAAGCGATAGGACTGGCGGTGAAGAGTGATGAGTAAGTACCGACGATAATACCGATGAGCAGTGCGAAAATGAATCCACGGATAACTTCTCCACCGAAAATGAAAATCACCAGCAATACCACGATGGTTGTTCCTGAAGTGTTCATGGTACGTGCCAAAGTGCTGTTTAGCCCCTCATTGATGTTGCGTTTGATGCTGTGCTTTGGAAATAAGCCCATATTCTCACGGATACGGTCGAAAATAATAACCGTATCGTTGATTGAATACCCGATGATGGTTAGGATAGCCGCAATAAAGGCCTGATCTACTTCCATGCTGAAGGGTAGGAAACCATAGAAAATGCTGAACATACCCATAGTGATAATGGTGTCGTGAGCCAAAGCGGCAACCCCGGCCACACCGTATTGCCAGCGTTTAAAACGGATGGCAATATAAATGAAGATGATGATCAGCGCGAAAAAGATGGCCATATAGGCTTTATTACGGATGTCGTAGGCAATGGTAGGCCCAATTTTCTGCGAGCTTAAAATACCCAGAAGCTTGTTTTCTCCTTCGGTGTCAGACGAAAAGTCGATGTATTCGATGTTGGACGTGTACAAGTCTCTCAGGCCTTCGTGCAGCTTGCGCTGAATGATGCCATCTACTTCCTGACCGTCTTCGTCAATCATGAACTTGGTGGTGATTTTAATCTGTGAGTTTGCACCAAATGTTTTTACCTCAGGAGCCATATTCTCAAACTGAGCAGACAGCTGTGTACGTGCTCTTTCAACATCCACATCCTGATCAAAACGGATTACATATGTTCTTCCTCCGGTGAAGTCGATTCCGTAGTTAAGACCTCTGAATGTTAAAGAAATCAAACTGATGACGATCAATACTGTTGAAAGAATGTAAGTGATTTTTCTATTGTCGATAAATCTAAAGTTGGCATTGGCCAATACATTGGCAGTTGCTTTAGTGGAGAAATTGATGGTTTTGTTGGTACGTTCCATCCACATGAAAATCAACCTTGAGATAAAGATGGCGGTGAACAATGAGGCCAGAATACCAATGATCAGGGTGGTGGCGAAGCCTTGTACAGGACCTGTACCGAACACGTACAACACAATACCGGTGAGCAATGTGGTTACGTTACCATCGATGATAGCTGAGTAAGCGTTTTGATATCCATCGACAATCGCCAGACGCATGCCTTTTCCTGCCCTGATTTCTTCTTTTATACGTTCGTAGATGATTACGTTAGCATCGACGGCCATACCTAGGGTAAGCACGATACCGGCCATACCTGGAAGGGTAAGCACTGCGCCCAGTGACGCGAGGATGCCGAAGATAAAGAAAATGTTGGTAACGAGTGCGGCGCTGGCCACTACTCCGGCGCGGTTGTAATACACGATCATGTAAACGAGTACCAGAATAAAGGCCATGATGAAGGAGTTCATACCTGATGTAACCGCTTCCCGACCCAGAGATGGTCCTACCACGGCTTCCTCTACGATACGAGCAGGAGCGGGTAGCTTACCTGCTTTCAGGATATTCGCTAAGTCTTGTGCTTCATTCAGGGTCATCGATCCTCCCGAAATGGTTGATCTTCCAGTGGGGATTTCACTGTTTACGTTAGGGTAGCTGTACACATAATTGTCGAGAACGATGGCAATTTGTTTGCCAATGCTTTCTCCTGTAAGTCTTTTCCAGATTTTAGCTCCCTGTCCGTTCATTTGCATGTCGACAGTAATTTGTCCGTTTTGGTCAAAATCCTGGCGTGCATCTTCAATCACATCGCCGCCTAAGGCTGCACTACCGTCTCTGGCACTGGCTTTCAGGGCTACCAGTTCAAGCAGGTCGGGGGTGTTGGGGTCTGGTTTAACTGTCCACACCAATTTCATGTCGCGAGGGAAGATATCGTACACACGTTTGATCATGTGGTTGATGCGGGCGGTATCTTTTATTGCAGCAATACCAATACGGGCTGTTGCGCCAGGTGACATTCTGCCCGATTGATCCTGGAAGTAAGAAGGTTGCAGGTAGGCATACAAAGGGTATTTCTTTGCGTATTCGGCAAAGTCCATGTCGGAACTGCTTCCGGTGGTATCTGATTCTATTTGTTCCAGGAGCTTGTTTGCGGAGCTCTTGGTGGTATCCACGTTGTTGGTTACTTCTTCTCCGGTTACTGTTTCGCCAGTGTTGGTGGTTTGATCAACCTTAATTTCGTCACCTTTTTCCAGATCGGCAGCTTCTGTTTCTTCGTCGAGGATCTCGGCTGTGCGCAGTTGAGCGTTGGCTTCATCAAAATAAACGTACAGGTCGCTGAAGTTATAGGTTTCCCAGAATTCCAGTTTGGCGGTTCCTTGAAGCAGCTTGCGCACGCGATCAGGGTCTTTAATGCCGGGGAGTTCAATCAGAATCCTGCCGGTAGTGGCCAAACGCTGGATGTTGGGTTGGGCAACCCCAAAACGGTCGATACGTGTGCGCAGAATCTGATACGAACGGTCGATGGCATCATTGGCCTCGTCTCTGATTACGCTAAGCACTTCTTCGTTGGTAGAATTGGTGGTGATGCCTTTGTCTTTAAACTCATACAGAAAGATGGAAGCCAGACGTGCATTGGGGTCAATTTCGTTGAACGATTCCCCGAACAGGGTCACAAATCCACTGTTGCTGTTTTTTTGTTTCTCATACGCCATCTTCATAGCTTGTTGAAAAACAGGATCCTGGCTATTACCTGAAAGCGCTTTTACAATATCGCCGACTGATACTTCCAATACCACGTTCATCCCTCCCTTTAGGTCAAGGCCTAGGTTGATTTCTCTTTCTTTGGCCTGCTTATAG
>Ga0180009_10005453_pt1 | contig 13646 bp, 15 predicted proteins | sample OS_PC_MetaG_FD_123537 | JGI IMG/M metagenome (GOLD analysis project Ga0180009, IMG submission 123537) | Groundwater microbial communities from the Aspo Hard Rock Laboratory (HRL) deep subsurface site, Sweden - OS_PC_MetaG | ecosystem: Environmental > Aquatic > Deep subsurface > Groundwater... | reverse complement strand
TAAAGATTGAAACGAACGGTACTATTACCCCAAAAGAAGCGCTGAGCCAGTCAACTAACATTTTAATGGATTATCTTGGTTTGATTTTAGAAGCATCAGAGTCTGATAATACTAGTGTTGATTCTAATAAAAAAGATGTTGAAAATAATGAAGAAGAAGATGCCGAACCTGTAAAAAAACGGAAAAAGAGAAATACTAAACCTGTTTCCGCTTCCACCCCCGCTGAAGCTATGGCGGACAAGAAAACCGCGTCGGATAAAAAGAAATAAAAGCGTAAGAGTGATAAAGCAATAAATTATGCGACATAAGAAGAAAAAAATAACTTTAGGCAGGGAAAAAGCTCATCGCGAGGCTATGTTGAAAAATTTAGCCGAGAGTTTGATTTTACATAATAAAATTAAAACCACTAAAGCAAAGGCTAAGGCCTTGCGTACAATTGTTGAACCTTTAATTACTAGAGCCAAAATCGGTAACTTGGCTGCTAGACGTGAATTAATTAAAGCTTTATTTACTGATGATGCAGTTAATAAATTAATGAATGAATTGGGCCCAAAGTACAAAGATAGAAAAGGTGGTTACACAAGAATAGTCAAATTGGCGCCAAGAAATAGTGATAGTGCTGAGATGGCTAGGATAGAACTAGTTTAACGCTGATAAACGCGGATATTACGCGGATTAACGCTGATAATAAATATGGAAAAAGAAATTAAGAGAAATAAAATTGAAATTGATGCTACAGACAGAGCTGTCGGTAGGGTTGCTACTGAGGTAGCAATGATTTTGCGTGGTAAAAATAAGCCAGATTTCACTCCCCATATTGATAGTGGAGATTATGTTAAGATTATCAACACTGATAAAGTGAAATTTACTGGTAAAAAATTAGTCCAAAAAGATTATTATCACCATACTATGTATCCTGGTGGATTACGCAGGACACCAATGAAAAAGATTTTTGATAAAGATTCTACTGAGGTATTGCGCAGGGCTGTCTATGGTATGTTACCAAAGAATCGATTGAGAGATGGTATGATGAAGCGTTTAACTATTAAAAAATAAAACGCAGATCAACGCTGATGTTCACGCAGATTCACACAGATATTCTGCGTAGATCAGCGTTTAATCAGAGTAGATCAGCGTCAATTAAATAAGATATGGTAAATGAAGATCAAAATTTAGTTAAAGCAGTAGGGAGAAGAAAAACCTCAGCTTGCAGAGTCAGGCTAACTTTAGGTAAAGGAGAGATTGTTATTAATGGTAAGACACTTGTTGATTATTTTTCAATTCCTCTTTGGAGTGACAAGGTTTTAGCTCCTCTTAAGGCTGTTGGCAAAGAAAAAGATTTTGATGTAAATGTTAAAGTAGTTGGTGGAGGTATAAATTCTCAAGCCGACGCTGTTCGTCACGGTATTTCCCGCGCATTGGTAAAGTGGAATGAGGATTGGAAACCAGTATTGAAGGCCGAAGGTTATATGACGCGCGATCCTAGAGCTAAAGAAAGAAAGAAACCAGGATTGCACAGAGCTAGAAGGGCGCATCAGTGGAGAAAAAGATAATTATTGTTGATTACACGAATACGGACGAATATAACGAATAATAAGAATCCCACAACATTGTGTTGGGGATTTTTTGTTTGACAGAATCTTCTTCTTGTGGTTAAATTATAATAAGACAACTTTCAAGGAGGTGTAGTTATGTTTTGTACAGTTATTGCAGTGCGCGACATTAGGAGTAAGGTTGTACAACCAGAGTTTGTTCTTGTCCATCCGTTTGATTTTCGGAAGGGGGCTAAGTTGCCGGGTTATACTCGGAAGCAGGTTCAGAGATGGTTGGACAAGAATCGTAGTAAGAGGTTCAAGGTTTTGGCTGTGCGGGCTTTTGGCGAGGGGCAATTTAGTCGTCTTGACTCAGCAATACTCAAAATGAGTCTTTGTCGAGATCTTGAACACGAAAAGATTATCGTGCGATTGATCTCTGTAGTTGCTCTTCAGCTGTGGGAAGCTGGACGGGATCATGCGACTAGAGAGTTTATTGACGACTTTTGACGGTACCACATAGCGTCCCCCAAGCTATTTTCGTTCTTTATCTTTAGGAGGGCACAAGGAGGGCCCAACAAAGTACATCTTGAGAAAGGTGTTTTTTGTTTTTAAAAAAAGGAATAAATATCAGGATTGACTCACTACCACAGGGAAGTGAGTTACTTAGAAAGACTTGTACGTGAATGATGCACCCCCTGCGGTCGTGCGTCACTCCTTATTCCTTATAATTTAATTTGATTTTTTCACCATTTTAGCGTAGAATATAGACATTAGACTATCCAAGCTCTCCCCCTGATAGCCTTCGGCAGTGAGCTCAGGCCGAATCTGGGGGGAGAGGTTGTTAAAATTTATATGCAAGGAAAATCAATCGCTCGCAATACAGCATTTATGACAATTGCCTCGGTCGGACAGAAGGTGATTTCTTTTGTTTATTTTACTTTGATTGCCAGAAATATTGGAGCAGAGGGAACTGGTAAGTATTTTTTTGCTCTGTCCTTCACTACTGTCTTTGTGGTGTTTATTGATTTGGGTTTAACTCAAGTTTTAATTAGAGAGGGTGCCAAGAGCAAGGAGAGATTACAAAAATATTTTTCATCAGTGATTTTTACAAAAATATTTTTAGGTGTACTCACTTACCTGGTGGCTTTCGCAGTAATAAATATCATGGGTTATCCAGTTGAGACTAGACATCTGGTCTATCTTTCAGCTGTGACTATGTTGTTTGATTCTATTCATCTAACTATTTACGGAGTCTTGCGAGCAATTGGAAATTTAAAATATGAAGCGATTGGTGTGATTGGCAGTCAGTTGACAACATTGATTTTAGGCACGACTTTTTTGTATTTAAAATTTCCTTTAATATTCTTAATCCTTGCTTTTACAATACCTAGTTTTTTAAATGTAATTTATTCATCAATTGTTTTATTTAAAAAATATAAGATTAGACTACAGGCAAAACTAGACAAGCAGGTTTTACGTTTTATGGCTCTGATCGCAGTACCTTTTGCACTTACTGCCATATTTGGTCGAGTTTATTCATATATTGATTCAATTTTACTCTCAAAATTAGCTGGAGATATTGCCGTGGGTTGGTATAGTATCCCTTATAAGATTACTTATGCTTTTCAATTTATGCCATTAGCATTGGTCGCAGCCTTGTATCCAAAGTTTAGTAAGTATTTTGAAAAAGACAAAGAACGTTTGTCTTATGTATTTGAGCGTGGAATGAAGTATTTGCTTGTAATCGTTTTTCCAATAGCTATTGGGATTGGTGTTTTGGCGCGGGATATTATTTTGTCGCTTTATACTGCCGAGTATATGAATTCAATCTTGCCATTGCAAATATTACTCGCAGGTCTTGTGTTTTCTTATATGAGTTTTCCAATCGGAGCTTTTTTAAATGCCTGCAATCGCCAGGTTACCCAGACTATTATAGTATTTTTTGTAATGGTAATTAATATTATTTTAAATGTCGTTTTAATTCCAAAGATTGGTGTGGTTGGGGCAGCTGTTTCTGCTTTGATAGGGAATATTTGTCTAACAGTATTTGGATATTCTATAATGCCACGTATTACCAAAATATCCCATTGGTTTTTATTTAAGTCATTTTTACAGATTTTTATTTCAGCAATAATTATGGGTCTGGGGGTATATTTTATAAATCAAATTGCTCACTTTACAATCGCGATTTTGGTAGGTGCTGTTGTTTATCCGGTGATGTTGTTTGTTACGCGGGCGATTACGGTGAGTCAGCTCAAGGAAGCTATGGTTTTGGTGAGAAAATAATCTCCAGTTCTTAAAGTTATACCCACGAGGCATCAGTATTTTCTGATAAAGTTCATAAAGTTTTTAAAGTATTAATTAATTCTTAAAAGGGATCCCTCCACTTCGGTCGGGATGACAGTGTGCGAAATATATGAAAAAACTAATCATTACACTAGAATATCCACCTCAAATAGGCGGGGTGGCGATTTATTCCCATCAGTTTGCCAGAGAATTTAATCCCGATGAGGTTGTTGTTTTGGCACCATATTATAAAGATGCTAAGTCTTTTGATGAAAAAGAAAAATTCAAAACCATTAGAAAAAATATTCTTTTGCCGATTTTTATTTGGTCAAGATGGCTAAAGTTATTTTTTCAATTGTTATTTATTGTAAAGAAAGAAAAAATTGAAATAATTCATTTGCATAATACTTTGGAACTGGGGGGTGCGGTTTGGTTGATAAAAAAAATAAAAAAGATTCCTTATTTAATTTTTTCTCACGGTACTGATTTAGAATACGGGGCTAATTTAAAAATGAAAAGAAAATTTTTGACTAAAGTTTTAAACGAGACTGAACAGATTGTGTTTAATAGCGAGAATCTAAAAAAACGATTACTAAAAGTTCTACCAGAATATGTAAATAAGGCCAGTGTGCTTTATCCTTGTCCAGAGCAAATGTTTTATCAGTCAATTGATACTGAAGAAGTAAATAAACTAAAAGCCCAATACGCTTTGGAAGGTAAAAAGGTAATGTTGACAGTCGCAGATTTTGAAGAGGGCAAAGGCTATACGCATCTTATTAGAATGTTTCCAAAAATTTTGGAACGTATTCCCAATCTGGTTTGGTTTATTGTTGGTGATGGTCCAAAGAAAGATTTTTTAATAGACGAAATTCAAAAACGATCATTACAGAGTGTAGTTCGTTTTATTGGTCAGATTCCCCATGAGGAATTAAATAAATTTTATCATTTGGCTGATTTGTTTGTTTTATTAACCCACCCTGATGAAGGTAGAGAAGAGGGTTTGGGTCTGGTATTTTTAGAAGCTGCTGCGGCTGGTTTGCCTGTTGTGGCTGGTAAGAGCGGTGGAGTTGAGGAAGCAGTTATTCATACACAGACCGGTATTCTTGTAGATATTTATAAGGGTGATAATTATGTTGTTGAATCAATTGTGAAGATGTTTAAGGATGAAGAATATGCTAAGCGTTTAGCTGAAAATGCTAAGTCACGGGTTCAGGCGGATTTTAAGTGGGAGAGTCAGTTGAAGGTGATTGAGAAATGGCTTTAGGTTGAATAGAACACTGATTTAACGGATTAAACTAATTAAAACGAATAATATAAAAAAATTTGTTTAAATCCGTTAGATCAGTTTAATCCGTGTTCTATTATTAGTAGATTTATCTTTTTTATGAAATCGTTAATCACAATAGTTATTCCAGTTTATAACCGGGTACATCTACTACCTTTAGTTTTGGGTTCCATAAAAAAACAGACTTATAAAAATATAGAAATTATTATTATTGATGACGGTAGTACTGAAGATATGGAAAACATTATTTCATATTTTAAGAATAGTTTTCCAATTACTTATATTAGACAAGAAAATAAAGGAGCGCCGAGTGCTAGGAATAGGGGGTTGGAAGAAGCGAAGGGTGAGTATGTGATTTTTTGGGATGCAGACGTGATTGGAAGGCCCAATATGTTGGAGAAGATGTATGGGGTATTGCAAGAAAATAGTGAGGCTAGTTATGCATATTCAAATTTTCAATTTTCAATTTACAATTTACAAACAATTTTAAATTATTCAATTTTTAAAAAGAAAATTCCGGCGAGAGAATTTAATCTAGACGAATTAAAGAAAAATAATTTTATACACTCCACGAGTTTAATAAGGATGAAAGATGTGATAAGATGGGATGAATCAATTAAGCGGTTTCAGGATTGGGATTTGTGGTTGACTATGTCGGAGGATGGTAAAAAGGGCGTGTGGGTTGATGAGTATTTGTTCACAGTTTTAGGCGGAGGAACTATGAGCGGTTGGCTTCCTGGTTTTGCTTATAAGACACCGTTTAAATGGTTGCCATGGGTAAAGAGTAAAGTTTTTAATTATGAGAAGACAAAAAAAATTGTGTTAAAAAAACACAATTTATATGTCAACGATTAAAATTGGCCAATTATTTTATACGATTAAAAATCTGGTAAAGCAAAGCTGTTGTTCGGTCAAAGATACTAGTGTATTTGGTGGCAATTGTGAGGGTAAAGATTAAAAATAAAATCCCAAACACATGAAATAGTGCGGCCATAGTTATATTCATTACTAGAAAAGCAATAATTCCAGCCAAAAGTCCAACATCAAAATCATGCCAATCAGGTATGGTTTTTATTTTTTTATATAAAGCGTATCCCGCAAAACAGTATAAAAATATTAGAGCCAGGGAACCAATTAGGCCCATCTCAGCCCACATTTCAAAATAGCCCCAATCAAATGCTGGTGTTGTTATGCTTTCATAAGTATCATAGTTTGTAAAAGTAATTACAGCTCCGAGACCAACTCCGCCAATTGGATTAGCTTTTATCACATCTAAAATACGCGGTAAGATCATCATGCGAGTATTGGTGCTTATTTCAATAGTTGGCTCAATAAAACTTTTTAGACGTAGACCAAATAATTCCCAACCAAATGTTGTTCCTCCGCTAGCTGTGAAACTAACACCAGAAAAAACAACAGTGATTAAAATTATCACGAATAAAGATTCTTTTAACCACTTGATCCAATTGTGTTTGTATTTTAATACCAGTAGTCCGATTATTAAGGCTAGAAAATAACCACGAGATAAATTCAAAACTAGAATTATAACAGAACACAAAAGAAGTAAGCGCCACATTTTATGGTGTTTTTCGTTGCGCATCAACAGAGATGTAATAATTAAGATCAGTGGCACAATGATTAAATGTGATGCTTCTACAATGCGAAAAAAACCATGCCCCATGTAAGTAATTTTTCCAACATCAATCATTCGGTACCAGTTATAAAATGGTTCGTGAATTTCTGTTAGTCCTAGAGAAAAAATGATAAAAGTAATAATGGAAAAAATTGCCGTACCTATTACAAAAACTATAAGTAGCCTAACGAGGTATTCTTGAATTTTTGGATTTTTAAATAAATGGTAAGAAGGAAAAATAAGGAGTAAAAATGTAAATGGCATGAAATCTTGAATAACTCTGCTGGCCACATGTCCGTGGTATATGCCATTAAGAAAACTAAAAAATAATGTTAAAAATAAGAAAGAAATTAGCCAGTTTAGATATTTATGAATTTTAAGTCTACTTATCAATATTTTTTGTCCAAGATGTTGTGATGCCCACAGGAATAAAAAGAAACCAATAAATAAAGTTCTGATAGACAAGCCAACAAATTCCAAGTAGTGACCAGAACCACCCAAAAATATTTCACCCAAAACCAACATCCAAGCCCAGTCAGGGTTTTTGAAATATAAAATTCCGAGCAACATTAAGAGTATGAAAACTAGTATTCCTTGTATCACAATTTGGCCATCTAGTAGAAAGGAAGATATTCTAATTAAAAAAAATAAAACTATTAGCCAAGCTGTTTGTTTTTGGAAGAAGATTGATTTGGAGGTGAGAAAGCGGTTCATATGATTGCTTTGAAAGCATTGGTTAAGAAAAAGTGGAAGTGTCGATGTAGGAAGTAATTAGTAATTAAGTAATTAGTAATTTTGATACATATCTAAAAAATGATTTTTAAACAAGCATTGAATCATTAAGATTAGTATAACCATTTACAAATTGCTCAGCTGTCATTTTTTGTTTACCTTCCAGTTGTAATTCTAAAATTTGGATTGATTCGTTATTGGTTCCAATATATATTTTACTATCTTCAGTTTTTACAAGGCTAGGTGCTATCTCTAAAGTTGATTTTTTAATTTTCAAAAGCTTCAATCTCTTGTCTTCCCAAGTAGTCCATACTCCAGGCCAAGGAGTGAGTCCGCGGTATAGATTATAAATTTCATCAGCAGTCTTGTTCCAGTCTATTTTACCATCTTCACGCGTAAATTGCTTGCAAAAAGTAACCTCATCGTTATTTTGTCCGGTAGGATGTAATTCACCTAAAACATAAGATGGAACGGCCTCTAGGAGGGCTAAAAGGCCTATTTTAGCTAGTTTTTTGTCTAAATCAAGATAAGTGTCATTCGGTTTTATTTTAATTGATTTTTGCAATAAAATTGGGCCAGTGTCTAAACCTTTGTCCATTTTCATAATAGTGACCCCAGTTTCAGTTTCGCCATTAATTAAAGCCGATTGGATAGGGGAGGCACCACGATATTTTGGCAAGAGAGACGTATGAATATTAAGTGTACCATTTTTGGGAGCATTGAGGATTTTTTCAGGAATTAGAAGACCATACTGGGCACAAATGCTTAATTTGAAATTTGAAATTTGAAATTTGAAATTTTTGAGTGATTCAGGTTGTTCTACTTTGATTCCGTATTTTTCAGCTAAAATTTTTACCGGCGGGGGTGTGAGTTCTTTTTTTCGACCAACTGGTTTGTCTGGTTGAGTAATAACTAGCTGAACATCAAAAAGCGGACTGTCAATTAGTCCTTGTAAAATAGTTACGGCAAAGTCGTGAGTGCCAAAGAAAATTGTTGAAATCATACACTGATTATACAGATTATTAGGGATTACACGGAGTTTCTTCTATAATTTTTATAATTTGCTAGACGTTTGATCTCTAGACTAGGGTTTCCAAAATTTATTAATAAACCAATTTCAAGTTTACTAGCCTTGAGATAGGAGACTGTCTGTGTTTGGAATATTTTTGATATTTCTCCACTAATAGCCTTTAATTCGACAATTACTTTATCTTCTACCAAAAGATCAGCTCTAAAAGTACCTATTATTTTATTTTTATAAACAACATCAAATTCTTTTTCAGTTTCAAAAGATATGTTTTCCTCTTCTAAATCTTCTATCATTGCTTGATGATAAATCAATTCTTTAAAACCGGGTCCAAGTTCAGTGTGTATTTTCATCGCAATACCTATAATTTTTCTTGTAAGTTCTTCTTCCTTAAACATATTTACTCTCTGTGTAATCCTTATTAATCCTTAAATCAGTGTTTTACTCAACTTGATAAATATCCTTAGCCTTGTCAATGAATAAAACGCCATCTAGATGATCAATTTCATGTTGAATTACGCGGGCAAAAAAGTTGCTGGCTTCAAAATCAATTTTTTTGCCACTTATATCCAGTGCTCTAACATTAATATGTTTATAGCGTTTTACTTTGCCATAAGTTTTCGGGATAGACAAACATCCTTCTGTGTCCCACCATTTTTTTATATTAGTTTTAGTCCATACAGGATTAATTAATATTAAATCTTGATTGGTTTGCGCTGTAGTTTTTTTATCAAGTTTAATAGCATTTTTACCAATTATGCAAATTCTAATATTTTTTCCCACCTGTGGGGCTGCTATACCAGCACCATCACCACTATGCATGGTTGTAATTAATTGGCTAATAAAGTGTTGAATTTCGGCGGATAACAAAAAATCTGGATCTACTTCATTAGAACGTATATATAAAGATTCATTTGGGACGGTAATGAGTTGTAGCATAAAATTGTTAACAAAAACACCTGCCCTACAGGCTTAAAACACAAAAACACTCTTGTTTAGTTCGTTTTATATAAAACAAAAACTTTTAATTTTAAATTTTCTTTATCAAATCTGTAATTATAATATAAATATTTTTTCTTTAACAAACCGTGTTTTTGTGTTTTGAGGCCGTTAGGTCGAGTGTTTTTGTGTTTTTGTTTCATTGTTTTTGGGATTGCTTTTCCAAACAAATAATTTTCCAGGATCTTTGATATTAGATTCTTTAATCTCGCCAAAAATTTGTTTTGCCTTATCAACACCAATTCTTTTTATAATACCTAAATACATGCCAAATTTTTTTCTTTCACCAAAAGTAGTGGAGATTATGTCAGCCCAATAGTGGATTTCAGAGTGGATGTTTTTGTTTTGTTTGGGCTGAGGGTTTTTTTTAAGTATTTTTGAAATGTCTTCCATAGGATTATTTAATCCCGAAATTACACGACCTGCCTACCGGCAGGCAGGAGTGAGGGAGCCTGCCTGCCGGTAGGCAGGGGATCTTTCGGAGAGAGAGTACTTTGAGTTATGTTTGTACTGTGTAATTCAATAGATATATTCTTCGACAGATCCCTCGTCGTCTAGATTTTTTGCGAAAAAAATCTTTCCTCGCTCGGGATGAATTTAAAAAATAAAATTCCCTACCAAATACCCAACCCCAAACGGTCCTTCGTAAGAATAGTTTTTGAATTCATAATTCATGTTTTTTAGTATTCCCAACAAAATAACAATAGAGCGATGTCCACATTCAGTGGCTTGTTCAACAAAAACTGGATCCATATTAGTTATACCGGCTGTATTTCTAGTTTCAAGCAAACTAATTATTTTATTATCAAATTCTTTTCCCACCTTGCTAAAGCCTGCTGGGGCAGTACTTGTGAGACCATGAGATAAATCACCAGAAGCTATTACTGCAATTCGTTTGTCTGTTTTCATGATCATTTCTTTTAAAATCTCGCCAAATTTTAGGTGAGTTTTAGTATCAAGTGATGAGTAGCCGATTGGCAGGATATTGACATTGGTTAGGTGTTGAGTCAAGTAGTATAATGGAACACTAACTCCGTGGTCAAGTTTTTCTTGGCTAATCAATTGAAGAGGTGTATCACCCTCTTTCACCAACTGCCTTAGATTGGCAGCCAAATGATCAACACCATTCCAACTTAGTTTTGTATTAAGATCGCCGAATTTTTCAAAATCTGATATAAAATGAGTGTGAGCATTGACTGAAAAGGCATCAGAAAAGAGGCTACCGTGTGGAGAAATTACTAAAATAATATCTGGCTTTGATAAGTATAAGTCTTGTTCCAATTTTCCTAGAGCATCTTTGGTTTTTTTTATTTTTTCAATTTCACCCCGCCCGATATTTGGAATTAATAACGGTGGGTGTGGAGTGATTGCGGAGAAGACTAACATAGAAATTTGATGATTAGTTGATTGGTTTATTAGTTTATTATATTTGATATACTCATTATTTGAAAAATTTTACAAAAACACTCAACCTAACGGCTTTAAAACACTCATCCGACTTCGTCGGACTAAAAACACAAAAACACTCCTGTTTATCTCGTTTTATTTAAATCTAAAGCTTTTACTTTCAAACTCGCTATAATTAATCTATGATTGTAATAAGAATATTTTTTCTTTAATAAACCATGTTTTTGTGTTTTTGTGTTTTAATCCCGACTCAGTCGGGAGGGTGTTTTTGTTTGTTTTTTAAAAGGTATCTAAAGCCCATTCTGTCAATCTTTCCGGTTCATCAAATCGATTTGCATAATCAGGATTTCCCATAGTTATTATTACAAATTTTTTGTTGTCGCTTTTTCTTTCTACTAACATTACTAAACCAGAACCAGCTTCGTTTAAATATCCTGTTTTGCTAGATATGATATTAAATTTTAATCCAGCTTTATTTATTAAGTCATTACTATTATAATCATAATGGTGTGGCTTGCCGTCCTTATCCAACAATTCGTCATAAGCATAACTTTTCATGCCTAAATATTCGCGTACAGTTTTATTTTTTTCAGATTTTGTAAAAAGCGTTAAATATTCACGAGCTGTACCCACATTACCTAAATCGTAGCCGTAAGTATCTGTAAATTTTGTTTGAGTCAATAGCCACTCTTTGGCTTGTGTGTTCATTTTATTTATAAAATCAGCTTCATTTTCTTCAACAGAGTCAACTAACATTCTAACTGGAGTGTTTAGGGAGGATACTAGCATGGCCTTTAGTAAATCTGAGTTGCGATATTTTTCTCCAGTTGCAATTCGAAAACTATGATATACTGCTTTGTGTTTGTTCGGGTCATAAACAGAGCCTCGGTCTAGATTTAGACCATCTTTCATTAACATATAAGCAGTCATTACTTTGGTAAAAGAGGCAAGAGGACGAACAACATCTATGTTTTTACCAGCTAAAATTTCTTTAGATTCATAATCTGCTACAAGATAAGTATTAACATCAGTATTAAATTTATTACCAATATAAACAGTATCCGCTTCTGTAATAGCATACATTTTGCCATTTTCTTCTATTATATCATTTGCATGTTGCTCATTATCTAGGTTAGTAGAAACAGTTTGATTATCAGAAATTATGGTGGCGAGAGCTAGGCGTGACGGTAAATAAATTGGTTGACCAGTGGGATGATTAGTGCCAGTTAGGGTATCGGTCCAGATAACATTATTCCAATTATATCCAAAACCACTAAACACTTCCTCAGATGCGATATGTCGTTTTTTGCCTTTTTCAATTACATAAATTTTGTTTGAACCGCTAATGCCGAGCAGAGTTCCGTCTTTGTATTTTATTAATCCACCCATTTTGTAGTTAGCTAGGTCTGCTATTTTTGCTTTTTCTTCCAGCAAATTGGGAAAGTTTATTTTGGCGATCTGTTCATCCGGTATTGGAAAAAGAACACTATCTTTTAAATAATATAGACCATTGTTTTCTTTGATGCGTAAAAGCCGTCCAGCCGCTTCAATTGCCTCAGTTTCACCTGAAATGGTGGTACCAATACTAAAACCAGCTATATCGTTTGTTGTAACTTCAGTGATTTCATCCGGGTTATAGCCAATATTTTTTACCACATCATGATTAGCAAAAGGTCGTAAAGTGTCATAATCAAGTAAATAGTACTTAGTTCCTTGTTTTAAGATTGAATAATTAGGAAAAGAAATATCAGCATCATTTTCATAGTTACTTAGTTCACTGGCAGGAGCTGATACAATCATTTTTGGATCAAATCGGCTTAAAAGTACACCCATGCTTTTTATTTGACGTTTTTTACCATTTTGAATCAGGTAAATATCAGAATTAGAACTATTTTTTACTAATGTTCCATCAGGATAGACTTGTCCAAACCATTTATTCCATAAAGTCCAAAAGTTTTGATTACCCTCAATATGTGGTGTGTAAGTATAAAGAAACGCTGTTGCATAGTTTTTTGGTACCACTGCCTGTCCATCAATAATACTTGTTTGATTAGGCCTTTTTATCCAAGGCATCAAACTTACATTGTCATAATACCAGCGGATGATGCCAGCTGCGCTGTCTACTTGTTTGCCAAAACCTTTGTTATTTTTGTAAGTTTCACAATCCCACCCACAACCATCAGTAATGCCATAGCCGGTTGCGCCATCCAATTGTTTTTGGCTTGGATTATCTGTTGTAATTAGACTTTGTTCTTTTTGCAATTTTACTAGTAGATACTTCGGATTAATTTTGTGTTCTTTGGCAGAGCGATAGATAATATCAGAAGCCAGACGGGTAACCCCATCCTTGTCAGAGGTTCTTAGACTAGTCAAAAAACTATTATAATCGTTCAAAAAGGCCTGAATATCAGCACGATTCATGCTTTCCCAGTTCTGCATTTCTTCATCGGAAATAATATAACTAGGATCAAAATCATCTTTTGTCAAGGCTAAAACAGGGGATACCATAACCCCGACTAATATTACAAAAATGGCTATTTTAAGATATAGCTTCATACGAATATATTATAGCATACTTTATATTTTTGGGAAATTTTTTTTAAAACACCTTGTTTTGTCATCCGTACCCCAAAAAGTGGACACGGTTAAAAAACCTACTTTGTGCAAAAATAACCCCTGTATTTATCATACAGGGGTTATTTTAGGATTGACGAATTGACCTTGAGCGTAGCGTAGCGAAGT
>Ga0180009_10005451_pt1 | contig 13647 bp, 16 predicted proteins | sample OS_PC_MetaG_FD_123537 | JGI IMG/M metagenome (GOLD analysis project Ga0180009, IMG submission 123537) | Groundwater microbial communities from the Aspo Hard Rock Laboratory (HRL) deep subsurface site, Sweden - OS_PC_MetaG | ecosystem: Environmental > Aquatic > Deep subsurface > Groundwater... | reverse complement strand
GCAGCTGGAAATCGTGGGTGTCGGGTACCGGGCGAAGATCGAAAAGAACCGGTTGGAGCTGAATCTCGGATATTCCAAGCCGGTGATTTACACCATACCGAAGGACATCGAGATCGTCGTGGAAAAACCGACACAGATCACCGTCAAGGGGATCGATAAACAGAGGGTTGGACAGGAATCTCATATCATTCGAAGTTTCCGTCCCCCCGAGCCCTACAAACTCAAAGGAATCCGGTATTCCGGAGAACGGCTCATCAAGAAAGAAAGAAAAGCGGGAGTAGTCGGTGCTTAAAGAGAAAGTATTTTTAAAAAAGGTATCAAAGGACCGAATTCGAAAACGGATTCGCAAAAAAATCAATGGAACTCCGGAACGTCCCCGGGTCTTTGTCCACAAGAGCAATCGTTATCTCTATATGCAGGCGGTGGATGATTTGAGCGGTCATATTATCGCATCGACCACGAGCAGGGACAAGGATTTTCTGGCCAAGCATAAAAATTCCAAAAATATCGAGTCATCACAAGCCTTGGGTGAAGTGATGGCAAAGAAACTCATCGACAAGAAGGTCACGAAAATCGTATTTGATCGGGGGCTTTTCCCCTATCACGGTCGGGTCAAGGCCATGGCGGAAGGTATGAGAAAGGGCGGTCTTGTATTTTAACCGGTACAGGACACTAAGGAGGACGAAGTGGCAAGAGACGGAATGAGACGAAGAGGCGCCTTCGAAGAAGATAGTGAATTCAAAGACCAGGTGATATCAATCCGCCGGGTGACCAAGGTTGTCAAGGGAGGGAAAAACCTGAGTTTTTCCGCCCTGGTGGCCGTGGGAGATGAAAAGGGCAGAGTCGGGATCGGCATGGGAAAAGCCAGAGAGGTCCCGGCCGCTATCGCCAAAGCCGTGCAGAGCGCCAAAAAAAGCCTGATCAATGTGCCCATCGCGGACACAACCATTCCCCATTTCATCAAGGGCGTGCACTGCGGCGGGGCTGTGGTCCTGCGGCCCGCTTCAAAAGGAACGGGAGTCATTGCCGGCGGCGCAGTCCGTGTGATCATGGAACTTGCCGGCATCAAGGACATCCTGACCAAATCCCTTCGGAGCAACAACCCCATCAGCGTCGCCCATGCGACCATGAACGCCCTGCAGCTGCTGAAAAGTCCCTCCATCATCTCTGAAAATCGCGATAAAGCGGAGGAGCAGATATGGCAGTGAAGAAGGAAACAACGGAACCGAAGGCCCGCAAGGATGAAAAGCAGCTTCAGATCCGGCTGAAAAGAAGCCTTATCGGGTATTCGCGCAAGCAGCGGGCGGTCGTGAAGGGATTGGGTCTGGGAAAAGTCGATTCAAAGGTCATTCGACAGGATTGTCCGGAAATATGGGGCATGATTCGTAAGGTGCCTCATCTTGTCGATGTTGAGGAGTTGAACAAAAAATGAACCTCAGTAATTTACACCCGAATAAAAGTGCGCGGAAAAACCGGAAAAGACTGGGCCGCGGTCCGGGTTCCGGTTGGGGAAAAACGGCCGGGCGGGGATCGAAGGGCCAGAAGTCCATTGCCGGTTACTCGCGGAAAATAGGGTTTGAAGGCGGTCAGATGCCCCTCAACCGGCGGCTGCCCAAACGGGGCTTCACTAACATCTTCAAAAAGGTCTACACCACGGTCAACCTTCATCATCTGGAAAAAATAAAGAAAAATAACGTGACCTTGAAGGAGATGGTGGTGGCGGGTCTGATCAAAAAGGAAAAGGAAGAAGTGAAAATTCTGGGCCGGGGAGATCTTTCATCGGCCAAGACCATTCATGCTCACAAGTTTTCCGCATCTGCGAAGGAGAAGATTGAGAAGGCGGGCGGCAAAGCCGTGCTGATTGGAAGTTAACCATGCTTAATAGTATTCGCAACATTTTCAGTATTCCCGATCTGCGGAAAAGGGTGATCTTCACCCTCCTGCTGTTGGCCGTCTACAGGATCGGGGCCCAGATTCCCAACCCGGGCATTTCCGGCGCGGCGCTGGCCGAATTCTGGGAGCAGCAGAAGGGAACGATTTTCGGGTTCATTGATCTGTTCTCCGGGGGCAACATGTCGCGGATGACCATTTTTGCCCTGGGGATCATGCCCTATATCAGTTCCTCCATTATCCTTCAGCTTCTTCAGGTCGTCTGGCCCTATCTGGAAAAGCTGTCCAAGGAAGGGGAAATGGGGCGGAAAAAGATCACCCAGTACACCCGGTACGGCACCATTCTGATCTGTTTTATTCAGGCCTACGGCATTTCACTCTTCCTTCAGTCCATCAAGTCACCCGGAGGTGCGTCCATCGTGCCCAATCCGGGACTTGGTTTTCAGTTCATGACCGTTCTGACGCTGACAACGGGTACGGTCTTTATCATGTGGCTGGGTGAGCAGATTTCGGAACGGGGGATCGGAAACGGCATCTCCCTCATCATTTTCGCCGGAATTGTCGTGGAGCTTCCCCAGGGGGCACAGGGATTGATTACGAAGCTGCGGATGGGGGACATGGATCCTCTGCGCATCATCTTTCTTTTGGCGCTGCTGGTGGCGGCGTTCGCCTTCATCGTTTTTGTCGAACGGGGACAGAGGCGGATTCCTGTTTCCTATGCCAAACGGGTTGTCGGGCGGAAGATCTACGGGGGACAGGCAACCCATCTTCCGCTTCGTGTGAACACGGGCGGGGTTATCCCCATCATTTTTGCGGCCTCCGTCATCACCATCCCCTCGACAGTAGCCCAGCTGGTCAAGGTCCCGTTCATTCAGCAGATCGCCCAACAGTTCGGCATGGGTATGCCTCTTTACAGCCTCTTCTACATAGTGACCATTATCTTTTTCACTTATTTTTATGTGTCCATCATCTTCAATCCCAACGATGTGGCCGACAATCTGCGCAAATACGGAGGATTCATTCCCGGAATCCGGCCGGGGAAAAACACCTCGGACTTCATCGATGGAGTGCTTTCCCGATTGACTCTGGTAGGTGCGATCTATCTGGCGATGGTCGCTGTTATCCCCGAGTTCATGATCACGGGATTTAAGGTGCAGGCCCTTCCCGTTATCGGAGGATTTCTGGACAGGAATCTTCCGAACTGGTTCACTCAGGGGCTGAATATCGATTTTTATTTTGGAGGAACATCCATTCTGATCGTCGTCGGTGTTGCTATGGACCTGATGCAGCAGATCGAAGCCCAGCTTGTCATGCGGCATTATGACGGATTCATGCGAAGAGGGCGGATCAAAGGCAGACGGTGATGCGGATTATTCTACTCGGTCCTCCCGGCAGCGGCAAAGGCACTCAGGGTGACCTTCTGGGTGAACATTACGGTTTTCCCCGGATTTCCACCGGGGATCTGCTGCGGGCCGAGGTCGGCGCCGGGACCCCTGTGGGACTGGAGGCGAAGAAAGCGATGGATTCGGGGGGGCTGGTCGACGATGACGTCGTGAACGAGATGATTCGCCGGCGAATCGGGCGGAATGACTGCGGGAAGGGTTACATCCTGGACGGATTCCCCCGGACCGTTCCCCAGGCGGAACAGCTGAACGCTATTAATTCAAAGCGGGAGGAAGTTGTGGCGGATATTCGGGTGGCGGATGAACGGCTGGTCGAGCGCCTTTCCGCTCGGCGGGTCTGTTCCTGCGGAGCGGTTTTTCATGCGATAAACAGAAGACCGCAGATTGAGGATGTCTGTGATGCCTGCGGCGGCCGGTTGATCCGGAGGGGAGACGACAGCCCCGAAGTGATTCGGGAACGTCTTCGCGTCTATCATGAGCTGACCGAACCGCTGATCGTCTTTTACAGGCAGAAAGGCAACTATTTTTCCGTGAATGGAGAGGCGGATGTTCAAACGGTTTTTGCCGCCATCCGTTCGAAGCTGAAAGATTGGATTTTGGAGAACTGAACGGACCATGATCATCTATAAGAGCCCGGATGAAATTCTCGGCATGAAAAAAAGCAACCGGATTGTGGGTCGTATCCTGTCCGAACTCCAATCCCTGTGCCGGGCCGGAACGAGCACTCTGGAGCTCAATCAGCACGCGGAAAAACGGTCCCATGAAATGGGGGCCGTGCCCGCCTTTAAAGGATATCGGGGTTACCCCGCATCCCTCTGCACGTCCATCAACGAGGAAATCGTGCACGGCATTCCATCCGCCAGGAAGCTCAAAAACGGGGACATCATCAGCCTCGATTTTGGTGTGATCATGGATGGATATTATGGAGATGCCGCCGTGACCTACCCGGTGGGGGATGTGACCGATGAAGCGCAGAAGCTGATCGAGGCCGCCAGAGCGTCATTTTTTGCCGGAATCGATAAAATCTGTCCGGGTAAAAGGATTTCCGACATTTCCCATGCCGTCCAGGAATGTGTCGAGTCATACGGATTCTCCGTCATCCGCATGTTTGTGGGACACGGGATCGGTTTTTCCCTGCATGAAGAGCCCCAGATTCCCAATTTCGGCAGCCCGGGACACGGACCGAAGATCAAGCCCGGGATGACCCTGGCCGTGGAGCCCATGATCGCCGCCGGGCACTGGGATGCCGAGATTCTGGCCGATCACTGGACGGCCGTGACCATGGACCGCCGATTGTCGTCTCATTTCGAGCACACGGTGGCCGTGACGGAAGAAGGAGTGGACATATTGAGTTATTGGGAAGAAAAAACCTTCCAGTGGACGGGGGATTCTCTATGACCAAGCAGGATGTCTATGAGTCCGAAGGGACCGTTCTCGAGACTCTTCCGAATGCCATGTTCCGGGTGGAACTGGCTAACAAGCATCAGATAATGGCCCACATATCCGGCCGCATGCGTAAACATTTTATACGAATTCTTCCGGGGGACAGGGTGCTCGTGGAACTTTCTCCTTATGATCTGACAAAGGGGAGAATCACGTATCGCTATAAATAAAGGATGAGATCATGAAAGTGCGTGCATCAGTAAAAAAAATGTGTCGGAACTGCCGAATCATCAAACGTAAGGGAAAGATTCGTGTGATATGCATGAATCCAAAACATAAACAAAGACAAGGATAGACACCATGGCAAGAATAGCTGGAATAACGCTGCCTCCCGACAAAAGAGTGGAAATCGGTTTAACCTACATTTACGGTATCGGGCGTTCCAAGTCCCTGAAGATCCTGGAGTCGGTGAAAATCGACAAGGACAAACGGGTGAAGGAACTGACCGAAGATGAGGTTAACCTGATCAGGCAGATCATTGAAAAGCAGGAAAAAATCGAAGGCGATCTTCGCAAGGAAGTCCAGATGAACATCAAGCGGTTGATGGAAATCGGCTCCTACAGAGGACTGAGACATCGAAGACGCCTGCCGGTACGCGGACAGCGGACCAAAACAAACGCCCGGACGCGCAAAGGGCCTCACGGGAACGTGATCAAGCGCAAATAAAGGAGAGTTCCCATGGCAATACCCAAAAAGAAAACAGGAAAAAAGAAAAAGATCAGGAAGGATGTGGGTTTCGGAACAGCCTATATCCAATCCACATTCAACAACACCATCATTGCCATCACGGATCAGGCGGGGGCCACACTGTGCTGGACCAGCTCCGGAACCGCGGGTTTCAAAGGGGCAAGGAAAGGCACGCCTTTCGCTGCTCAGCTCGCTGCCCGGGAGTGCGCATCCAAAGCCAGGGAATTTGGTGTCCGCTTCGTCGATGTCAAGGTTAAAGGGCCTGGAGCGGGTCGTGAATCCGCTATTCGCGCTCTCCAGTCGGACGGGTTGGAAATTAAATCCATTCGGGATGTCACACCTATTCCCCATAACGGTTGCCGTGTCCGGAAACGGAGACGAGTCTGAGGGATGAACGGTCAAGGAGAGAATAATGTCAAGTCATAGAGAAGCCATCTGCCGTCTCTGTCGCGTCGAGAGAACCAAGTTGTTTCTGAAGGGTGCCAAATGCCTGTCGGCGAAATGTCCGGTCGAAAAGCGGGCCTATCCTCCCGGAGAACACGGGCGGGATCGGCGGCGCATTCTGGGATATGGGATCCAGCTTCGCGAGAAACAGAAGATCAAACGGTATTACGGAATGTCTGAAAAACAGTTCCGGCTCTTTTTCGTACGAGCGGACAGAAAAAAAGGCATCACGGGTGAAAACCTGCTGAGCATGTTAGAGAGACGGCTGGATAATGTGATATTTCTGATCGGCTTCGGCCATTCCCGGGGTCATGCCCGGCAGTTGATCACGCACGGGCACTTTGCCATCAATGGACGGAAGGCAACCATCCCTTCCATGCTGGTCGGCAAGGGGGATGTGATTTCATTCAGGGAAAAAGCCAAGGAAAATGAAGACTTCAAGGCCATCGTGAAAGAGAGCCAGGGAAAACAGGTTCCCGGATGGATCCAGGTGGACAGCGCCGCTTTGCAGGCCAAAATCCTGACCTTCCCGACGCGGCAGGACATTCCCATCCCTGTTGAAGAACATCTGGTCGTCGAGCTGTATTCGAAGTAAGGCAGTCGGTTGCATCCGGACGATGCAGATCCGGGTGTGAAACGGGAATAGATAAGAACAAAAAGGAGGAAACATGATAGATACCGGATTTCAAAGGCCGAAGTATCTGGAATGTGATTATGATACACTTACGGACACTTATGGGAGTTTTTCCGCCCAGCCTTTCGAGCGGGGATACGGAATCACAATCGGTAACGCTCTTCGGCGTATTCTTCTCTCCTCCATTACCGGAGCCGCCGTTACCAATCTTCGTATTCAGGGCGTCCTTCATGAGTTTTCAACACTGAACGGAGTGGTGGAGGATGTCACCGACATCATTCTAAATATCAAGAGCATTCCTCTCCAAATGAAAGGGGAGGGGCCGAAGACCATGACCCTGAAGAAAAAGGGTTCCGTCAAGGTGACGGCAGCCGACATCGAACATGATGGGGATATCATCATTCTCAAAGACGATGTCCACATCGCCTCCCTGGACAAGGACGGAGAACTGGATATTGAGATGATCGTGAGCAAAAAGCGGGGCTATATTCCCGCCGATCAGAACTATGATGAAGAACTGAGTGTGGATTTTATTCCCCTCGATTCCTCCCATTCTCCGGTTCTCAAGGTCAATTACGAAGTGGAAGCGGCCCGAGTGGGAAAACGGATCGATTATGAAAAACTGACCCTCAAGATCTGGACGACCGGTGCGGTCAGTCCCACCGATGCTCTCTCTCAGGCGGCAAAAATTTTGCGGGATCATCTGGTTATCTTTTTGAATTTTGTCGATGAACCCCTGGAAGCCGAAAAGGCCCCATTGAAGAAGGAAATCCCTTTTTTCAGCCAGTCGGATATTCTCTCCAAGACCATCGATCATCTTGAACTGTCCGTTCGCTCCAACAACTGCCTCCGGGCGGCGGGGATTGAACGGATCCATGAACTGGTTCAAAAAACGGAAGACGGGCTGCTGCGAACCAAAAATTTCGGCCGGAAATCCCTGACCGAAATCAAGGAGACACTGCTGGATCTTGGACTGGGGTTAAATATCGAACTTCATCCTAAACTTCTGGAAAAAATTGAGATCGAAAGTCAGGAACCAAAAGAAGAAGGAGAAGATGAATGAGGCATCAGATCAGTCAAAGAAAGCTGCAGCGCAATTCGTCACAGAGAAGCGCTCTCCTGCGGAATCTCATCACATCTTTTCTTGAAAAAGAACGCATCACAACAACGATGGCCAAGGCCAAAACGGTGCGGCCTCTGGCGGAAAAGATGATCACCCTCGGCAGAACGAATTCACTCCATGCCAGGCGCCGGGCGCTTCAGGTGATCTATAAAAGCGATGTCGCCAAAAAATTGTTTGATGATATCGGCCCACGTTTTTCAGAAAGACCCGGAGGCTACACCCGTATCATCAAGATGGGCCCCAGGGCCGGGGATGGCGCCGAGATGGCCATTCTGGAAATGGTCGGATCCGAATTCAAGAAAAAAACCAAGAAAAAAGACAAGGTGGCTGAAGCCAAAAAAGCCGCCGCCAAACGTTAAAAACCGGGGTCAGGCCTCAATATTATACACAGATCCAATTGGTGGGATGTATAATGTTGAGGCCTGACCCCTATTTAATTAATAGGACCTGTCCGGGATAAATTTTGGACCGGCGGGTGAGGCTGTTGATGGTCAGGAACATATCGAGATCCATGCCGAACCTCTTCGAGATTTCATAAGGGGTGTCTCCCTGCTTCACGGTGTAGGAACGGGTTTCGTCCGTACCGGCGGTTCGTATAATCAATATTTGGCCGATGGCCAGCCGGTCACCCTGCAGCTTGTTGAGGGCTTTGATGTTCTGGACGGAGGTGTTGAAGGTGCCTGCGATTTTGTAGAGGGCATCGCCCTGTTTAACCGTGTAAGTCAGATTGCTCCCCTCCCTTGTCACTTGATCTGAAGGGCTGCTCGTCCGGGTTGAGGATGCGCCGCTGGCCGGAACCTTCAAGCTTTGACCGGGCCGAATCAGATAGCGCTTTCCCAGGTTGTTGAGGCGGGCTATGGCGGAGACGGATGTGCGGTAGCGCCCTGCGATTCCGGAAACGGTTTCACCTGACCGGACATAATGGATGACATATGTGGCTTCCGGAGGAATGTAGCGGACGATCGAATCGAGCGCCTCCTGAACTTTTTGTACATAACCCACCGGCACTCTGAGTTCATAGCTCCCCTCCGGCGTTGATTGGTGCCTCAATTCAGGATTGAGGGTGACAAAAATATCGTCACTCAATCCCACTGTCTGAGCCAGGGAGACAAGTTTGGCCGGTTTCTGTATGGTCACGGTTTCAAATTCCAGCGGCGGCAGGGGCTCCGGGAGTTCCATGCCGTATTTTTGGGGATCCTTGATGATCAGCAGGGTGGCGATAAAACGGGGAACAAAGCGGGCCGTTTCTCTCGGGAGCATGGTGTAAAGGTCCCAGAAATTGTCGAGATAGTTGATGCGCTGCGCCCTGATGACCCGCTGCACCCGGTACTCTCCGCTGTTGTAGGCGGCCAGAGCGGTCGTCCAGTCTCCAAACATGGTGTGCAGTTCATCAAGGTATTTGGAGGCCGCATTTGCGGCTTTGATAAAATCCATCCGTTCGTCGATATAACGGTCCCTTTTTAGTCCGAATCGAAGTCCTGTGGAGGAAATGAACTGCCAGAGGCCCAGAGCCCTGGCCCGGGAATAGGCATTGACCTTGAACCAGCTCTCTATCATTGGAAGCCAGGATAATTCCTCCGGTATTCCGGCCTCGCGCAGGACACTGCAAATATAATCCCGGTACATTCCCGACCGCCGGTAGGATTCAAGAAAATATTTTTTTTCGACCGTTTGAAACCTATTTATCTCCGCAAGAACATGTTTGTTTTCCACAAGAGGAATGGTTCGGTTGTTGACCACATCGCCCACGCTCACTCTTGATGCGTAGATTTCCTGAATCCGTTGAGCGATGAGAAGACGGAGTTCATCCTTTTGCTGAATCAGAGGGGAGTCATCGCTGACATCCACTAACAGGAGAAGCCTGTAGGATTCGTCCAGGGCTTTCAAAGCCGTTTCGATGTCCCCCTTGTCCCAGGCCGCCCGGGCGTCTTCATAGGCATTAAAAGCGGTCTCCAGAAGCTCCGCAGGATCGTCCACGGATTTTGTGGATTCCTGCTCAATCGTTTCCTGAATGAATTCCCCGGTCTCGGGGTCGTCGGTCCGCTCTTCCATCCCTTCCGCTGCAGCTCTTTGCTCTGCATTTATTTTTTCTTCGACAGCGGTCTTATCATCGGCAGGAGGCGGAACGGTCTCCATCCGTTTGCTGTCCGTTGTGCAGCTCCCGAACAGAAGGATGGCGGCCATCAGCAGAGAAATTAAAAACGTCATTGATTTCATGGCATTGTCCTCAGTGTGAAAAACCAGTTATAACAGAATATGGAAAAACCGGCAAGGGACGGTCCCTCTCTTTTATCCCGATTGATAATTCATTCGACCTCCAATGTTAAAACGGTCATCCGGCTAGGTTGGTTGCCCTGTGTTCACTCCGGATCGTGGGACGGAGTACGTCGAAGTCAGGTCCGGCTCGTGTGCCAGTTCCAGGCCGTTTCGATGATTCTGTCCAGCGATGAGAGCGCCGGTTTCCAACCCAAAACCGACGCCGCCCTTTCCTTCGATGCCAGGAGCACGGGAACGTCTCCTTTTCGGCGCGGCATGGGCGTGAAAGTGATCTGTTTCCCCGTCACTTCTTCCGCCTTGCGGATGACCTCAAGCACCGAGTAGCCTTTGCCGGCTCCGAGATTGAGCGTCTGACTCATCGGCTCTCGAATGAGTTGTTTCAAAGCAAGAACATGAGCTTTCGCCAGATCGGTGACGTGGATGTAGTCGCGGACGGCCGTTCCGTCTTTCGTGTCGAAATCGTTTCCGAAAACACGGAGCTCCTTTTTGTTTCCCAAAAGGGAAAGAAGGATATTGGGAATGAGATGGGTTTCGGGGTCATGCATTTCTCCCAGTCGGCCGCCGGGGTCGGCGCCGGCCGCATTAAAATAGCGCAGGGTGATGGATTCGATGCCGTAGGCCCGCCGGTAATCAGGTAAAATATCCTCCACCATTTTTTTTGTCATTCCGTAAGGATTTTCCGGTTTTAATGGGTGATCCTCACGAATCGGAGTGTGTTCGGGAATTCCGTACACAGCCGCACTGGAGGAAAAAATGAGCCTCCTTACGCCGGCGGCGGCCATAGCGCCAAGCAGATTAAAGGAAGTCAGACAGTTGTGGGTGTAATATCTGTGGGGATTCTTATAAGATTCTCCCACCTGAATGAGGGATGCGAAATGAAGAACGGCTCCGATCTCGTCGTTCCGCAGCACGCGGAGGACGGCCTCCGCATCACGGAGATCGATCTCTTTGATATCTCCCCCAGTCAGCAGTTCCCGCCTTCCCGTCGAAAAGTCATCAAGGACCAGAACCTCAAAACCGTCGTTCAGAAGTTCCTTGACGGTGTGGGATCCGATGTAGCCCGCACCCCCGGCCACGCAGATTTTCATCGTTTGTCCTTTCGTCTGTATGTCTTGGCAAGCTCGATTCCTTCTTCTCTGGTCTCGAAGACATTGTCCAGCTGCTTTTGATAAAGATCCTTTAAAATGCCCCCCATTCCCGGTCCCGGCTTAAACCCTATTTCGATGAGATCCCGGCCCTGGAGCAGAGGTTGAATGGTCTGCTTCGAGACATTCAAGGCCCGGAAAGCATCGATCAGCCAGGCTCCCTCTTCATCCAGCTCATCAACGGGGATGTGGTTTCGGCCTGCACGGTCCGCTGTATCCAGCAAAGCCAGCAGTTCAATTTCTCCGTTGATGTCCACGGCCAGCCGGTTGAAGGCTTTTTTCGTCAGAACATCCCGGTTGGACCAGAGCTCCGAAGCCCGATGGTGACAACGGATCAGGGACAGAATCGTTTTCCGCATGTCCACCCCGTTCCAGGAAAATATTTTCAAGCGGTCAAACGCCTTCTTGGCGATGGCCTCCCCGAGTAGATCGTGGCCGTTGCTCGTGATCACCATTCGGCCGCGCTTGTGCTCAAATTCCGTTGTCCCGACCTTGCCCACATCATGATAAAGGGCGGCCAGGAGGAGGGAGAGAGACGACTCGGGGCTCAGACCGACCCTCAGGGACAGTCGGGCGGCCTGGTCGACCGTCAGCAGAGTGTGGGCCCACACTGTGTGGTGCCCGAACTCATCCCTTTCCGGATGAAAGACAGAATCCTGAATACAGAGCGTCAACCGGTACAGCTCGGGAAACAACTGCCGCAGCACCCCGAGGCGGAACAATTCCTCCAAACCCCTTGACGGCTGCTTCGATTCGAGGAGAATACGAAACAGCTCTTCTGTTATCCGCTCCACACTGAGACCGGTTAGATCGACGGATTTGGAGAGGGCGTAGACCTCCTTGTCGAGAGAAAAATTCAGGACGGAGACAAAGCGGGCGGCCCTCAGAACACGAAGGGGGTCTTCGGGAAAGGCCTTTTCATTGGTTACGCGGATGATTTTTCTGCCGATATCCCCGGCCCCGTCAAACGGGTCGATCCTGTGGTCGTCGGAGAGGCGCAGCGCGATGCTGTTGCACCTGAAATCGCGCCGCTCGAGATCCTTCTCCACCGGGAGATCGGGGTCTGCGGCGATATAAAAATCCTTGTGCCCGCGGACGGCGGTCCGCTTCGGTTTGTCTGATCGGGGGAGGGCGATGTCGTACGTTCGGGTGTTGATGGTGAATTTGATGACGCCGAAACTCTTGCCGACGGGATTAACTTTGCCGTCCTTTTCCAGCTTTTGAACGATTTCTTCAACTTGAGTGTGCGTGATCAGGAGGTCGACCATGTCGGTCTTTTTTTTGTCCAATCCCAGAAGATGATCCCGGACAAAACCGCCGACAGCATAGACGTTGTTCCCGAAAAGATCAATAAAGTACTGTTTTTCGGGAAAGTCAAACATATCCATCGTTCTCCCACCGAAATCCCATTATACCTTTGAGAAAATGGCTTGTCCACGCCGTCCGGTCAGCGCCGCAGACGGACTCCCTCTCCCTGTACCTCATATCGGAATAAAGGCCTCTTCCTTCGATGGCCGTGGCACCCCGGCTCAGGTCGTTCATGATGGAAGCGGCCACGAGGATATCCGAACCGGCTGTCGATCCCCGCGCTTTGAAGTTGTCTCGCAATGTCGTAATGGCGGGATGATTGTTGAGCTGCAGAAACTTCAGCCAGGGAATCTCCCCCCTGAAAATGTCGATAAACAGCGATACGGAAGTGAATCCGACAAATGTCCTCGCACCGAACTGCGTTGATGCGGAATTTATTGACCCTGAAGGATATTTTTTTGGGAAATTTCATGCTCGATCCTCTCCGTACCGACCGAAACGTCCGCCTGGAACGGAGCGGCCATTATATGCCATCCCGGTAAAAAACCCCAGAACTATTTGGCCGGGGGCTCAATTCCAATCGCACTGGAATTATTGTAAAATATATATTTACGGGGCCGCTCCCTGAGAAGGAGGGGCTGAAAAGGAAAGGAGTATCATGAGACGAGACAGTCTGTGCTTTCTGATCATCCTGCTTATCGCCTGTACATGGTCGACAGCCGCACTCAAGGACGATATAAAGATCACGCTGGTGGAGAAGCAAATCCAGAATCTTCAGGCGGACGGCTTGACCCTGGCTCTCTATCTGAAAATAGAAAATCTGTCCTCCCGTCCCTGCTTTTTTTCCGGGTACAGCTACCGGTTTGTCGTGTTCGAAAGGGATTTTATTCAGTATCCCCTTTCAAGCCTCTCCGAAGGGATCAAAATCGAATCAAGGAGCAGCGCGACCATTTCCCTGCCGGTGAAGATCACCTATTCCTATCTGTTCAAAGAGGTGCCCGGGACTGTGGGTTTGGACTCGGTCTCCTGTTATCTGATGGGACGTCTTTATTTTTCGGACGGACGCAGGGAGAGGGGATACGTTTCCGTCGCCTACACAGCGGATTTTCCCATTTACAAGGAGCCGGAGGTGCGCTTGCTGCCTCTTCAGATCAATGCCATGACCCTGACCGGAGCCGACGTCCTTTTTCGCTTCAAGCTGATCAACGGCAACGGATTCGACCTCCCCGTCGAGCGGTTTGATTATGAGCTTTATTTCGGCGGGCATTCCGTCAAGAAAGGGCGGATCGGTGG
>Ga0180009_10005450_pt1 | contig 13648 bp, 15 predicted proteins | sample OS_PC_MetaG_FD_123537 | JGI IMG/M metagenome (GOLD analysis project Ga0180009, IMG submission 123537) | Groundwater microbial communities from the Aspo Hard Rock Laboratory (HRL) deep subsurface site, Sweden - OS_PC_MetaG | ecosystem: Environmental > Aquatic > Deep subsurface > Groundwater... | reverse complement strand
GGCAGGCTGATAAGAGATGCTGTATTCGAAACAAAGAGATGGCACAGCGGCAGGAACACGAATTTAGGAACAGCGATGCTTTTAATTCCCCTCTCTGCTGCGTGCGGAGTTATGATTTCAAAATTAAAAAAAATCGAAAACAAAAACATAAGGAAAAATCTTGACTTAATAATAAAAAAAAGCACATACAAGGATTCTCTTTTTTTGTATGAAGCAATTAGAGCAGCAAAGCCAGAGGGGCTTGGAAAAATTAAAAAAATTCCGCAAGGAAGCTGGCATGTCCGCCATTCTTTCTTGCGAAAGCTGGATGTAAATGACAAAGGTTCAGACAGGGAGATTATCAAGAAGAAGTTAAATTTATATGATATTTTCAAATTTTCAAAAGACTCAATTGCCGAGGAACTCACAACCAAAATGAGAATTTCATTCGAAATCGGTTATCCTAAGATAAGAGAGGCTTATTCAAAAAAGAAGGACATAAACGCTGCGATTCTTTACAGCTTCCTGGAAATATTATCCCGAGTTCCAGATTCTCTAATTGCGAGGAAGAACAGCATGAAAGTTGCGCAGGAAATTTCGCAGGAGGCGAGGACTGTTTTGGAGACAGGAATGGATGCAGAGAGACTCAGCAAATTTGATAAAAAGCTGAGAGACAAAAATAACAGGCTGAATCCCGGAACTACTGCTGACTTGGTAACCTCCTCGCTCATGATTGCGCTGCTGAATGGGTTGAAAGTATGAGCCTTTTTGCTTCGCAAAAACCCTCGGGAAAAAGAATGATGGTCAACCTTTCTGAAGGTTGAAAGTATGAGCCTTTTTGAACTCGGATTCAGAAAAGGAAGCATTGTAGAGTGCATAATAACGACTTATAATAAAGATGGCAGTCCCAACGCTGCGCCGATGGGAGTTTATGCCCTGAGCGAAAAGGAAGTGATAATGAAGATACATGTGGAGAGCGACACCTGTTCAAACTTGCTCAGAAACAAGTGCTGTGTGATAAATTTAATTTTCGACCCGTATTTGTTTTTGAAGACTGCTCTAATTGGCAGGGCAAAAGGCTGCAAGGAACCTGAAATTGGAAAAAATGAAATTAAAAAAGCAAATGTAAATGCGCCTTTCTTAAAAGATGCGCATGCATTCATTGAGGCAAAGCTAAAGGAGCACAGGGAGTATGTAAAGAAAGACGAATACAAAAAAAGCAGGTTTTGCACTGCGAGATGCGAAGTTTCGAGGGCAGTTGTGAATAAGAGGTATCCTGTGGCAGTGAACAGGGGATTATTTGCTGCTGTCGAGCTTGCGATAGCGCTCTCGAGAGAGAGAAAAGAAGATTTGCAGCGCTATACGAGAATCATGCGCAAGAGCTTGAGTTCTGAGGAGTATAGAAAAATAAAAAAATTATTGGTTGCGCTGAGAATATGAACATAGCATGGTGCATAACAGGGGCAGGTCATTATTTGCAGGAGAGCTTCGCAGTTTTAGAAAAACTTGCGAAATCGCACAAAATTACGACTTTCCTTTCAGAAAGCGGAGAGGAGGTAGTGAAGGCTTATGGACTTTGGAGCAAATTGAAAAAAATCTCTCCAGGCAAATATCTGCAGGAGATTTTTACACACTCTAAAGAGGGCTCGAGCTCCCCCTCTACCGGCAGATTTTTTTTAGGAAAGTACGAAGCGCTGATAATCTCTCCAGCGACCACAAATACGATGGCAAAGATAGCCCATGGGATATCAGACACTCTCGTCACCAACGCTGCCTCGCATGCGATGAAGTGCGGGGTACCTGTTTACATATGCCCGGTTGACAGAGCTGCAAAGAAAACTACAACTACCTTGCCCTACTATATAGATAAGGAGCTCTGCAGAAGGTGCAAGACCTGCGAACCTGCGAACAAGTGTGAAAGAGGCGCAATTATTAGCTTCAGGATAAACTTGCTGCGCTGCGACTCCTGCGGTATTTGTGAATCGCTGTGCAGATATAATGCAATAATCGGCGGAAAAAAAGTTGGAATAAAAGCAAGAAAGATAGATGTTGAAAATCTGAAAAAATTGAAAAAAATGGACGTTATAATTTTGAATCATCCCGAAGAAATTCTGCGGGTTATTAAAGCGGTAAGGGAGTACTAATGCCTTCGCTAGGCAGCTTGTACTCCCTCTGCGCCCTTGAGCCTTTTCTTTCTATGGAACCATGAGTGTGGAACCTCGCAAGATATGTCGAGAGCGAGCTGAGCTTTATTTTTTCTCCGAAGATTATCTCGTATTCCTGCTGTATGTCCTGTGATTTTACCCATTCTCCTGCGTGGTTGTGCTTCAGAAGCGCAAAAACTTTGTCCTTCTGGGAAAGGCTGCTCAATTCGTAGCTGCTCAGCCAATCTTCTTCAGGCATTGCTTGCAGTGCCTCTCCGGAACCAATGTAAATCTCCCCGGTAGCACGATAGATATATACGAGGAAGTCAGAGAGCCTGCTCTTTGCTTCATCAAACTTTATCTTCGGGAACGTCCTATTGATTCTGCTTCCGCCTGTTCTGTCCTTAGCTTCTATAGATATATTTGTAAAAGTTTCGCTCTGATAAATATAATTTAAGTGATGTAGTATTTTTTCCCTAGCATCTTCGAGGTCCGCTCCTTCGATGCTTAAATTTGACTTTCCAAATCTATCCTGCACTTCGAGGTTAATCGAAATCGGGTCTTCCATCTTATTCACCTTTCACATATTTGCTCATTCACTCGTGCTTATAACTTGCGAAGCAGCTTTACAATTCTGCATATATAAATCTTTTGATGAGCCATAATCATATATTTATTGTATTTACGCTTCATTCGCTGCTCATTTCTAAAAATAGCCAAAAATAGCGTAAAAAACCGAAAGCTTTATATATGCTCTTATTCACAACTATTCACTCGTTCACACAAAAAAGGGGGTAAAAAAATGGAATCGCTGTTTGAAAAAACGAGAGAAGCCAACAAAACGTTGGGTAAGTACGATCCAATGTCCAAACAGGGCTGTGGAGAGGCGAAAATAATAGTGGTCGGAGTAGGCGGTGCTGGGAACAACACAATAAACAGGCTCAGCCACCTCGGCGTACAGGGAGCGCAGCTAATAGCAGTGAACACAGACAAGCTGCATCTGTCAACGGTTTCGGCGGACAAGAAGGTGTTAATCGGCTATGAGCTGACAAAAGGTCTTGGTGCCGGAGGATACCCTGAGGTAGGAGAGCAGGCTGCTGTCGAGGCTAAGCCGGCGATAAAGGAGCTGCTGGATGGAGCTGATTTAATCTTCCTGACGACTGGCTTGGGCGGAGGAACTGGTACCGGAGCACTGCCAGTAATTGCGGAGGTTGCTCGAACTACTGGTGCGGTCGCAGTCAGCGCAGTAACAATGCCATTCAAAATAGAAAGGGCAAGAATTGGGAAGGCAAAAGATGCGCTGGCAAAGCTGAGAAAGAACTGCGACAGCGTCGTCGTAATCGACAACGACAAGCTGCTTAACCATGTACCAGACCTGCCGATGGAGGACGCCTTCAAGGTAGCGGACGACATACTCGCAAACATGGTCAAGGGAATAACAGAGACGATTTCAAGTCCGAGCCTAATAAATCTTGACTTTGCGGACGTAAGGTCCGTTATGAGAGAAGGCTCAGGCAGAGGAATCGCAATGATTGGTCTCGGCGAGAGCGATACCAGAAATAGAGCAGAGGAAGCAGTTGTGCATGCTCTTGAGAACCCGCTGCTCGATGTAGACTACCGCGGCGCTATTGGAGCGATGGTTCACATAACAGGCGGACCTGATTTAACGCTGGCAGAAGCTAACAGGATTGGAGAGATTGCAACGTCCTACCTGCGCAACGATTCTAACGTTATATGGGGTGCAAGAATCGACCCGAACTTCAGCGGCAGAGTGCAGGTAATGGTTATAATTACAGGCGTTCAGTCTCCAGACATTCTCGGACCTTCTTCGAGCGACATTCAGGTGCCAGGGAGAAATATATCCAGAAACTACATGAAGCTGAGGCAGCCAATGAGATTGGGTTCGCAGCAGAGCAAGCCGGCAGAAGGAGTGATGGCGAACTTGGGTATAGACTATATAATATAGTCTTTCCCTTCTTTTTTATTTTCAAGGAGGGACTGAATGGGAGAAAAAACTTACCACGTGCTCTGCTACAGCCGACCGGATTTTGTAGAAGACTACCTATTTATCTCAGTTGACTCTGGTCTGGTTTTCGTAAAGCACGAAATTTCAGAAAGGGGGTTGTAAAATGAAAAAATTTGGAAATGCCGCAGATAAGGTAAATACGATACTGAGCGTTTTCAGAGACGGGGAGAAACTCAGAGGCAAAGAAATCGTAGAGAGGATGAAGAGAAGGGGCTATGAAGTCGGGGATGCGCACCTGAGTATGTTCATATACTACAACATGCTCTACAAGCACCTTCGAAAAGAGGAAGTGAACGGCACGAACTGCTATTCGGTTATAAGCTAACTGCCTATAAAATCTTCTACCATTTTCTTCGCAACATCGTCGCTGTACTGCTCTGGCGGAGATTTCATGAAATAAGCTGAGGGGCCTTTAAGTGCCCCTCCTATTTTTTTATCCATTGCAAGCTTTGCGCAGCGAATTGCATCTATAACAACGCCCGCAGAATTTGGAGCATCCCAAACCTCAAGTTTCAGCTCTACGTTTAGAGGAACATTACCGAATGTAGTGCCTTCCAATCTTATGTATGCCCACTTTCTATTTTTTAGCCAGGCAACGTAGTCGCTTGGACCTATGTGTACGTTCTCTGCACCTATGTCATAGTCCAGCTGCGAGGTTACTGCGCTCGTCTTTGAGATTTTCTTTGATTCGAGGCGCTCCCTCTCCAGCATGTTGTAAAAGTCCATATCGCCGCCCACATTCAGCTGTATAGTCCTGTCCAGTTTTACCCCCCTGTCCCTAAATAGCCGGGTTAATACTCTGTGAACAATCGTCGCTCCCACCTGCGATTTTATGTCATCGCCGATTATGGGCAGCCCTCGTTTCTCAAACTGCTTCTGCCAGCGCTTTTCCCGGGCTATGAAAACAGGGATGCAGTTGACAAATCCGCACCTTGCTTCGAGCGCTTTCTCAACGTACCACTTCGTTGCAAATTCGCTTCCGACCGGCAGATAATTCACGACTATGTCGGTCTTGGTCTCCTTCAGAACTTCAACCACATCTACAGTTGGCGAGGGATGCTTCTCTATCATTTGCGAGAGATATTTTCCGAGACCATCGTGGGTCATGCCCCTCTGCACAGGTACTCCTAAATCCGGCACATCTGAGAATTTAATCGTGTTATTCGGCTTTGTAAAAATAGCTTCGCTCAGGTCTTTTCCGACTTTATTCCTATCTATGTCGAAGGCTGCTGAAAATTTTATATCTCCGATGTGATAGCCTGCGATGGTGTTGTGCATTATGCCCGGGATAAATTCTTCACCTTTTACGTCCTTGTAAAACTCCACTCCCTGTACTAAGGCAGAAGCACAATTACCTACTCCAACTATAGCGACTCTTATCTTTCCCACACTTTCACCTATTTAAAATATATCCAAAAATATAAATATTTTATGGTAGTAAAACTCTTGCATGCCGCTCCAAAGGCTGAAATCAAAAACTACTAAGGAAATTCTGTGGATATACCTGCTCAAGCTCCTTAAAGAAAGGAAAATGTACGCCTATGAAATTAAAAGCAAGCTGAGGGAGAGATTCGGCTTTGAGCCTGCTCTGGTGACCTCTTATGTAGTTTTATATCGCTTGGAGAGAGGAGGATATGTTGCAACTGAGTGGCATGAAAACAAAAAGTACTACAAATTAACAGAAAAATGAGATGAACTGTACAAACAGGGTATCGAATATCTAGATAATTTATTAAAAAAGTTGAAAATCTCTACGAATACATGAATAGCATCGATATGTAGCTTTTAAATTTCAAAAAAATTGTTTTAAAATTATAAAAATATTTTTATAATTTAAAAAGAAACCTATAAATATTCAAAAAAAGCATTGACAACTATGGCAAAAATAATGGTTGTGGACGATGACCCTGACCACATATTCGTTTTAAAAATAGCATTGCGGAGAGAGGGGTATGAGGTAGCAGAAGCGCACAGCGGGGCAGAATGCATGAACAAAATTTCACACGTAAAGCCGGACTTGGTTGTCCTAGATATAATGATGTCTGATATGAACGGCTGGGATGTCTGCAAGAGAATTAAGGAAGACCCGCTGACGAGTTCGATTCCAGTTGCAATGCTCTCTGTTAGGAAAGAAGAAGGAGATATAAAGAAGAGCTTCGAATATGCCTATGCAGACGAGCACATGTGCAAGCCCATAGAGCTTGGGAAGCTGATGAGCACTGTTGAAGTTCTTCTCAAGAGAACTCCGGCTTAGATTTATGACAAATAGAGAAGATTAGAGAGAAAAAACCGGATCTGGTGCTGTGGCACCTAACTAAGCCCATAAGGCTGGATGAAATAAAGAAAGCAGTCAAAGCTTTTCTTTAAAATTTTTTTGTAAAATTCAAAAAATTATTTATATTAGATAAAACAATTTTATATCATGATAAAAAATATGGAAAACATAGCACCGACGCTGAATATAAAAAAAGCTATGGTGCTTGCAAGCGTCATGGAAAATGGAAGGGTAAGTGATGCAGAATTAGCAGAGCCGTTGAAATTGAAGAGCGCAACCGCCGCATCGTACTACAGGAGAGACTTGGAAAAGCAGGGTATAATCAAGGGATACACAGCAATACTCGACTGGAGGAAGCTTGGCTATCCAACTGAATTTATAGTTCTCGTCGAGGGAGAAAGCACAGAGGCAAATGTAGATATAGAAAAAGAATTCGTGGCTTCCTTAGAGGATTACTCCAAGAAAAAAGGAGAGGTATTTGTCTTGCCGAGCGGAAACGGCAGAGTAATTATAAGCGATATTCTGACCTGTTTCGGGGAGATGCCGCTGACCGTAATACTTGGGCACGCTACCTCTGACCAAGATGCCATCGTTTATTCCCGCTACTATGTGGCTGAGAAATTCACCAACGCTAAAACCACTTTTCTGCTGGTAAAAGGCAGGGAAATTCAAAACTTTTTCATCCAGAGAGACTACATAGACTTCATGAAAGGCTGTTTTAAAGAAGACAGGACAATCGAGCTGCCCGAAGAATTCAAAAAGCGCTTTCCCTCGCTGGCTGGAGTAAAAACTAAGAAGTAACTACTTGAGTTCCAACTCTTCCCTTCCGTAAGCTGTAAATCTGTCCTTAAGGTATAAAATCGGGAAGTACTGGGTATCGTGATTAGTTGCCCGCATTTTTACAATACCTATGTAGCGCTCCAGAGAGCTGAGCAGGTCTCCTCTCTTCTTGAACTCCAGATGAATTATATTGTCCGCAAGGAATTCTTCAACTCCGTAGTGGCTGAATCCAGCCTTACCTAAAGAAATCTCAGAGATTAAGAAGCAGGTCATTCCTATTTCTCGCAGGGTTTTGAATAAATGGTATATCTCCCTTCTCGGATTCTCAATATTCGTCAGAGAGTAAAGTGCATTCAGGGAGTCGATTACCAGCAGCTCACAGCCTTTTCCCATGCTTTCAATGAAGCCGCCCACCCGCTGAATCCAGTTGGTCTCTGGCTTTCCATCTATCTTTTTCAGCATCGTATCGAAATCCACTATCTCGATGGCATCGATTTCTCTCATTTTCAGTTTTTCCATCTGCTGTCTTAAACTCCCAATGCTCTGCTCCAGAGTTACATAGAGCCCTTTAATATCCTCCTTGACAGCGTTGCTGTGCAGGATGCTATACGCAAGTGAGGACTTCATCGTGCCCGGAGTACCGCATATCAGCGAAACGCTGCCTTTCGGTACGCCTCCCTCGATGTGCTCGTCCAAACCATGAACATAGGTTTTTATCCGCTCGACTTCCATGAGACACCCTTTAGACCTATAATTAATCTGGATATTTATAAGTTTCCGCACAGGTTAATTCCAAAGTCCATTACCAAGACCAAAAGGTATTTATAACTACACCGAGACTAATAATACCATGCCCCAGGGCGAATTCGGGAGGATATGGAAAAGGAAGGAAGCTGACGAAACCACTGTGCTGAATATTCTGATTAACGTTGGGATAATGGTTTTTGCTTTAGTGCTATTGCTTCTGAAGGAAAAAATATAAATGGGCATTATTCACCAAATACAGTAATATTGCCCTTAAAGGTTAATTCGAGGGATTGTGTGATTGAGTGCGATGTTCTGGTGGTTGGGGCTGGGCCTGCTGGTTCTGTTGCTGCTCTTTACTGCTCAAAACACGGTTTAAATACAGTACTCATAGAAAAAAACAAAAAAGTCGGCGCCCATACAAAAACAAGAATCGATGCCTCTCCTGATTTTGAGCTCACAAAAATTATAAATGAGCTGGAACTGAAAACAAAAAATGTGGCGTATATATCTAAATGGTACTCTCCATCTGGGAGATCATTTACTTTAAATTCAAAAATAGGTGAATACTACTTTAAAAGAGGCCCGGATTCTGATTCATTTGAGTGCTCTACGGTTGAGAAGGCTGTGAAGAACGGTTGCAAACTTTTTTTAAATACAGCAATCAAAAAGATTGATAAGAAAGGAAGAAAATTCCACAAAGCTATAGCAACACGAGGCGGAGAAGAAATTGTAATTAAACCAAAAATAATTATTGCTGCCGATGGAGGAAATTCTTTCTTTCATAAATACTTGAATGAAAAAATTAGAAAAGAACTCAGAGTAGGCTACGGCGTAACTGGAAAAAATTTCGGAAAGCCCAGTACATCAGAAATTTACTTTGATGCAGAACTCGCGCCTAGAGGCTATTTTTATACCGTAACTTGCCCTAGCGGTATTTCGTCAGCAGGGATTATATTAAACCGCAATAGAATGGAGAAGTCCCCGAGAGAACATTTTGATAGTTTTCTTTCAAAAAATCAAAAACTAGCCAGTAGGATTAAATCAATCAGCAATACCTTTGCCGGAGAGGAATTTATCTTCAAGTTGAATAAACGTGTTTATGGGAATCTCTTGTTAGCAGGCGATACCGGAGGAGTAATCAATCATTTCATGGGATACGGCATAATGCCTGCGATTGTCAGCGGATACTATGCAGCTAAGTGGAGCGCAGAAGCGATAAACAAGAATAATTTTTCCAAACTACAAAACTACGACAAGGGCACGAAAAAAAGACTCGACAAACCATCAGACTCGCTTTACAGTAAAATCTTCAATTCGCTCGACAATCAAGACATCGACCTTATTATCAAAATGGCAAATGAGTTACAAGGGGAAATAGATATAGATGCTTTCCTGCATGATTTTTAAGCATATTACCAACAAATATACATGCCACACATACCAACAGATGATATGAATGTGCGAGATATGCAAGAAACACGGCAATGGCAAAAAATGGTATTTCAATCCTAAAAATTATAGTAGAGAGATGGGAGAAGCTAGAAAAGAATTTTTAGAAAAGATAGCAGGTAAACATTTTGAGGAATAGTATGGCCATTGAGTGCGATGTCCTGGTTGTCGGAGCAGGACCTGCGGGGAGTAGCGCAGCAAGAGCATCTGCAGAGGGAGGAGCTAAGACAATATTTATTGATAAGAAAAAAAAGGTTGGAGTTCCGGTACAATGCGCCGAAGGCATTGGAGAGTATCTCTTCCCATATCTACCGTTTAAAATCCCGAAAGAACTCTTGGTATGGAAAATAGATGGCATCTCTTTTTGGGCTGAGGATATTACGGTAGAAAGAACTGGAAGCAACTGGTCCGGCTATGCAGTAAATCGGGACGAATTTGATAAGTGGCTGGCAAACAATGCTATAAAAGCTGGCGCAAAACTTTCTCTAGAAACTGAACTAATCGATTTAGAAGTTAAAGGCGATTATAACGTTACAAAAGCAATAGTAAAAACGCCTAAAGGAAACAAAGAAATTGTACCTAAAGTTATTATCGCTGCGGATGGGGTTGATTCTACTGTCTTAAAGTTGCTTGGGTTTAAAATTCAACTAGAAAGAAATTGCGGCTACGTTCTTGGTTTTGAAATGAGGAATTTAAAGTTGAATAAGTCTAACTACGAACATATATTCATTGGGAATTTTGCGCCCGGAGGGTATGGGTATATCTTTCCAAAATCAAGAACTACTGCCAATGTAGGAGTGGGGATACTCTTTCCAGATAAAAAATTCGAAGAATATCACGAAGAGTTTCTAGACATCCCATCAATAAAAGCTCGAGTTGGAGAGGGAGTTAAAATGAAAGAAAAAAGTGGATGGATACCCTTCCGCTATCTAACCGATAAATGGGTTTACGGGAATACATTGCTCGTCGGTGATATAGCAAATCAGAATATTAAGCCGTTAGTAGAAGGCTTTCTTCCGGCTATTATCTGTGGTGATATTGCGGGAAAAATAGTCGCACAATATTTAGATAATACAGCTACGTTAGAGGACTATCCAAAAGAAGTTCAACGAAAGTTAGGTTCTTTATTTAGAGAATCAGATGTTCTTTTAGAAGTATCTTACAATTTATTACAATCTAAAAGAAGGGAAGACATACTTCTAACACTTGGAATGAATACAAACATTTTCCCCTACAATAAAATTGATGAATTAAGGAAAGAAGAGTATGCTTCGTTGAAGTCAAAATTAATAAATTTGAACCAAGGGAGCAGTTAATTGAATAGAAAAAATTGTGTAGTTGTCGGCGGAGGCATCAGCGGTTTAGTCTCTGCGTACGAATTAGCTAAGCGTGGATATAAAGTTACTATTTTAGAAAAAGAGAATAAACTTGGCGGGCGGTTGTATCCGTTTGTTAAGGGCGAGTTTAGAGCGGATGCAGGGGCGCAAGTGATTGGTGAGGACTTCGCATATACTTTAAAGTTAATCAAAGACTTAGGGTGCAAAAAAGATTTAGTTAAGCTTAAAGAACCAACCGCTACTCTCTATTCTAAAAAAGGCTTTTTTTCTTTAGATAAAATAAGAGATATAGATAAAGCAAAGTTACTTCAGCTAATTAAAAGAGTAAACCGCATAGGGGAAGAAAAACGTCTAGCATTTACTAATATCGAAAATGAAGGTCTATACAATTTTTCTATTGCGGATTGGGTCCTCGAAAATTTCGATAGAGATATATTAGAATATTTCGTTCAGCCATCTATAACGGCTCTGACGCTCACCGAGCCCGAAAAACTATCGGCTCTCTACGGACTTACATTATTGTACAGCGATTTAAAAAATTCTTATACATTAAAAAACGGATTATCTTCTGTGATTTCTAGCATATCTCAAAAACTCAAAAATTTTGGAGTTCTTATCAATACTAATTGCGAAGTTGTAAAAATACAACGAGAGAATAAAAAATTCGTAGTAGAATATAAGCATAATAATGAAACAAAAATGATTGAAACTAGCAATGTAATCTGCTCAACCCCTGCTTTTGCTACTATTAAAATTTTACCACAGCTTTCCAGTAGTACAAAATTGGCTTTATCTAAAGTAAGATATTCAAGCGGCTTACAGATATTGCTTGCATTAAATGAACGAGTATGGAATAATACTTGGGCGATTCTTGTACCAAGAAAAGAATTAAAAGATTTCGCCATGATTAGCGAATCAACCGTAGCATCACCAACGTTTGCCCCAAAAGGAAAAGGATTGATGGAAGTTTTTGTATACGGAAAAACAGCAAATAGACTATCTAAACTTAGTAAGTCAGAAACTATCAAGTTTATACTGGATAAGCTCGATCTTTTATTTCCTAAAATTAGTAAAAAGCTTACATGGTACGAAGTTATCCGATGGGATTATGCAATCCCCATTTACTCGCCAGATTTCTCAAAAATAAGACAAGAATTTAAAACGTCTATAGATAATCTTGCTCTTGCGGGAGATTATCTATACTTACCGTCTATAGAAGCTGCCGTTTATAGCGGTATCGAAGCTGCAAAGCAAATCGAAGTAATGAAAAGTTCAAGTACTCAATAAATTTAATTAAAATACGATGATCTCACCAAAATTGTTTGGTAGGGCACTGAACGTTAAATTGCTGTTATTATTCAGTATATTACTAACTTTCAAAGTAGGAATAGCTTACGCTTTTTCAACGCCTGAAGAATTTCAGGTTCCTCTATTCATAAAAGTTTTCCTGATAATAATGGCTATTCAAGTGTCTGTAACTGCCACTTTTATATCAGAGGTTAAAAGGGTAGCCCCATCGAACGTTTGGAATAGCATACTCATAGGCGATTTCTTTTGTTGGTTGATTGTGATAACACAAGCAATATTACTTTATAAATTATACTTGGCTACTTCTCTAGAAACCTCGCTTCATTTTATATTATCCTTATCTGCACTTCTCTACATAGTCACACATGCCTGTGTTAACGTACCTCTCTATCTCCTTATTAAGCCGATAATAAAAAAAGCGCTGAACTTGCTTAGAACTCCCTATTTAATTTTCTATCTATTTTCTGTAATATTAATGTACTATTTGGCCATGAATATTTTAGATTTCGCATTTCCAAAGGCGTCTCAATTCAACTTATTAGCTCTGTATATAGCAGTTCTTTTATTGTTGATATCGTACTTCGTTTATTCCGTACTCTTAATTTCGAAGAGTTATGAAAAGGTAGGTTTTGTGTATAAACCTTTCTTTATAGCAGGATTTGGAGGTATAGCTTTTCTATTGTCGATCGCATTGCCTACCTACTATATGTTTACTTATACTAAAGAACCTGCAAATTTATTTTTCAATTTATCCTTTTATTTGATTGTCTGCACATTTTCGATTATTTACTACTTGAGATATATCGTCGAATATCCTGCCCTCCTCCAGCGCAAGTGGAAAGCCCTCATGCCCTTTGACGTAATTAAAGTAGCAGCTACCTTAACCCTCACCTTCCTCGTAGCCTCTCTCTATTTCACGGTGAAAGAATCTCCGGGTTTTGCGCTCTATCAAAACGTCGCATATGTTCCGTTGATAATCTCTCTGCTTGTAATATCCGCTGCGGCAGTGCTCATTCTCACGCAAATTAAAACGATTTCTGGGAAAAGCAAGTTGGAATACTGGAGTCATTTGAAGGCAGGACTGTTCATTCATCTAGTAGCCACGCTCTATGTGTTTGGCTTGATTGCTTTGTTATGGGGGGATTTGAGCAGCAGAAGCAAGCTGCTTTCGATGCTGTTCGGATTTTTTGCGTTTGCATTTTATGTATTCTACGCCCTAGATATGTACAAAGTTATCACAGGTCTGAAGATAAAACTCGCATTGAATAAAATAGATGCAGCGCAGGATGCAATATCTCTTTGGTCTGTATTCTTCTTAATATTCTTTGGGAGTTCATTCACTCGTGGGAGAGATTTTGGAGTGCTCGGCAGCCTCAACCTGGAATCTTCACCTGCAATTCTTTTTTTTATTGCGTTCTTTTTGGTAGCCTTTACGCTATACCTCAGCGTAACGCACAAGGGCTTCGAAGAGCTGATGAGGAAGAACATATACAGCGAGCTTTCGTATGTCTCAGGTCTTGCAATTTTTGTCCTGGTTTACTTGATATACATTTCAACAAAAGAAGCGGCTCTCTTTCCGCTGCGAGATTTAGTTTTTCTGGGC
>Ga0180009_10005449_pt1 | contig 13648 bp, 11 predicted proteins | sample OS_PC_MetaG_FD_123537 | JGI IMG/M metagenome (GOLD analysis project Ga0180009, IMG submission 123537) | Groundwater microbial communities from the Aspo Hard Rock Laboratory (HRL) deep subsurface site, Sweden - OS_PC_MetaG | ecosystem: Environmental > Aquatic > Deep subsurface > Groundwater... | reverse complement strand
GAGTTCAAACTCTTCCTGATTTATGCCTTCAGTGGGAATCGTAAATACTCCCTTACGATCAAATAAAAAGCTAAGCGACCCGTTTGTACCCAGGTTCCCTCCGTATTTGTTGAATATGGCTCTTATGTTACTTACGGTGCGTTGCAGGTTGTCCGTGGTACATTCAACATATACGGCAATACCGTTGGGAAGATACCCTTCATAGGTTGTCTCCACGAAATCTGAACCGTCTTTTTCCTTTCCGGCATTGATCGCGCGTATGATGTTGTCCTTGGGCATGCTGGCCCCTTTGGCATTGGATATGGCCAATCGCAGCCTTGGATTGCCTTCCGGGTCAGGCCCGCCTTCTTTGACTGCTATCCTTATATCTTTGATGATCCTGGAGAAGATCTTGGACCGCTTTGCATCCAACGCTCCTTTCTTTCTTTTAATCGTTGACCATTTATTATGACCTGACATGGGATTTGTGTTTAATTGGTTGCGAATCTTTTAATTAAAAATCGAAATCAATGGGCAAAATTAATAAAAAAGAGACTGCCATTTGCAACGGCAGTCTCTAAAAAAAAGTAACGGTTCAGGTGTATCTTTACCAGCCAACCAAAGACAATCCTACTTCAAAGGGGTACAACTCGGGACCTTTATTTTCCCGGAAAAGCGTTGTAAATGAATAATTGGCAAAAAGATTCACAAAACCCCATCCAACTCTTACTGTCCCTGAAAGCTTGAACGGATTCAGATGAAAATCATCAAAGTCTTTTGAAATGGAAGTGCCCGGAGAGGTCGCTTTCCATTTATCTTCATATTTATCCGTATCTGGGTTGTACCAGGTCAGATAGTATTCTTTGTTGAATTCCTCAAAATATTTCTTGGTATGAGAGGAAAACCGGATTCCAAATACAACACCTGCACCGAAATGGAAACTGTTTGCCTTACAGTATTCATTGGTCTGCCATTCGAAGATAAGCGGAATGGTAAGATAGTTGATTACAAGTTTGGATTTTCTCTCAGATACACCCCTGTCTATATATCCAACCAGGGTCGATGAATCGGATGTTAACGTTGTCTGTTCCCGGAATCGGTAATTATGTGAACTAAACCCGATACCGGTCAGAAATCCGAATTTCTTGTTTTTTGTAAGCGCAAAATTCTGATCCCAGATATTCATATTTACCACCAGTGATTTTTCCATCCTGAGATCCAGATATTCATATTCCTTCGGAAAATCCATATTGTAATCTTTTGTCAGGAAACCGTTCACACCCAGTTCAACCCCGGCCCAATGACCGTTGAATTTCTGACGGCAGCATTTCCGGTATTTGACATTCCCATCTTCGTCGACGATGATCTTATGCCTCCCAACCGTGACCTGGGTGGAATCGTCTTCAATTACCTCAACAACCAGACCGGCAACCTTCACTTCGGTCGTATCGTTGTGAGCACTGCTTTCCACTTTGGCGGCTTCCTTAGTCTTTTCTTTTGTGCTTGGTTTGTCCGTTTCCTGGGCGTAGGAGCCGGTAACCGTCCATATGCAAATGATCATACTTGCAAATAAGATTCTTGCTATTCTCTTCCTTAACATGGTTGTAGTGTTTTAAAGTTCGACTTTTTGTGTTGAGACGTTTACTGTATTTTTTTTGTTACAGCAGGAAGGATTCTTTTTTACCGGTCAGGGGGTTAACGCAATATTAATCTCATCTCTTTCCTGGATGGTTATAAAGCGGGTTTTACCATTTTTATTAACCTCGCGGACCAGCTCATAGTCATTATTGGTTAAAAAGTTATAACCCTTGATGCCACTTTCTGCCACATCCCAGAATGTGATCTTTTCCTTGTCATCAAAGTCTATTATCTCTTTTGCCGGATCGAGTCTGTTTGAGATTTTCCCGCTGAGATTCCTTAGTATCTTCCCAACCAGGGTTTTGGATTTTGGGTTTTCATTTGTTTGGACATTATTTGAGGAAATATCCGTATCCATGGCCAGAAGTTGATCAGCAGAAAGTGTTTTGGCTATTGGCGGCATTGCTGTATGGGGTAATTTGATGCTACTACAGCTTTGGAATTGGATCCTGCTTATGGTGTATCCATTTCTTGCTTCAGGGAGATTTGCTAATTCAATACGGATGGCGGGTGGAGGAGGAGCTATCTGTTCCGAAAGCTCTATGCCTGCGGAAGTTTTAGGATGTAAAACAAAGATATTGTCATTTTGCGTGCGATCAGTATTCTTTTGCCCTGTATGCCAAATCAGAGCTCCTGTTCCTGCCAGTAAAAGAAAAACAGCTGCTATTTTGATAAAATACTTTGTTCCGGCAGAAAAATTTATCATTGCCGCACCCGATGTCTTTTTCAGACTTTTTTTCCCGTGAAAGTGAATCTCAGTTTCCGGTGTGAGTTTAATTTGCCTGAATGAATTGAGTAAAGCGTTTGCTTCGGGATTATTCCCAAGGTATTTCCTGAATTTACCGGTATCGGCAGGTGAGAGCTCATTTTCCAGGAAAGCAATGCAATAAAGGTGAAGATTTTCCTGGTTTATTTCAGCATCCGATGCGATGAATTCAACCTTAAGGCTTTGTTTGAAAGGATACTTGATGTGCTTGTCCGGTTTAAGGATACAGGATCCCATTTTATTCAGTTCCAACTCAAGATCCGGATTTTCAGCGAGGAATAATTGCAATTGAGCAACTTCTTCCTGCGTTAACTGCCCTTCCAGGTAGCTTAGAAAGTGCTCTTCGTAATTATTTCTGCTTATTCTCATTTTCAAACAATCAGTTCGGGTGTTACCAAATATTTTTGCATGGCCATCCTGGCCCGGTATATATACACTTTAACCTGAGATTCAGTGAGATCACAAATGCCGGAGATTTCCTGGTAACTATATCCTTCATAATCTCTTAACAGCAATACCGATCGTTGGATCTCCGGGAGCTTTTCCAGGGCTTTGTTTAAGATTTCCGGTAAATCAAAGCTTTCTGAAGGATCTGCATGTCCTATATCTTTTGAAGCCAAATAGTTGATCGCATGCTTTTCTCTTCGCAGATTATCAATCATGGTATGATAAGCTGTGGAAAATAAATACGTTCTGGCTTTTTCAAACGAAACCTCTCCCGATTTGATCCACAGCTTTTCAAAAGAATCCTGAACAATATCTTTCGATTTATCCTCATTTTTTAAGTTCTTGAGAATAAAACGATAAACACCATCGGCATAAAGTTCCACTATTTTGTTAAACTCCCCTGCGGTCATTTTGCTGGTTTCACCGGAAATCGTTCTTTTTTTTAAGGACGTTTATGTTTCGTGAAAGTTACAAAGAAAAAAGATGATTTCGGATTATCGATAATTGTGCACGAATATTCAACTATAACACTATAATATTCATTTGTTTAATTCCTGACTACTTATATAATTATGGTATAAAAAATGTATATTTGCAAAATGAGTATCAGGAATGATAAATACCAAGTTACCTGTTCTATGTTTACAGGCTGTAGGTTACAGGCTACAGGTAGTGTAGGTGATGAGTGATGAGTTGTCGCTTGCAACCTGTCGCCTGTAACTTTGTGTTAATATTTCCCGATACTTATAATTTGCAATTGTGTTAATCAGGTCATATCTTTTTTTAATTTCTAACGTATAAAGAACTAATTTGGGTAATATGCTTCAAATCAAAAGGCCGATTCCCTTAATCTAAACTAAATCGAATTGCCCGAAAAGTACGCTGAAAATATCAGAAAGAATAAGGATATTGCGGCATTCATTGCCGCAAGCATCAGTGATACCATCTGGATGATACCTTTCGACCCGGCGGAGGAAAGTTTTGTCAGTCAGTCGGTATATCCCTTGCTTGGTTATCAACCTGATGAATTTTTGGTCTTGAATCCTTCACAGGTATTCAATGAAGAATCGCTTGAAATGTTCCGGCAGGTTATTGATTATTTCAGGGAAATACGTTTTCCATTACGAGATAACGGAGAACCACAGAAATATGCCAGGATTTTTGAATTCCGGATGATTCACTCCAGTGCTGAAACTATATGGGTAGAAGCTTCAGTTAATATTTATTGTGCAGCTACAGGAGAGCCTTTAGGTGTTTTAATGGCTTTGAGAGACGTATCCAGGAGGAAGAAACTGGAAGAGGATTACACAAAGCAACTGAACAAGCAGGTCGAGCTAAATAACTTTAAATCACAGGTAATTTCAACTATTTCTCATGAGTTTCGTACTCCTATCTCAGTCATTTATTCTAATCTGCAATTACTGAAAAAATTCAGATATAATTTAGACCAGAGCATTCAGAACGATGCCTTCGAACTTACCACCATGGCAATACATTCTTTATCCAAAACCCTCGACAATCTTGCTTTGTTGAATCAATCCAATAAGGGAGTCCTGGGTTTTGAAATGCAGGATGTTCAGTTGATCATTGAATGTGAAAAAATTGCTACAGAAATTTCTTCCATTCAGCAAAATCAAGGAAGAATTTTAACTAAATTTGACTTTCCTGATATATCGGTTAAAACCGACAACAAATTACTGCATCATATTTTGAGCAATTTGTTGGTTAACGGGCTGAAATTCTCACCGGAAGGGAAACCGGTTGAGTTTACTGTCAGGCAAAATGGGGACCTGGTTGAATTCCGAATAAAGGATGAGGGGATCGGAATTCCTGATGATGAGTTGAGCCAGGTGTTTGAGTCATTTTATCGCGGATCAAACACCCGTGGAATAAAAGGAACCGGTTTGGGATTATCCATCGTTAAAAGATGTGTTGATCTCTTAAAAGGGAATATAAATATTATTAGTAAGTTGGATAAAGGTACCGAAGTAATCGTAAATATACCCTATGAACGATCAGAACAATAAAAAGGTCATTCTTATCATCGAAGATGACCACCATCTGGCAAAAGCCATAAGCAATTTGATCAGAATACAGGAAGTCTATGATGCCTATGTGGCTGAAAATGGTTCCATTGGCATACAGAAAGCTTTTGAACTGGTCCCTGATCTGATCCTTTGCGATATTGGTATGTCAGATATTGACGGATATCAGGTGTTTAAAATCCTTAAGGAGAGCTCCATCACTTCAATGATCCCGTTTATTTTCCTCACAGGCAGGTCTGAACTCGATGATATTCGGCTTGGTTTGCAGCTGGGAGCGGATGATTATATCGTTAAACCTTTTCAGAATGACGAGTTGTTGGGCTCCATAAAAACACGACTTACCAAATACGATAAGTTTTTGGAGATGAGCCGGAAAAACTTTCAGGCCTTGATCAATATTTCTCCAAATGCTATTTTTATACTGAATGAGAATGGTTTTGTGGATGTCAGCCCAAGTTTTAGTAAAATATTCGGGTATCAGAAGGAAGCAATGTTGGGGAAAAACCTGACGGAGATCATCGCTGAAAGCGACCGCGATAAAATTAAAGGTGAATTATCAAAAATTTTAAAAGGGATAGAAGATTCGGTATCTACAAAATGTGTCGTACTGAGCAGGAATAAAGATAGATCTGACAGTAGCATTTTCCTGCAAAAAGGCCTTTCAATTAAAGGAAAACCGAATATAATCGGAGTTTTGGTTGAAGAGAGCGAGAACCATGATAAATCCTCACACCTTCTGAATGAGGATGAAATAAAAAAAGAATTACGCAGAATATCCGATTATCTCAATGAGAATCAGTCTGATGTTTCAGAAGAGCTGGTGAGTCAACTAAAACAGGTCTATCAAAGCTACAGCCAGGCCAATGTATCTAAAGATGAAGAACCTGTTGAACTCTCCAAACGGGAAAAAGAGGTATTGCTGCTTGCATGCAAAGGACACCCCATCAAACAAATTGCCGATGAACTCTTCATTTCCGATCGAACGGTTGAGAAACACAGAGCTAACCTTATGGCTAAAACAAACTCAAAGAATATTGTTGAGGTGATCATTTATGCGATAAAAAACAATCTGATCGAAATTTGATCCCCTTCCTTTCTGCCTTTATAGAGCGTTTCTTTCCAAATCAGTGAAAATACCCATTGCTTTTGCATCGCGGATTGCCTTTTTTTGTAGTGTTTATAAAGAACTGATTTGAATCATCTGACCCAAACCTATAAAATGTCTGATTTCTCTCATAACACACGGAAAAAGGTACTCGTTATCGAGGATGATATAGGTTTGGTAAGAACCTTAAATAATCTTCTCCAGATAGAAGGTTACGATGTTATAACGGCAAGCGATGGTGATGCTGCCATAAGAATTGCTTTTTCGGAAATGCCCGATCTTATTATCTGCGATATTGTGATGACTAAAATCAATGGTTATGATGTGCTTAGGGTTCTGAAAAATGCTACCAAAACATCTCGTATCCCTTTTATTTATCTTACAGGAAAAGTTAAGGAAAAAGAAAAACAATATGGTTTGCAGTTAGGTGCCGATGAATATATGTGTAAACCGTTTGAGTATGATGACCTCCTGGAAACTATTACCCGTCTGCTCAGCCCTCAGGATACACATAAAAGCCAAATATTTAAGCAGTTAGGTGACGGGCCTAAGTTTTCATTTCTCAGCTTTTAATCCCGTTGTTAATAATTATTCTGAAGTTTTTGTCGTAAGTAATTTGAAATTAACTCATTATAAAGGGTGAAAATACTTATTGACAATGTCCTGTTAATTTCTTTTCTTTGTAAATATTTTTATTTAGCCCTGAAAAAAGCGAAAGCATGAAACAGTCTCTATATATATTGATGTTGTTGCCCATGTTTTTTATTTCTATCCATTTACAAGGGCAAAACACTGAAGCTTATAATTCAAACGCTTCTCAGATTGAACAGATACCTTTCTCTCCTTCTATGTCAGATTACTTTTATACCAATTATGATGATAACGGTATTCTGGCTGAAGACAGAAACTATAATGATCCATTTACAGTTGCATTCAAAACCGCCACCACTAAATCTTTGATATCATCCGGAAAGATTCAGCTTGTACCGCAGGATTATAATAGTTTGTCAGCAGGGATCTCTCCTTATAATCCTTTCTTTCCTCTCTACAGCAAAACTTCTTTAGATACTGTTGTACAATTGAATGTTGTTAATGTTTTTGGTTTTTATCTCGATTTGGTAGCGGCTAACCCGGATTCTCTCAATTCGGTTGAAAAAATTTCCAAAGAGCAGAGAGAAAACTATGCAACCCTCAATACTCATATCTTCATCCCCGATGATTTTGAAAGAAACTACGGCAGACCCTATTATGAGATTTTTACCCTTCCTGAAAATTTCTACATGGGATTTAATCTTTATAACCTCCGTAACAATATCACGCTAAACTCCCTTTCCCTTCCTTTAAGCGGAATAACCAGTCTTATGTTCCTGGGAACTGATGCTGCCGGGGTAATGAATGTTAAAGGAAGTTTCAATTCCCTCAGAATCTCCCAAAGATAAAAAGCAAAATAGTGGGGATTTTACCCATTGATTCCGGCTTTTTGATGTAGTACCTTTACCGAGCGATAAATACTGCTTAACCCAACGAACTATGGAAACATCTTTAAAGGTTCTTTGACCCAAAATTAGCGTTCTTAATTTTTAGCGTACATCAATCTTAAATTTTTAGCGTAATAGTATCAAAATGGATCTTTAACATTTTGATTTCTTTAAAGAATGTTTTCATAAATCCAGGAGAGCCACCTTAGGGTGGCTTTCCTTTTTTATACCATATAATATATATAGCAATCTACCGCACCTTCACGCACGGATTTTTTGCTGACTATTTACTGGGTAATTTCCCCACCTCATACCGCTTTTTGTTATTTGCAAAAATGAGTAATTATACCCATTGACCCGGGAGATAACATAGCCGTATATTTGCCTCATGTTTTTATTTAAACTTAATCTAAATAAAATTAAATCTAACTCAAAAATTTAAAATCATGAGAAAAATAGCTTTGACATTAGTAGCAACTCTTGCAGTAAGTTATATCTTCGCTCAGGGGATTGAAAACTGGGGTTTCCAGGACATTCTTGGCGATTATAACTACACTGAAATCGACCAGTATGGTTGGTACAATACTTCCTATCAGGATGTTATCGGTGATTATAACGACGTAATGGTATTCCAGTATGGACCGGGATACGCTAACTTTTCCGATCAGGACGTTTATTACGGTGATTTTAACTATCAGCTTGCAAATCAGGTTGGTACTATAAATTATGCACGTCAGGAAGTGATGTACGGTGATGGTAACGTTCAGTACATTTATCAGTGGTACTTTGATAACGCTGCCAATCAGCACGTATGGTACGGTGATAATAACTATCAGGAAGCCATGCAGTTTGGCGAATCCAATACCTCTTACCAGAGGGTATGGCCCGGTGACTACAACGATCAGTATGTTTACCAGAGCGGATATTACAACTATGCTTTCCAGGATATCTGGGGAAATTCAAACCTTATGATGGCTGACCAGGTTGGTGTGAGCAATTCTTCATACCAGACTGCTCTTTTTGGCAGCGACTTCAATATCGTGAATACCGACCAGTTTGGTCTTGGTAACCTTAACATCCAGGATGTAGTTGGTGATTTTAACTTTGTTAATTCCTATCAGGATGGTGAATACAATCTGAATGACCAGCTGGTGGTTGGTGATGGTAACTACGCCAATACTACCCAGGATTATATGATGGGCCAGGCTTTCTACAATGAGACCTACCACAGGATCTATGGTGATGGTAACTGGGTTAACACCTACCAGACCGGATACAACCCTCCGGCTTACATGCAGCTTTCATACGTTTATGTTGATGGCGACTACAACTGGGTAAACCACTATCAGCAGGGTGCTTACAACGTTGCTGAATCTTATGTCTTCGGTGACTTCAACAGCGCATACATTCACCAGTTGGGTGGTAAGGTTGGAACTCCGGCTTCTGAAAACGAAGCTTTAACCTGGCAGGTTGGTGTTGCCAACTCTGCTCAGATTTATCAGGGTGTTTGGAACTTCCCGCTTTTCCCGGGATGCTGGACCCCGACTATTGCTAAACCCGGCTACGGAAACGACGCTGTTATCGAACAGTATGGATATGCCAACAGCGCTACTATCATGCAGGCTGATGATTTCGAAGGCAGCTGGACATGGTTCAACGACGCTTACATTCTCCAGGTTGGTGATTTCAACACTGCATCCATCTACCAGAATGGTGACGTAAACAACTTCACTACGGTTCAGTATGGTGCTTATAACGACGCTATTTCTTTCGGCCACGGTCTTGAGAACGAAGTTCACATTTTCCAGGATGGTCTTGCTAACGGTGCCTATGTTTTCATCGGCCTCGACAATCCTTTCGGAAACCCCTCCGCATACGAATACTACAGCAACTATGTTGAAGTTAACCAGTACGGTACACTCAACGTTGCCAATGCTTTCATCGTAGGTGATGAGAACACTGTACTCGTTGACCAGTATGGTTATGGAAATATTGCCGGACAGACCCACTCAGCACTGTGCCCCAACGACGCATGGTATGAAGCAGGAATCCGTATCCTTGGTGACTATAACTACGGTGATGTTTTCCAGTACGGTACTATGAACCTTGCTGATATGCAGATCATTGGAAACTTCAATACTGCTTATATCACTCAGTATTAATAATATACGCAAGTAAAAACAAAGGCCATGATCTCTTGATCATGGCTTTTTTATTGGATTTAATAAAGACTCGTTCAGTTCTTTACAATATCTGTATAATATTGGGTAATATTCGTAGGAGATCATTTGCGATTTGACTTATAATGTAAGTATAAGTAATAGGTAATTTCCCCACCCTGTTAACCATTATTTAACAGAAAATCCGAAATTTTTCTTCTTTGCTTTGCATGAATTCGTAATTATACCCATTGACCGAAGTTAATGTCTGCTGTACATTTGCTATATATTAATGGAAAAAGTGTGACATCACTAAACCCTTTATTAGATTACTTTTTTAACCAAATTAAATTTTTTGTCTAACCCAAAATTATGGAAATTATGAAAAAGTTGATTCTTAGTGTTGCCGCGATTTTCATCGCCGGCTTCATCTTTGCCCAAGGTGTTGAAAACTGGGGCTTCCAGGACATCTACGGCAACTACAACTATACTGAGATCGATCAGTATGGTTGGTACAACACCTCTTACCAGGACATTTATGTTGGAGACTGGAACTATGTTGAAGTTTTCCAGTATGGTCCCGGATTCGCTAATTTCTCCGATCAGGACATTTACTACGGTGATGTGAACTACCAGGGTATTTTCCAGGAGGAAGTTTTTAATTATGCTCGCCAGGATATACAGTTTGGTAACATGAATGCACAGTTTATCTGGCAGTGGTACTTTGCAAACGAAGCAAGACAGTATGTATGGTTCGGCAATGAAAACTACCAGCAAGCTATCCAGTTTGGTGAGGAAAATGAATCCTTCCAGAGGGTATGGCCAGGAAACTGGAATGACCAGTATGTATACCAGAGCGGTTTCTACAACTATGCTTTCCAGGATATCTGGGGCAATGGCAACCTTATGATGGCTGATCAGTGGGGAACCGACAACTGGTCCGTACAGCAGGCTCTTTGGGGCAGCGACTATAACTTCGTTAACACCGACCAGATTGGCCTTGGAAACATGAACTGGCAGTATGTTGAAGGTGACTACAACTATGTCAATTCTTTCCAGTTTGGCGAATACAACCTGAATGACCAGGAAGTTTTCGGTAACTTTAACACAGCCCTTACCACCCAGGATTATATGGGAGGCCAGGCTTATTACAACGAAACCTATCACAGAATCTTCGGTGATGGCAACTGGGTAAGTACCTACCAAACCGGTTACAACCCTCCGGCATACATGCAGTATTCATATGTATATGTTCTTGGAGATTACAACTGGGTTAACCACTATCAGCAGGGTGCTTATAACGACGCTATTTCTTATGTATTTGGCGATTTTAATACAGCTTATGTACACCAGATCGGTGGAAAAGTCGGAACCCCGGCTTCAGAGAACGACGCTTTCACATACCAGGTTGGTGTTGGCAACCACGCCGAGATCCTCCAGGGTGTTTGGAACTTCCCGCTCTTCCCGGTTTGCTGGACTCCTACAACTGCTTATCCCGGATACGGAAACGATGCTGAAATCTATCAGTATGGTTTCGCCAACACCGCCAGCATTATGCAGGCTGATGATTTCGAAATGAACTGGACATGGCAGAACTATGCTTTCATCTATCAGGATGGTTGGTTCAACGATGCTCAGATTTACCAGAACGGTGATATCAATGTATTCTACACTGTACAGTACGGTTTTGCCAACGAAGCAATCTCTTTTGCTCATGGTAAAGACAACTATGTTGATATTTTCCAGGATGGAACTGTCAATGAAGCTTATGTTTTCATCGGACTCGACAACTGGTTCAGCAACCCCAGCAATTATGAGTATCAGGGTAACACTGTTACCGTTGATCAGTATGGAGAAGGCAACGTAACCAACTCCTTCATTGTTGGTGATTTCAACACTGTTGATGTAGACCAGATTGGTTACTACAATATCAATGGTTGGACACACACTGCAGGATGCCCCAACGGTGCATGGTTTGAAGCCGGTATCCGTATCATCGGTGACAACAACTACGGTGATGTATTTCAGTTTGGAACTATGAACTGGGCTGATATGCAAATCATTGGTGATTTCAACACCGCTTACATTACACAGTATTAATATTTGTTTTTTCCATGGGGCCTCTCTCCGGAGGTCCCATGGTTATTTTATTTTGAGTAAATAGCCCCCGGGTCTTAAAGGTATTCACAGAATATTTTATTAGAGACACAGGAAAATCAAACAAAGATATTTTTGAATTGTTATAAATTTGGAAATGTAATTAATCCTGCCCATTGTGAGAATTAATTTGCATATAATACTTTTACCGGCACTTGTACTGCTGGGTTTTTCTGTATTAGCGCAGCAGTTGCCAAATCCCTACGCGGAATTTAGTGAGGGAGGCTATTCTCAATATGAGCCCCGGCAATACCAAAAAACTATTCCTTTTTTAACAACTCAACCGGAAAAAGCAGAAACCTTCATTATGCAATATGGCGGTAACCGTCAGGATTTTGTCCAGTTTAACAATACACCCATAAACTCTTATTCCAACACAAGCCATAATGCTGTGCAACAAGCTGGTGATGGCAATGAACTGGTGATTCACCAGAATATTTGGCAGGAAAATACTTCTGAGCCTAAAAATATTATTCAATACGGTAAAAATAATTACGCCAGTTCACAAATATTATCCAATGCGAATGCACTGGATAATTATAAGGAAATTTATCAGTATGGATCCGGCAATATTGCTTCCCAAACAATGGAAGAATTGACCGGCACCAGTTTGTTTATACGGCAGATCAATAATATGACAGGAGAAGGGAATGTGGCTACCCAATATCATCGTGGGGTAGAATCAGGATTCCTGTTTATTGAGCAGATCGGAGATGAAAATTTTGCCAGCCAGGATATTATCAATTACAGCAAATCCATTACCAAACAATATGGTGATAAAAACACCTCAGAAATAAAATCCATTCAGGGTAACCATAATCAGAGCCTGATTATCCAAAACGATAACAACAATGTAGCTATTTTATCCCAGGAATCGTATAATCAACAGGTGATGCTTGTCCAAAAAGACAACGACAACACCGCCAATCTGGAGCAAAGCGGAAAGGGGAACAAAGTTGAGGTCAGTCAATCGAAAAGCAGTGCCCTTAATGTATTTCAGTATGGTGAAGAAAACAATATTTCGGGGATAGGATCGAGTTGGGCAGAATCGCTGAATGGAAGTATCCTGGATGTGGAACAGATTGGTGTCAGAAACGATGTGATTGTGAATCAGAACAAGGCGGGAATGGTGATTTCACAAAAGGGAATCGAAAATTTTAGCAAAATAAACCAGAAATAAATTAAATTTGTTAAACATAAGAACTTAAATCTAGTCACAACAATCTTATTAATAATCTGTACTTATGAAGAGGAGCCTTAAATTAATTATAACGGTGATTATTGTAATTACTGCTTATCCAGCCTTATCACAGGGTGTTCATGAAGAGGAAGTATGGCTGGAGCAACTGATCAGCGAGTATTATTATGACATTCCTTATCAGCAAAGCACCAACAATAAAACTTTGGTGGTTCAGGAGGGATCCCGGAATAGCGTAAAAATTGACCAGATAAATACAGCCGGACAGGGAGAAAATTTGATCTATCTGGTTCAAAGAGGGGATAATAATATTACCAATGCCTGGCAGAAAGGGTCGTCCAATCAATATTCCCTGTACCAGTTAGGTGACAGGAACGAATTGGATCTGTCGATGATTGGAAACTCAAATCAATCGGCTTTATGGCAAAAAGGTGATATGAATAAAGTAACCCAGGATCTTAAAGGAACCGGTATGAATTATATCATCCTGCAGGAGGGTTTTAAAAATGAACTTATCCATGTGGAAGACGGGAGGATAAATCAGGAATACAAGATTTATATGAAGGGAAACGGGATGAAATTGTACATACAGAACAGCAATATTTACCATTAATTTTTTAGATTATTCTTTTTATTATATTTGCAGGCATAAAGTGACCAATCTTATGTCGGATAT
>Ga0180009_10005448_pt1 | contig 13650 bp, 15 predicted proteins | sample OS_PC_MetaG_FD_123537 | JGI IMG/M metagenome (GOLD analysis project Ga0180009, IMG submission 123537) | Groundwater microbial communities from the Aspo Hard Rock Laboratory (HRL) deep subsurface site, Sweden - OS_PC_MetaG | ecosystem: Environmental > Aquatic > Deep subsurface > Groundwater... | reverse complement strand
GAAATTCAGGGAATAGACAACTGCCCTTGCGGAGGCACACACGCAAAAAACACAAAAGAAATAGGAAAAATTAAAATCCTTGGAAGAGAAAACAAAGGAAAAGAAAGAGACAGGATTTCCTTTGAATTAATTGGCTAATTTTCGTCAAATGTTATTTTCTTGTTTTTGTTGTCAAAAGTTATTTTGAATTTATCAAATACTCCTTGTAATCCAATCAAGTTGAACTTGCTTACAAGTTCCCTTGAAAATAGAATATTGCATTTAATGTCAATTCAGTTAATTTCCAGAGTTGCTTCTGTTAAGTAAGCTTTTATGTGGCCTGCAGTTCCCAAAGGATAAACAATTTTTCCTTTAACGTAATCTATTCCAAGAAATTCTGCTATTTCTGAATTAAAAGTGCTTACGCTTGCCCCGCTATCAACATATGCATCAGTTAACAGGCTTTTGTTTTTGTATTTTATTTTCACTGGAATTATTGGGAGAATTCGATTGCCAAAACGTTTATAACCAAAACTAAAACTCATAAAAGGTACACTTCATTTGCGTTTTCTGGAACCTGAAAAACTTTTGGTTCCCTACAAAATTTTAGTCCTTTATTGTAAGCTTCCTTGAGGGTTTTTCCATGCCCAACTATTTTATTTCTCTTTAAGGCAACCCACTGCCCAGAATATTTCTTTAGTTTCTTCCATTCATCTGACTGCATTTTCTAACACAAAAAATTAATGTCTGGAGATTTATTTAAATATATCTAAAAACTTTGAGTTAATTGATTAATCTTCCACTATCACCATATTCTTATTGAATCTTACTTCATTTTTGAACTGCTGCACTGAAAACTTTTTTAGATACCATAAAGTTAAAACAGAAAAAAACACAAAAAAGTAAATATTGATTGAATCACTTGACAAAATCATTCCTGAAATCAAAGCAAAAAAAAGGGGTGAGCACACATGAGCTTTTTGATGGAAGATTTTTGCAGGTCAGAAGCAGACAGCCAAAAAAAGTTCCAGGCAAGAAGTTTGGCAAAAGCCTGTTTACGCCTAAAAGGTTTTCAAGAAGGCCCAAAGTTAAATAACTGCTTAAATACTTTTTTGTCTTACATTTAACTGGTTTTCATGGACAAAAAAGAGCTAAAGGAAAAATTTTCAGTAAAAGAAATGGATGAAATAAAAGTTTTCACAGAAAACGAAGAATTTACAGGAGTTTTACTGCCTTCTTCAAACGAGAATTCTCTTGCATTAAAAATGAAGTCAGGATACAACATTGGAATAAAAACAGAAAATGTCAGGAAAATAGAAAAAACCGGAGAACAAAAAAAAGAAACAGAAGAAGCAGAAACAAAAGAAGAAAAAAAAGAAGTAAGAAAAATTGAGGGTTTGCCTTTAATTCTGATTTTAAGCACTGGCGGAACAATTGCTTCAAGAGTAGATTACAGGACAGGAGCAGTAAAGCCGGCAATAGAACAAGAAAAACTGATTACAAACATTCCTGAATTAATGGAAACAGCAAACATTGAAAGCAAATCAGTGTATGAAATGCTTTCAGAAAACATGAGGTTTGAAGACTACAAAAAAATAGCAGGAGAAATAGAAAAAGCAGTAAAAGAAAAAAAAGAACTAAAAGGAATCATAGTAGGGCATGGAACAGACACAATGCATTATACTTCAGCTGCATTAAGTTTTATGCTTGAAAATTTGAATGTTCCGGTAATTTTAGTCGGCTCGCAGAGAAGTTCAGATAGAGGTTCAAGTGATGCGGCAATGAATTTGATTTGTGCAACAGAATTTATTGCAAAAACAGATTTTGTCGGGATTGCAATATGCATGCACGAAAATCCAGCAGACGACAACTGTGTAATTCTTTCAGGAACAAAAAGCAGGAAAATGCATTCAAGCAGAAGAGACTCATTCAAGCCGGTAAATGATATTGCAATTGCAAGAATTAATTTTGAATCAAGGAAAATTACATACTTAAAAGAAGATTATCCAAGAAAAAAAGAGCAGGGAAAAGAACTGGTTTTAAGAAATGAAATAGAAGAAAAAACTGCTTTAATTAAAATTTACCCAAACTTTACTGCAAAACAATTAGAGTTCTACGAAAAAGAAAACTTTAAAGGAATCGTATTAGAAGGAACAGGATTAGGCCATGCACCAATAGGAAACGAAACAGAAGAAAACAAAAAAATATTTGAAGCTATCAGGAAATTATCAGAAAAAAGTGTTGTGGTAATGGCTTCACAGGCATTTTTTGGAAGAATTGACATGAATGTTTATTCAACAGGAAAAGATTTATTGAATGCAGGCGTGATTTCAGCAGAAGACATGACGCCGGAAACAGCATTCATTAAATTAGCCTGGCTGTTAGGAAATTTTTCCCAAGAAGAAACAAGAAAATTAATTGGAAAAAATTTAAGGGGAGAAATAACTGCAAGAAGCGACATAAGAGGATTTGAAATTGAATGAGGTGAAAAAATGAATTTTGTGTCAAAAATAGAAGAGCATGCAAGAACAAATTTTGCACCGGAAAAACTACAGCATGCTTACAGAGTAAGAGAAAACGCTTTAAGGATTTCAGAAGAAATGCAAACAGACAAAGAAATAATTGAAATAGCAGCCTTGTTACATGAATCAGGTTCAACTCCAATGGAAAGCTCAATGAAAGCACTTGCATTATTAAGCGAAATAGAATACAATGAACACAAAAAACATAAAATAGCAAAATTAATTCACAATCATCCATTTGATTCATTTATTTTAGAGCAAAGAATTTTGTTTGAAGCAGACAAATTTGAACACAAAGAAAAAAGTTTTCTGGAAAAATTCAAGTCTTTTTTAGGGTTTAAATGATTGAAATTGAAGTAAAACACAAAATAAGGAATAAAAAAACAGCAGAAAAAATCAGGAAAAAACTAAAAGAAATCAGCATACATGAAAAAAAAGAAAAAGAAGTTAACCTGGTTTTTGATTTACCTGATTCTTCTTTCAAAAAAAAAGGCTTTCTTTTAAGGTTAAGAAAAGATTCAGAGAATATTTTGACCTTTAAGAGCCCTGTGAAAAGCAAAGGAAAATTCAAGCAAAGAAAAGAAACAGAATTAAAAATAAAAGATTTTGACAGGACAAAAAAGCTTTTGGAAAAAATGCATTTTAGTCCTTTTTTTGTTTACGAAAAAAAAAGAGAATATTTTGATTTTAATGGAACAGAAATAGTGGTTGATGAACTGCCTTTTATCGGCTTTTATATGGAAATTGAAGGAACAAAAAAAGGAATTCAAGAAACAGAAAAAAAACTTGAATTAAAAGAAAAAAACAGAATAATAAAAAACTACTTGCAGTTGTTTTTGGAATACAAGAAAAAGCACAGGCTAAAAGAAGAAAACATGGTTTTTGGGCAAGAAAAAAGCAAAAAAAACAGTAGTTACTGCTGATTTCAATCATAATGTTTAAATGATTAATCGTGTAAAGAATATTATTCAAAGTGATGTTATGGCTTTAGAGATTTTATCAGAAACTTTTTTTGGTTACACTTTACAAAACATTCTCATAGCTTTAGGAATAATCATCGCGGCTATCGTAATTGGAAAAATTGTTTATTATTTGTTTAAAACAGTTGGAAGAAGCCTTACATCAAAAACAAAAACTGATTTGGATGATGTATTAATTGACATAATAGAAGAACCAATTGTTGCAATGATTTTTCTTGCAGGAGTTTACACTGCATTCAATTTTTTGGGGTCGCCAAACGGAATAATTAATGCAATGCTAAAAGTTGCAACAATTGCAGTCCTTGCATGGGCGGCATTCAGGTTTGTCAATAGTTTTGTGCAAAAAATCCTTGTTCCTTTGACCTCAAAAACAAAATCTGCTTTTGATGACCAAATGGTTCCATTGGTTTCAAAAGGCTCTAAAGGGATTATTGTTGTTGTAGCATTAATAATGATTTTAGATGCAATAGGCTTTGATGTAACAGCACTGCTTGCAGGATTAGGAATCGGAGGCCTTGCATTAGCTTTTGCCGCACAAGAAACAGTATCTAATCTTTTCGGGGGAGTTTCATTAATTTTAGATAAGTCAGTTAAAATCGGAGACAAAATAAGGCTTGATTCAGGCGAAGTAGGAATAGTTGATGAAGTAGGATTAAGAAGCACCAGAATAAGGACTTATTCTAATGAAGTAATTATTGTACCAAACTCTAAAATGGCCAACAGCAAACTAATTAACTATGCACAGCCGAATTCTCTTGGAAGAGGAGAAGTGAAATTCGGCGTAACTTATGGCTCTGACCCAGATAAAGTAATTAAAACAATCACAGAATTAATTAAAAAACACCCTAAAGTTTCAAAACAAAAAGATCCGGTAGTTGAATTCCTTTCAATGGGAGACTTTTCTTTAAACTTCAGCGCAAAATTCTGGTGCGATGATTATGGTGAAGTATGGGGCACTGAAAGAGAACTCACAAAAGAAATATATAATGGTTTAGTGAAAAACAAAATCAATATTCCTTTCCCAACACAAACAATTTACCTGCAAAAACAAAAATAATTCATTTCTTATTTACTTTTAATTTTTTTATGCCTTCCAGAAGAGCTTATCACAGCCATTTCTTTCTTCTGAAAAACAAGAACATTGAAAAGCCAACTAAAATCATTATAACCCACAACAAAGGATAAGCCCATTCTACTTGAAGTTCAGGCATATGCTTGAAATTCATGCCATAAACTCCTACAATAAAAGTCAAAGGAATAAAAATTGTGGCAATAATAGTCAAAACTTTCATTACTTCATTCATTTTATTGCTGACACTTGAAAGATAAATATCCAATAAACCTGAAACCATATCCCTGTAAGTTTCAATTGTGTCAATTACCTGAATTGTATGGTCATAAACATCCCTTAAAAAAACAATTGTTGTTTTTTTCACTAACTTTGATTCCCCTCTCTGGAAATTGTTTATTACTTCCCTTAAAGGCCAAACAGATTTTCTTAAATAAATCAAGTCATGCTTTAATCTGTAAATAGTGTTTAATTCTTTTGGCAAAGGATTAAGCATTACTTTTTCTTCCAGTAATTCAATTTGTTCCCCCATGTTCTCCAAAACCAGAAAATAACTGTCAACTATTGCGTCAACCAAAGCATAAGCAAGGTAATCAGTTCCCATTTTCCTTATTTTTCCTTTTGAAGCCCTGATTCTTTCCCTTACATTGCCGAAAACATCTCCTTCGGTTTCCTGAAAAGAAATAATAAAATTCTGGCCAACAATAAGGCTTAACTGTTCAATGCCCATTTCAGTGTCATGGTTATTATAAGAAATCATTTTTAAAACCAAAAACAAGTATGAATCAAAATCCTCCATTTTAGGCCTTTGCTCTGTGTTAAGAATATCTTCCAAAATCAATGGATGAGAATCAAAATGGGCTCCAATCTTTTCTATTATTGAAGTTTCATGCAGGCCTGTAACATTAACCCAAGTTACGCTTGCAGTATCCTTAAAAGGAAAAACTTCTTCAATGCTTTTAATTTCTTTTTCTTCAAATTTTGTTTCAGTGTAATCAATTAACTTAATGCTTATTTTATCAGATTTCTTTTTTCCGACAAAAACAAGTGTTCCAGGAGAAATTCCGGGTTTCTGGGAAACTTTTTTGTTTTGTTTTGGCATAAAATTCACTTAATATAAGAATTTTGAGATTATTATTCTTTACTGCAATCAAAAAAGATTAAATAAGTTTTAAATTAAGTTATTGCTTTCTTTTATTAAAGGTTTTTTTATGGAAACAGATTTCAAGGAAATAGGATTCAAAGCAGGATTAGAAGTCCATCAGCAGTTAGATACAGGAAAACTGTTCTGCAGATGCCCTTCACTTTTAAAAGAAGGAAAAGAAGATTTTGAATTCAAAAGAAAATTAAGGCCTGTTGCATCAGAATTAGGCAAATTTGATCCAGCTGCATTAGAAGCATACAAAAAAAATTACATTTATTCTTACAAATACTTTAATGACGTTAACTGCTTAATTGAAGCAGACGAAGAGCCCCCAAAAGAAATGGATGAAAAAGCATTAAGGACAGTCTTAGAAATTGCTTTAATGAGTGAATCAGAGATAATAGACGAAATACATGTAATGAGAAAAACAGTCATTGACGGAAGCAATACTTCAGGCTTTCAGAGAACAGCATTAATTGCATTAGGCGGAAAAATAAAACTCGAAAAAAAAGAGATTGGAATACAGACAATAGCCTTAGAAGAAGATTCAGCCAAATTAATTGAAAAAAAAGACAAAGAAATAATTTATTCTCTGGACAGATTAGGGATTCCTTTAATTGAATTAGCAACAAAAGCAGAAATTTTTTCTCCAAAAGAAGCAAAAGAAACTGCACTAAAAATAGGAGAATTATTCAGAAGAACAGGAAAAACAAAAAGAGGGTTAGGAAGCATAAGACAAGACATAAATATTTCAATTGCAAAAGGCGCAAGAACTGAAATAAAAGGAGTACAAGAACTTGAAATGATTGATGTATTTGCAGAAAAAGAAATTTCAAGGCAGATAAAACTGATTGAATTAAAAGAAGAATTAGAAAAAAGAAATGCAAGCCAAGAAGAACTGGAAAAAGAAACAACAAAAGAATTAAGTGAAATCTTTCTTGAAACAACATGCAAAACGATTAAAGAAAAAAAAGTTTTTGGAATAAAACTGGCTAAATTCAACGGATTAATCGGAAAAGAATTACAGGAAGGAAGAAGATTTGGAACAGAATTAGCAAACTATGTTAAGGCAAAAACAGGATTAAAAGGAATATTTCATTCAGATGAACTGCCAAAATACGGGATAACAGAAAAAGAAGTGGATTCAGTCAAAGAAAAATTAAACTGCCAAAAAGAAGACGGTTTTGTTTTAGTTTCAGCAGAAGAAAAAAAAGCAGTAAAAGCATTAAAAGTAGTAATTGAAAGAAGTATTCAGGCACTAAAAGGCGTTCCAGAAGAAACAAGAAATGCTTTATTAGACGGAACCAGCGAATATTCAAGGCCTTTGCCTGGCGCGGCAAGAATGTACCCTGAAACAGACATTCCAATAAAAGAAATAAAAATAAAAGAACTCGAAAAAATGAAAATCCAATTGCCTTTAACTGCAGAACAAAGAAAAATAAAATACATAAACAAATACAAGATTTCAGAGCAATTAGCAGAAAAAATGAAATTAAGCAATTATGCAAGATTTTATGAAAAAATGATGGAAAAAAGGTTTAATCCAACCACAACAGCAGTCTTATTATTGGAAGGATTAACTACCCTAAAAAGACAAGGCACAAAAATTGAAAACATTTCAGAAGAAATGATTGAAAAAGTATTGGATGCAGTAAGAAAAAAGAATTTAATCAAAGACAACCAGCTGAAAGTGCTTGAGTTATGGGCAGAAGAAAAAGACAAGCCATTTGAGGCAATTTTGGCTGAAGTGCAGGAAACAGGGTTTTCAGAAGAAAAATTAAAGGAAATCATAAAAGAAGTGATAAAAAACAATAATGCAATAATTAATACACAAGGCGCAAACGTTTTTTCTGCTTTAATGGGAAATGTAATGATTGAAATAAAAGGAAAAGCTTCAGGAAAAGATGCAAGCAGAATTTTAAAAGAAGAACTCAAAAAAATCGGAATAGAAGAATAAAAAAAAGAACTGAAAAAAGATTGGAAAACAAAAAAAAGAAAAAAAAGATTAATTAAGGAAAAACAAGGAATTAAGGAAAAAAACAGAAAAAAGAAAAAAAAAGGAAACAGAAAAAAATAATAAAAAAGAATTAAAAAAAAACCAAAAAAATTGAATTACAGAAGGTGAAAAAATAGATTTTGAAGAACTAAAAAAAATTGATTCAAAAAATTATTTTGATTTACTGGAAAAATTCCCTGAACAAATAAAACAAGGAATGGAAATCGGAAAAAAAATCAGGCTGGAAAAAAAAGAATTTGAAAACATTGTATTGCAGGGAATGGGCGGTTCAGGAATAACAGGAAAAATCCTTGAAAACCTTTTCAGAAACACATTAAAGATTCCAATTCAGACAAACAATGATTATGACTTGCCTGAATTTGTCTCGGAAAAAACGCTTTTTATTGCAGTAAGCTATTCTGGAACAACAGAAGAAACAGTTTCAGGAACAAAAAAAGCAAAAGAAAAAAACGCTTTTATTTTAGGAATCAGTTCAGGAAAAATAAATTCATGTGATTACTTTATTGAAATACCAAAAAATTATCCTCCAAGGGCAGCAACAGCTTTTCTGGTTATTCCATTAATTTTTGCATTAGAAAAATTAGGGTTAATTAAAGGAAAAGAAAAAGAAATAACTGAATTTGTTGAACTGGCAGAAAAAGAAAAAAACGAAATCAAAAAAAAAGCAATGCAGACAGCAGAAAAAATGCAGGGAAAAACCTGTTTTGTGTACTGCACTAAAAAAACTGAAATCGCTTCATTCAGGTGGATGACACAAATAAACGAAAACTCAAAAGGATTCTGCCATGCAAATGTACTGCCTGAATTAAACCATAACGAAATAAACATGCAGTTTAATAACGGAGTATTTGTTTTCTTGAAAACAGGAAACGAAAATATCCAAATGCAGAAAAGAATTGAATTCACAAAAAAAGTTTTTTCTGAAGGAAACCAAGTGATTGAATTCACTGCAAAAGGAAACTCTCTTTTCGCACAGTTATTTTACCTGATTTATTTGGGGGATTTCACTTCTTATTATCTTGCATTGCTTAACAAAGTTAACCCTTTTCCTGTGCCTGTAATAGAAGAACTCAAAAAAGAATTAAAGTGATTAAATGAAAGCAATTGGAATAGATGTAGGCGGAACAGAAATCAAGGCAGGAATTATAACAGAAAAAGGCAAAATACTTAAAGAAATGACAATTACAACAGAATCCTCTTCCAAAAAAAAATTAATTGAAAACATTGAAACAATAATAGAAAAACTTGATTCAAAAGAAATCAAGGCAATAGGAATAGGATTTGCAGGAGACGTTGACACAAAAAAAGGACAAATAATTCAAAGCCCTAACATACCCTGCATGAATAATGTTTTTCTTGTAAAAGAATTAAAGAAAAAAACAAGGAAAAAAATTGTTTTAGAAAATGACGCAACATTAATGGTTTTAGCTGAAGCATTAGAAGGAAACGCAAAAAAATTCAATGTCGTTATAGGATTAACTGCAGGAACAGGAATAGGTTCAGGAATAATAATAAACAAAAAAATTTATTCAGGAAAAAATAACTTAACTGAAATAGGGCATACAACAATAAATTTTAACGGGCCAAAATGTTTTTGCGGCAATTACGGGTGTTTAGAGCAATACGTGGGAATAAAGCCTTTAATGAGATTAACTGAACTAAAAATGGAGATCTTTCCCTCAAAACTAAAAAAAATGTGGCCTTTGACTCCGGAAAAAGTCAATTCAGCAGCAAAAAAAGGAGACAAGCTTGCAGTTTCTGTCCTCAAAGAAACAGGCACACACCTTGGAATAGGGCTTGCAAACATTATTAATTCATTTAATCCTGAAGCCATAGTTTTAGGAGGAGGATTAAGCAATTCATCAATTATGATAAAAACAGCAGTAAAAGAAATGAAAAAAAGGGTTTTTAAGAGAGCAAAAAACACAAAAATACTTAAAGCAAAATTTGGAAACAAATCAGGAATGATTGGAGCAGGATTAATTGCACTCAAATGAAATTAAAATGTTTTGCTTGAATAATTTATCAGTGATTTAAATGAAAGAAAAACAAAAAGAAAATGCATCAAAAACAGCGTTAAAGTTTATTGAAAAAGGAATGGTTGTGGGTTTAGGAAGCGGAAGCACAGCAGAAATTTTTGTAAAGCTTTTAGCAGAAAAAAACAAAAAAGAATCACTTGATTTGACTTGTGTGGCGACATCAAACAAGACAGCAGGACTTGCAATTGATTCAGGATTAAAGGTTGTTTCATTTGATTCAGTTGAAAAAATTGATTTGGCTGTTGACGGAGCAGACCAAGTAAACAAAAAAAAAGAACTGCTTAAAGGAAACGGAGCATATGCTTTCTTAAAAGAAAAAAAAATAGACTATAAAGCAGAAAAATTCATTGTAATAGTAGACGAAAGCAAAATAGTAAAGGAATTAACAGGAGAAATATTAATTGAAGTTGAGCCGGCAGAAATAATTGAAATCTTAAGGAAATTAAGCGAAAAATTTGACGCAGAAGTGGTTCAGGTTTCAGAAAAATGCATGCCTTTGGAAACAGAAAACAAAAATTATGTTATTTCAATGCAATTACATTCCCCTATAAAAAACCCAAAAGAAATGGAAAAAAAACTTGATTTAATTAAAGGAATTAAAGCAAACGGAATATTTACAAGAGAATGCACTGTAATTATCGGAACAGGAAAAGGAACAAAAACAATGTGATTTTTATGGCAACTTATTCTGAAGCAGGAGTAAACATTGAAAAAGGAGATGAATCAGTCAACAGAATAAAAAAACACGTTAAATCAACTTTCAATGAAAACGTATTGCTTGATTCAGGCTTGTTTTGCGGTGCAGTAAGCCTGAAAGAAATAAAAAAATTAAGAGAGCCTGTAATGCTTGCAAGCGTTGACGGAATCGGAACAAAAACAATTATTGCAAAACAAATGGATTCATGGGATTCAATTGGCCAAGATTTAGTTAATCATTCAGTTAATGACATTTTATGCCATGGCGGAACACCAATTGCATTCCTAGATTATATTGCATCAGAAAAACTTGAGCCAAAAATAATTGAAGAAATAGTCAAAGGAATGAGTATTGCCTGCAAAGAAAATTCAATTGCATTAATTGCAGGCGAAACAGCAGAAATGCCTGGAACATACAAAGAAAACGAAGTTGATATTGCAGGAACCATTATTGGAATAACAGAAAAAAACAAAATGATTACAGGAAAAAAAATAAAAGAAGGAGATGTTTTAATTGGATTGCCTTCAACAGGATTACATACAAACGGTTATTCTCTTGCAAGAAAAGTAATTACAGACAACAAAATGAGCTTAAAAGAACAATTTGAAGAAGAAAAAGAAGATTTTACTTTAGGACAACTTTTATTGAAAATCCATAAAAGCTATTTAAAAGAAGTAAGCTATTTAATGAAAAAATTTGAATTAAAAGGAATAGCACATATTACTGGAGGAGGAATTGCAGGAAATTTGCAGAGAATTCTTCCACAAGGCATTGGTGCAGAAGTAAACAAGCAGAAAATCATTGTTCCATTTATATTCAAATTAATTCAAGAAAAAGGAAAAATCTTTGAAGACGAAATGTACAAGGCATTTAACATGGGAATAGGAATGATTCTGGTTGTATCAGAAAAAGACTCAGAAAAAATTATTTCAGAACTCAAAACAAAATTTGAAATGAATGCAGTAATTTTAGGAAAAACAATCAAAGGAAAAGAAGTGAAATTAGTCAGCCCAATGTTTGATAACTAGAACATGCTTTTTGCAGATTTCCTTGCTTTTCTTTGGCAACGCTTGTGCCAGTACTGCCCAGCCCATTTCTTGTCTGTTCCTTCTGCACCGCATAAAGCGCAAGCCTGACTGTATTTTCCTTGAGGCTCTTCTTTTTCTTCTTTTTTTTCCTCGCCTTCTTTTTTTTTGAATAAGTCAGTTAAGCCCATAATACACCATTAAACTAAAAGCCTGCAACAATTTTAAAACATTGCCAAGAAACTTTTAGAAAAAGTTTCACCAAAAAAGCAGTATATATGTTATATACCATAAAAAACAACAAATAAATACAAGAAAAACGTAATACTATAAAATGAACAAAAAAACAATTTTTTTAGGATTATTAGTTTTGTTGCTGGCAAACTGCATTAATGTTGCTGGAATCCCTGGACCAGGCGGAGGAAAAATAACAAGCCTTGTGCTTTCATGGGAAAGCCCTGAAGAAATAATTTATGATATGATTCCAGGAGAAACATTAAATATTGAAGTTAATGTAACATGCATTAATGGCCCATGCCTTAACACAACAGCAAACCTGCAGTATTGTTCAGGGGAAGACTGCATTGATTATCAGAATATTCAAACTGAAACCGGAGAACTAAGACTAACAGAAGGAAGCTCTTTAATTAATTTAGGCACAGTTGAAGACAGTGAGACAGCAAGATGGGCTGTTGAATGGCCTGAAGCAACAGGAGGAAGCATATACAAACTAAAAGTTACTGGAACAGCCAAAGCAGTTACCACAGTAACACTTACAGGAAGACAATTAGAAATGGAATCTTTTATTACAATTGTTTCAATTGTTTCCCCAAAAGACACACAAGAATTTTATATTGGCTCACAAATAGACTTTAATTCAAATATTTTTACTTCATCAGAAGAATACAGTATTGAATGGGATTCAAACAAAGACACAAACTGGAAGAGATACGACAAAAATATTTCATATAATGGTTTAAGCATTGGAGACCATAATATTTCTTTGACTTTAACTGACTCTGTTGACACAAAAACAAGAGATTCAGTTATAATACACATTAAGCCAATTACAACAGATGTACTTTCAGTTTCAGATTTTGAAATAATAAAAATTGATCCAGAAAACAGGTTTTCAGTCAACGGAAAAATAAAAGTCAAGGCAAGAGTAAACTATTATTTAACACAAGCAATTGACGCAAAAGCATTTATTATAATAAGCAACCCAATAACAAACACTGCAATTTACGGGCCAAGCCCTTTTTATTTAAGCTTAGCAGAACCAACTTATGAAGAATACGACTTAAATATTGATTTAAGCAGTTATTCTTTTGAAGAAAGAGAAAACTATAAAGTGGAATTCATTGTAGTAAGCAATTTTGTTGAATCTTCTCCAGAATACTTTATTGATCCAATGGACTCTGAAAGCGCTTACTGGGATGACGGAGAAGACTATTATATTCCACAACAACAGATTCCAGAACAAAACAAAGCAAACAATTCAGAATACGAAATAATTGAATTAGGGCCTGCAAATTTAGGGGACTTAACTAAAATGCCTGAAACAAGAATCGAATTAATTATTCCAATTTTGTTTTTTATTTTAATTCTCTTAAGAAAAAAATAAATTATTTTTTTTCTTCAAACAAAATGGTTGTACCGCTTTCTATTATTTCACGTTCTAATCCTTTAACAATCAATCCAATAGTCATTCCCTTTTTTGCTATTCCTTCATATCCATACTTTGATTCAAGTTCAACTATCTCAAATTTTTTTCCGTCAATTACGCCATACATTTTTTCTGAGACAACACCAGAAACAACATTTGCAAGAATATAAGGCTCGTTTTGCTGGAAAAAAAAGCAGGACTTGATTACTTTAGCTGAATTTTCCTCGTTTGAATGAGAAACAATTAAATCAGAAGGCCTAGTAATCTGGATAACAGCAGAAGCAGAAAAACTGTTTTTCTTTTTTCCGAAAGTTAATGCTGTCAAACTCATTTTATCACCCCGAACTATTAAAAAAATACTTTTGGTTAAACAAAAGGCAATAATAAAACATCATTCTGCTTAAAAAAGTTAACTGAAGAGAAAGCAAACCTTTTCATCAAAAAAAGTTGTTGTTCTGAACCAGGTTTTTGAGCCTTAAAACAAAAAAAAACAGAAAAAAAAATAATATTTG
>Ga0180009_10005447_pt1 | contig 13654 bp, 9 predicted proteins | sample OS_PC_MetaG_FD_123537 | JGI IMG/M metagenome (GOLD analysis project Ga0180009, IMG submission 123537) | Groundwater microbial communities from the Aspo Hard Rock Laboratory (HRL) deep subsurface site, Sweden - OS_PC_MetaG | ecosystem: Environmental > Aquatic > Deep subsurface > Groundwater... | reverse complement strand
GGTCGCGCTGCGCAGGCTGGTGCTCCCCGATCCCGCTGCTTCACCCCGCGTGCCGCCGCTTCGTCCCGGAGCGCCCCGCCAGGGGCGCGAGGACCGGCACGCCGCCCCGCAGGGGCGCGAGGAACGGGATCGCCGCTATGTCGACGACGAGGAGTCGCCAGACAAACACGGGGCGCGCCCCGGCCTGCCCCGAGCGCTGCTCGCGCCGGGGCACCGCGACATCTCCGAGGCCGACCTGCGCACGGCGGCCGGCCACTACCTGTTCCGCAAGCCCATGTGAACAGTCGGCGTCAGTCGAGCTCGCCGGCCCACAGCCTCTCGAGGAACACCTGCCAGGGCAGCAGGTCGATCCCCTCGACCTGTCTGGGCAGCGTCTCGAGCGAGACCACCACGAGACGCTGCAGCGCGCGCTCCTCCTGGAGCGCTCTCAGCCCGCGCAGGTCGCGCTGCCCGACCGGCGCCTTGGCCTTGACCTCGATCGCGGTCCGGCCGTTGAGCACGAAGTCGACCTCGAAGCCCGAACGGGAGCGCCAGTAGCACAGCTCTCCCCTCCTCGAGCAGTCGATGTAGGTCCGCAGCTCGTGGTGCACGTAGGCCTCGAAGGCCTCGCCGAACTCGGGCGAGCGGAGGCGCAGGCCGCTGCGCTGCTGCAGGGATCGGGCGACGCCCACGTCGAAGAAATAGAACTTGGGCGTGCCGATCGCCTTGCGTTTCCGGCTCGCGGTCCATGCCGGCAGGCGCGAGGCCAGCAGCGTGTCCTCGAGGATCTGGAAGTACTCTCGGACGGTGCTCACCGGCACCTGGGCGTCGCTGGCGATGGCCGAGTAGTTCAACATCTGTCCGTTGCACAGGGCCGCCACCTCCAGGAAGCGGCTGAAGGCCGGGACGTTGCGGGTCAGCCCCTCGGCAGCGATCTCCTGCCGCAGGTAGTCGCCCGCGTAGGCCCTGAGGTCTTCTTTGGGGTCTTCGGAAAGGTAAACCGGCGGCAGCAGCCCGATATCGAGCGCTCTGCGCAGGTCGAAGGCCGCGCCGAGCTCGCGAGCCACAAACGGATGCAGGATGTGCGAGCTAGCCCGGCCTCCGAGCAGGTTCACGCCGCCCCGGCGGAGCTTTCTGGCGCTGGAGCCGGTCATCACGAACCGTGTCTGTGATGACTCGAGGGCCAGGTGGACCTCGTCGAGCAGCAGAGGCAGCTTCTGGATCTCGTCAATCACGACCACGCGGTCGGTCGGCTGGATCAGCTCGCGCAGCAGGGCTGGGCGGCGGCTGAGCGTGAGGTACAGGTCGCTATCGAGCAGGCTGAGCAACCGGGCATCGCCGAGCACACGCTGGACCAGGGATGTCTTGCCCGTCTGCCGGGGACCGAACAGGAACAGCGAGCGCTTCGACGAAGCCGAGGCGAGGTCAAGCAGGCGTGGGATATAGGGGGAGTTGGCCATGACGACTGAGTTGTCAATTATCATGATAATTGACAACTATCCTGTCAACAGAGCATTCGAGCGGGAACGCATAGAAGCGCAACATAATTGCAGTTTGGTCTGGCGGCTGCTCCAATCCTGCCGGGGAGGAATCGAGATGGGAACCAGAGCGTTGGTGCTGCTCGCCGTGGTCTGCCTGGCAGGGTGCGCGATCGTGCGTCACCCGCCCCTGACCGACGTCGCCATCACGAGGGTGGACCTCGCCTTTCAGTCCGACCGACCCGGGCTGTCCCACAAGGACCGCACGATCGCCGAGCCGGCCTCGACCGACATGCTGCTGCTCAAGGTCACGGTCTCGAACCCGCATCCGACCCTGCGCAAGGTGGCGCCGCTCTGCCGCCGGGACGACTGGAAGGATGGCGCGATGCGGCGGGAGCTGTCAGTCGGTCCGGCATCCGATGCCCGGCTCAGCGTGCCGTTCTTCGCCAGCGTGGTCTCCTACCGCGTCCGCTGCCGGGTCGAGCAATCGGCGTCGGGAGCCGGCCCCTGGGTCGAGGTGGAGATCCCGGCCAACGACAATCACCTGCCGGCGCCGGGCTGACCACGGCGCCGCTCAGAACACCCGCCACGCCAGCGCGCCCTCGATGATCAGGGGCGACAGGTCCCGGCCGCGGCCTGTGCCCTCCGGCTCGAACTTGTTGGCCACGATGCCGGACACCGCGTGGCCGCTCGACCCTGACGCCGCGAGCGCCTCGGCCCACATCCGCACGTTGGCGTAGGGTCGCATCCACAGGTGGAAGTTGCTCGAGCTGCCGAGGTGGGGACCGCCGAGCACGGTGAGGCCGTAGGCGCCGAGGGTCGCCACGTTCTGCTGGATGTACTGCTTCGAGCCCAGGCCGATGTGGTAGTGCCACGGGACCATCCACACCTCGACGGGCAGGTAGCCGCCCGGGCCCTTGCCTGCGCCCAGGCGCTTCTCGAGCTTCATCACCATGTCGCCCCACATCATCAGGGTCGGCGGGGCCTGGCCGAAGATCGGCCCCACGGTGGCCCGGATCTGACGCACGCCGTAGTCCAGCACCTCGCCCGCGTCGAGGCACGGCCCGTTGTGGCAGCCCGGGTTGCGCAGGTCCCTCAGGTCACCCCCGAGGCTGGCCAGCTCGTCCATGCCGATGTGCAGGTAGCGGATCGGACGCTGGGAACCGCTGGCCAGCGCGCCCGTGATCTCTGCGATCCGTCGGTAGACCTCGGGCTCGCTGAGGCACGAGCTCATGTAGCTGGCCGCGGCCGCGTAGCTGTACTGGACCCAGATGTTCTTGCCGGCCCACGCGCTGCGGATCCTGAGCTTCATCGGCCTCAGCCGGCGCAGCGCGGTGGTGCTCAGCCCGACCAGCTCGTAGTCGTAATCGGCGGGGTGGTGCTCCTTGAGCCGCAGAAAGCCCGACGCGTCCTCGACCTCGACGGTGCTCGCGCGTCGCTTGGCGGGGTCCTGGTCCCAGCAGTACCAGGCGTGGGCGCCGCTCTTGTCCAGGGGGCACTGACCGGTCAGCACCGGGGCAGTGAGACACGGGGCACCCGCGCAGTCGGCGTAGACGTACCACCCGCCGTCGTCGAGGTTCTTGACCTTGCGCTTCGTGCCGTCGACGACGTAGTTGTTGCCGGGCTGCTGCTGCACCTCCTGCGCGGTGAGCGGCCAGCGCTTGCGGTAGCCGTCGTCGACGAAGGGCAGATCGATCTCGATGAACTCTGTCGTCTCGCCGGGCTCCAGCGATCGCAGCTTGATCTTCACCCGGCCCGAGCGCCTGCCCGCCGCGACGAACACATTGTGCTGCGGGTCGGGGTCCTGCCGGTAGTCGATGGTGCCCCGGGGGTTGAACGGCGCCGGGATCAACTCGAGCAGGAACTCGTCCGCGCAGAGCTGCAGCAGCTCGAGCAGGTTGGCGTAGCCCGCGCTGGTCGGATCCTGCGCGAAGGCGTCCGTGCCGGCCAACAGGATGGCGTTCATCCGCGCGCGCAGCGCCTGGCGGAAAAAGAGGCGGAAGCCGTCCTTCAGCGTCGAGCTCCAGCCGGCGCTCTGCAGCTCGGCGGCGGAGGCACGGGCCATCACCGCGCGGATCCTGCGATCGGGCTGGTCGGCGATGTCCTGCAGCCGGATGAAGAACGGCGCGGGGGCGGCGACGGCCCGCTCGAGCGGGAAGATCTCCGCCAGCGCGGCGGCGCCGTAGGCCAGCCCGCGCGGCCCGGAGCCGGCCACGACGATCCGGGTCGGCCGGACCAGGATCAGGTAGCCCTCCTCGCCGTCGAGCCCCTCTGTCGGGACCTGCTTGCCCTCGAGGTGCGCCTGCACCAGCGGGCTGTCCTTTTCCCCGAGCAGGATGAAGGGGCCGGCGAGCTTCGCGTCGCTGGCCGCCTGCTCCTCGGGCAGGGCACCGCCGAAGACGGTCGTGCTGCTCTGCTGGACGAAATCTGCCGCGAGCCGCAGGGCGCGGGCGTGCCGGGGATCGCTCTCCTCGCCGCGGTCCTCGAATATCAGGCGGGTCGCGGCCGTGACCTGGAAGCCGTGCTCCAGCACCTCGTCGAGGCGGGCGCGGCTCTTGGGCTTGATCTTCAGCCCGCCCTCGTGCTCGACCGTGGGCTCGTGGGAGATGGCGGCCGCCACGATGTGGTCGGTCGCCTGCCTGCTGCGTCGCAGGAGCACGAGATCGTCGAACTCCGCGCAGGCCGGACCCCCGGCGATGCCGAGCTCGATCTGCACCGCAGTCGCGCCGGGCGGCAGCGCGAGGAACGCGGCCTTGTCATGATTGAAGCCGGCGTACTGCGCGTTGGCCACCGGGAAGCGGAACCGGGCGTACCCCTTGCTGTCCTCTCGGTCCATGCGCACCAGCGAGCGTGCGATGGTCTGGCCGCCCGCGTCGACGAAGCGCAGGTGCACCGACGCCTCGCTGGCCTTGCCCAGCGCCGTGCAGCCCTCCCGGCCGGCGTCGCACTCGGTGCATCGGCCCTCGCCGCAGGTCCACGACGAGAGCAGGCCCAGCGCCGAGTAGAGTTGGAGGTAGTCGGTGCCCACGCCGGTGGTCGGGATCGGCGGGGAGACGACGGAGACGCCGGAGCCCGTGCCGGCGCAGTCGCTGCAGCATAGCTGTAGGCTCTGCGGGCCGAAGAAGCCCTCGCCTGCAACGTATGCACCGCACTGCTTGCAGCCTCGCTTCTGGACCTGCCAGCCGGGAGCCTGCTCGGAGAAGGGCCGCGGACCGGACAGCGCGGGGCTGGTCGAAAAGTCGTGATGTGAGAGGACGAAGTGAGGGGGCCCGGGCGGAAGAGCCCTGCGGCGCAGCGCAAGGAAGTAGTTGCGGTCGGTCCGCCCGTCGCCGGAAGCGGCGATGTCCCGCGCCAGCTCGAAGAACAGGAAGGGGTCGCTCTCTGTCAGCCCGAGCCGGACCGCCTGGGAGGAAACCTCTTGCAGCTGGCCCGCGACGCAGGTCACCACTGCGAGCGCCCCGGCCTTGTCGCGGTGCTGCCGGGGGATCCAGTTGCCGTCGACCATCACGCTGGTCCCGGCCCGAAACGCCGTGGTCTCGCCGGCGGGCAGCGCGTCCTGTAGAGCGAGCGGGGCCCACACCGCGAGCCGGCCGATGATCTGGAAGCTCGCGTTGTCCGAGCAGGGCACGGCTGGGCCAGCGTCGTCGGTCGCGTCGCGCACCGCGTCGGCGAGTCCCGAGTCGGTGCGGGGCGAGGGGGAGCTGCAGGACAGGCCTGCGAGCGCGAGAATCAGGGCGGCCACTCTCATGATCAGAGGATCTCGCGTCCAGCGCGGCAGCGCAATCCGGGTGACGACGAGTCGAGGACCATGGCGATGGTGGCGCAGAAACGGTCGTCCAGACGACCGCAAGTCGGGGACCATGGCGAAGGTGGCGCAGAAACGGTCGTCCAGACGACCGGAAGTCGAGGACCATGGCGCCGGACTCACCAGCAAGACCCGTGCTATGCTCCCCCCGTGCGGCCATACACCCCTCTGCTGTTCGCGGCGCTGGCGCTGGCCGGCGGCTGCCCGGAGAAGCCCGCCAACCGGCCGACCGACGCGTCGCTGGATCGGTACATCTTCCAGTTCCCGGAGGGGGGCGACCTGCTCGGGCCCGACTCGATGCCGGCGGGCGAGGATCGCTGCCTCGGCGCCAAGCTGATCCCGCTGACGGGCGGCAAGGCCACGGTCAAGGGCAGCACCGCCGGTGCGCTCAACGAGTTCGGCTCGAAGATCAAGTGCGGCGAGACCTACGCCATGGCCGGCCCGCAGCGCTACTTCGGCCTGGCGATGCAGAAGAGCCGGGTCTACCGCCTGGAGCTGAAGCCGGACTTCGACGCAGTGCTCTACCTGTTCTCCGAGTGCAGCCAGACCCTGATCAACGTCGACTGCGCCTCGGGCGGCGCCACCGGCATCTTCTCCGGGCCGATCCCGGCCAAGGGGACGGGCGGCATCACCTTCGTCGCTCCGGCCAGCGGCACCTACCGCCTGGCGGTCGACAGCGTCGAGTCGGCACAGGAGGGCAGCTACGAGCTGCAGGTGCAGGAGTGGACCTCGCCGACGCACGCCAGCTGCAAGGGGGCCAAGACCCTGGCGCTCAAGGGCGGCGCTGCCTCGGTCAGCGACTCGACCCTGGGCGCCCTCGACGAGCTTGGCAGCCTGCTGACCTGCGGGCTGACGGCGACCCTCGACGGGCCGCAGCTGTACTACGAGGTCGACCTGGACGCGGCGAGCTGGTACCGCATCACGCTCGAGCCGCAGTTCAGCGCCACGCTCTACGTCGCGGCCTCGGCCGGCGGGTGCCTGGCGGCCAACATCGAGACCGACTGCTCGGGCCTGACCGGGACGGTGCTGCCCCTGGTGCCCCAGGGCGGCCAGGCGTCGACGGCCTTTCGACCGACGGTGACCGGTAGCTACCTGGTGGTGGTGGACAGCCCCGACCCCAAGGAGGCCGGGCCGTTCGACCTCGAGATCAAGAGCTTCACGCCGCCGGAGGACATGGTGTGCCAGGGCGCCACCCCGCTGCTGCTGCCCACCACCGTCGCCGGCGACACGTCGCCTCACTTCAACGATCTGGGCGCGCTGATGAGCTGCAACACCGGCGCGCCCCTGGTGGGGCCGCAGACCTACTACCGCGTCGAGCTGGAAGCCTCCAAGACCTACCAGGTGCGGCTGAGCCCGAGCTTCCCGGCGGTGCTGGCGGTGGGCGGCTCCTGCGTCACCCTGCCCGCGGACTGCGCCTCGAGCGGGGCGAGCGGAGACGCGGTGGCCGTGCCGGCGGGGACCTTCGGCACGCTGTTGGTCACGGCCAAGACGGCGGGCACGCACATCGTGAGCGTCGACGGCCAGAGCGTGACAGCGGCGGGCGCCTTCACGCTGCAGATCGCCGAGCACCAGGCGCCGACCAACGGATCGTGCGCGAGCCCGCAGGTGGTCGCCCTGTCCGCCAGTCCCACCGAGGTGCTGGGCGACACCGGTCCGCTGAAGAACGATCTCGGTCCGGTGAGCTGCGGCACGACCGCTGGCCCGTGGCCCGGGCCCCAGGCCTACTACCGGCTCTCGCTCAAGGCAGGGACGTCGTACACGGTCATGTTGGTCCCCGAGGCGACGTTTGACCCGGCGCTCTACGCGTTTGTGGCCAGCACGAGCTGCACCGCGACTGATGTGGATACGGCCTGCACGGGCCTGGCCTCGGACGTGGTGGGGGCCGGCGCACAGGAGAGCCTGGTACTGAGCCCGGCCACCGACATGGACTACGTGGTGGTGGTGGACTCCTGGTCCCCCTCGGCCGTCGGCAGCTACGCCCTGCGGGTGACCTGGCCCTGATCTCGGACAGATAGGACCCCAGAACTGCCCGGGACCAGGTAGGTTTTACTGGACCCGGCTCCAAGGCCATGTGATTGTAATCACAGAACTTGACAGATTGCCCAAGCCAACATATACACCTGGTCTTCAGCAACTACTTCGTGGGTTATCGAGGTTTTTGGTATCTCGACAGTTAGCAGTTACAATGCGTTAAAAAAAGAGGAGGAAGCTGATGAGGAAGACTATTGCAGCAGTGATGATGGTGGCCTTCGCGATGGTCGCGAGTGGATGCAGCGACGACGATGGCAAGGACGTCTGCCAGCAGTACGCCGACGCGTTCAAGGCCTGCGTCAACGCGCTCGACTGTAGCACCTTCACCGACGCCACGAAGAAGGCGATCTGCGACGGGATGAAGGCCGCGGGCACCGGCACTGGCACCGGCACCGGAACGCCAGTTGCGTGCACCGGCACCGTGAAGGACACGGCGGAGAAGGCTCTGGCAGCCGGCTTCGACGAGCTGTGCCTGCCCAAGACCACCACCCCCGGCCCCGAGGCGAGCCCTGGCCTCGAGCCAGGCCCCAGCCCCGAGGCAGGCACGCCCGACATGGCGATGATGACCGAGTAGCATACCGCACAGGCCGCTCCCTCCGACCATTTCCGTTCGCTCACATCACTGGCAAGGTGAACCGTGAAGGTTCATCGCGAGGCTGGCTCGCCCCGTAGCCCCAGAGCCTGCCGCGCCGCCACGACCACGTCGTCCGGCGTCAGCCCATAGTGCGCCAGCAGCTCCGCCGCGCTGCCGCTCTGCCCGAACACGTCCCGTAGCCCGACCCGCACCACCGGCACCGGGCAGCAGCCGCAGACCGCCTCGCACACCGCCGAGCCCAGCCCGCCGATGATGCTGTGCTCCTCGACGGTGACCAGCGCGCCGGTCTCGCGGGCCGCCTGCCCGAGAGCCTCCGTGTCGAGCGGCTTGAGCGTGGAGACGTTGAGCACGCGGGCGCCGACTCCCTGCTGCTCCAGCGCCCGGGCTGCCTGCAGCGCCGTCTCGACCATCAGGCCGCAGGCCGCCAGGGTCAGGTCCGTACCGTCGCGCAGCTGCACGGCCCGGCCGAGCTGGAAGCGGTGGCCCTCGGGGTGGACGTCGGGGCCGGCGCCGCGAGGCAGCCGCACGTAGAACGGGCCCGCGCTGCGCGCCGCGGTCTCGATCACCTGCGCGGTCTCGATCCCGTCGGCGGGCACCACCACCTGCAGGTTGGGGATCACCCGCGTAACGGCGAGGTCCTCGATGGCCTGGTGGCTGCCGCCGTCCTGGCCCACGGTGATCCCGCCGTGGGTCGCGACCAGCTTGACGCCGAGGTTCGCGTAGCAGACCGAGTTGCGCAGCTGCTCCCAGGCCCGCCCGGTGCCGAAGATGGCGAAGGTGGAGGCGAAGGGCACCAGGCCGCTGGCCGCCAGGCCGGCGGCGGTCGAGAGCATGTCCTGCTCGGCGATGCCCATGTCGTGGAACCGCGCGGGGAAGGCCCGGGCGAACAGCGAGGTCTTGGTCGACTTGGACAGGTCGGCGTCGAGCACGACGATCTCGGGCATCTCGCTGCCCAGCCGGACCAGCGTCTCGCCGTAGACCTGCCGCAGAGCCTTGGGGCTTTTGGTCGGGGATTGCGTTGCCATGATCAGGCCTCCAGCTCGGCCAGCGCCCGGCGCACCTCGTCCTCGCTGAGGGTCGAGCCGTGGTACTCGATGATCCCCTCCATGAACGAGACGCCGTGTCCCTTGATCGTGTGCGCCACGATCATGGTGGGGCGGCCGACCGTCTGCCGCGCCTGGTCGAACGCGCCGCACAGATCGGCCAGGTCGTGGCCGTCGACGTTGAGCACGTTCCAGCCGAAGGCCTTCCATTTGTCGGGCAGCGGCTCGATCGGGCTCTTGACCTGGCCGATGCTGCCGTCGATCTGCAGCGCGTTGTAGTCCACCACGGCGCACAGGTTGTCCAGCCCGTGGTGCGCTGCGGTCATCGCCGCCTCCCAGACCTGTCCCTCCTGCACCTCGCCGTCGCCCATGATGCAGTAGACGCGGTAGCCCTGGTGCAGATGGCGCGCGGCGAGCGCGATGCCGTTGGCCGCGCTCAGCCCCTGACCGAGGGAGCCGGTGCTCATCTCGACGCCGACGCAGCGCTTGCGGTCGGGGTGGCCCTGCAGCGGGCTGCCGAACTTGCGCAGCTCGGTCTCCAGCTTCGGGTCGAGGAACCCGGCCTCGATCAGCGTGGAGTACAGTGCCGGCGCCGCGTGGCCCTTGCTCAGCACCAGGCGATCGCGGCCGGGCCAGTCGGGCTGGCGCGGGTTGTAGACCATGGTGTGGAAGTAGAGCACGCTCAGCACCTCGACGATGGAGAGCGAGCCGCCTGGATGCCCGGAGCGGGCGGCGTAGAGCATGCGGATGATGCGCCGGCGGATGCTGATGGCCCGCCCGGTCAGCTCGCGCAGCGTGTCGCTGTCGGCGGCGGCGTCAGGGAGATCCTCGCCGCTGTGCTCGAGGAAGCTCTGCACGTCCGCCGAGGAGGGCAGCGAGGCCTGTCCCCCGGAGCGGGAGAGCGAGACCGCCATCGAGGCCAGGCCGAAGCGCACCGCGTCCTCGAGCCGGGCGTCGCTGCAGCTGCCGTCGTCGCTGTCGTCGCACACCTGGGACAGCTGGTGGACCAGCCCGGCGATGAAGGCGCTCGACGCCACGTTGCTGTCCTGGACCTTGACCTTGTAGCCCGGGATGAAGTTGCTGCAGCCGGTGGTGCCCTCGCGGCCGGAGCGGGAGACCAGCACGCCGCGCAGCCCCATCGAGACCAGCACCGTGCCGGCGCCCTCGGCCAGCAGCCGCTCCGCCGCGGCGGCCGCGGTCTCCAGGTGCTGCGCCGAGCGCCCGCTGATCACCTGCAGCTCGGTCTGGTTCAGCACCAGCAGGTCGACCAGCCGCAGCAGATCGATGGGGAAGGTCACGGCGGGGGAGGCGTGCAGCACGGTGCGCAGGTTGCGGCGCTTGGCCAGCCGCAGCAGGTGGGCCACGGTGGGGACCGGGATCTCGAGCCCGGTCACCAGCAGGGCGCCGCTGGGGGCCCGCCGCCCGGTTGCCGGGACACCATGCGCTGGCAGGCCCTCGTCGCTCACCGGAGCCTCGCTGGCGGCGTTGGCGGGTCCGGGCTGAAGGCCCTCGCGCAGGAAGCGGTCCACGTGGGCCGCGGACAGGTTGTTGTTGGCGCCGGGCGCCACCACGATGGTCCGGGTGCCGACGCGGTCCAGCGTGATCAGCGCCACGCCCGTCGGGGCGTCGTGGTCGGCGGCGATGTCCGAGACGTCGAGCCCCTGGCCTGCCAGGTGCTCGAGGATCTGCTGGCCGTAGTGGTCCCGGCCCACGCGGGCCAGAAAGCGCGCGGGCGAGCCCAGCCGCTGCAGGCCCAGCGCCTGGTTGGCGCCCTTGCCGCCGGGGGAGCCCAGGCAGCCGCCGCCGAGCAGGGTCTCCGACGGGCCGGGCAGGCGGTCGGTCTGGATCGTGAGGTCGAAGTTGCAGCTCCCGACCACCAGCACAGGGGGCCGGGCGGGGTCGTTGTTCATCGAGTCAGCTCCACCATGCATCGTGAGGCAGCATTGTGCCAAATCAACCTGCCCTTGGACAGCACAACCCCGCGCGCGCCGTGGACGGGGTATGATCCACCAATGGTCCCCGATGCGTTGTCCGCTCCGCCCACCCACCCCACCGGACTGCAATTCGACGAGTTGGCCTACACCCGGGCGTTGCTGGAGCGCATCGTTCGCCTCTGCCCGCGCCGCCGGCCCTGCAGCGAGGACGAGCGGCGGGCCCACGAGCTGATGCGCGTCGAGCTGACCCGGCTCGGTCTGCCCGAGGGAGTGCTCGACGAGTTTCGCTTCAGCGAGAGCCTGTACGCCAACATGGCGCTGCACTTCGGCCTGGGCACCCTCGGCACCGCCGTGTCCGGGCTCGCACCGGCCGCGGGCTTCGTCCTGCACGCACTGGCCGCCGCCTCGTTCATGCTCGACTCGACCAAGCGCGCCTTTCTGCTGCGCCGCCTGCTGCCGTGGCGGCGTTCGCAGAACCTGGTGGTCACCCTGCCGGGGCTAGACCCTGAGCCGGCGCTGCGGCTGGTGTTCATGGCACACGCGGACGCGGCGCTCACGGGCAGGATGTTCGAGCCGGCGATGGTGGCCCTGGTTGAACGGCTGCCCGGGCCGCTGGGCCGGCTGATGGCGGTCACGGCCTACAGCCAGCTCGCCCTGGCCGGCTTTGACCTGCTGCGCCTCGCGCTGGGACCGCTGACCCTGCCGCTGCGGCCGGTGGAGGCGCTGCTCACGCTGCCGGCGCTGCTGGCCTTCGTGCTCAACCTGGAGGTGGTGCTGCGCGACGAGGTCGTGCCCGGCGCCAACGACAACCTGAGCGGCGTGGTCGGCATGAGCCTGCTGGCCCGGCGCCTGCTGGCGTCGAAGCCGCCGCAGGTCGAGCTGGTCTTCGTCGTGACGGGCGCCGAGGAGGCCGGTCTGGGTGGCGCGGCGCACCTGGTCGCGGCCAACGCGGCCCGCTGGGACCGGGCCCGGACCGTCGCGATCGGCCTCGACGGTCTGTCCAACGGCGAGCTGCGCTACTTTGATGAGGGCGAGGTGGTGCGGCGGCGGGTTTCCCCCTGGCTGCGGGAGGAGCTGGAGCGGGTCGCGGCCTCCGAGCCCCGCTTCGCGTCGGTGCGGGCGTTCCAGATCCCGGTGGGGGGCACCGATGTGCTGCCGTTTCACGAGCGCGGCTACGATGGCCTGTGCCTCGGCTGCGTCGACCCCGCCCTGGGCGCGCCCCGCCACTACCACCTGCCGTCGGACACCGTCGAAAACCTCGAGCCGGGCGCGATCATCGAGGCGGTCGACTTCGCCCAGAAGCTGGTGGTCGCCATCGCGCAGCGCAGGGGCATCGCCTGGCGCCCCGCCGGGGGAGCAAAGGGCGTATAATCGTAGTTGTGGTGGGGGTGTCTGTCGGGAGCGCGTGTGAGGCTTGTCTGCGACAGCTGCGGTACCCGGTTCAGAATCGCGGACGAGCTCGTGCGGGGCAAGGCGCTCAGCGTCCGCTGCCGCAGCTGCTCGAAGGTGCTGGAGGTCACCGCCCTGCCGACCCCTGCCCGCGAGGGCCGGGGGACTCCCCATCGCGCCCGCCGGCTGACCCTGCCGCCGCCCCTGCCGCCCGGCCGGGAGGAGTGGTACCTCGCGGTGGGGAGCGACGACGTCGGGCCCATGGGCCTGGCGGAGCTTCGCCTGCGGATCCGGCGCGGTGAGGTGGGCGGGGACGATCTGGTCTGGCGCGAGGGCCTGGCCAGCTGGGAGCCGGTCATACGGCTGCCGGAGGTCCGGATCGCGCTGGGAGAGCCCCGACCGCGGCGCAGGACCATTCCGCCGGCGCTGCCGCGCGTCCGTCGGCAGACCGTCGAGGATCAGGCGGAAAGCCCCCGACTCACGGTGATCCAGGGTGGCCAGGCCGTGGCGCTGGCGCCGCGGGCGCGCGTCGCGACGCAGCCCCAACCGCAGGCGGCTCCCCACCCGGCGCCCGTCGCCAGACCACAGCTGGCCCGCTGGCCGGTGCTGGCGCTCGTCGCGGGGGGCGTGGCCCTGGTGGTGGCAGCCGTGATGATGGTGCTCTCGAGACAGAGCCCGCCGCCGGCGCCGGGCGAGCCGACGGCTCGCGCCAACTACCCCTCGCCCGCCGCGGCGATACCGGTGGATCCGCAGCCGGAGGCGCCCGGGGCGGGGGACTGGAGCGGCCATGTCGAGGCTCCGGAGCCGCATGACCCGCCCCCGGCCATCGAGATCCACGTGCCGCGGCGGCGACGACGGCGCGCCGTGGCGCCCGACGCGGGCAGGCCCGACAGCGTCGACCGCAACTTCGGAGCGGCGGTGTCCGCGCGGATCCTGCGGCGCAACCGCGGGTCCCTCGCCGCCTGCGACCGGCTGGCCGAGCGACGGGGCGAGCGGCTCGAGGGAGCGCGGGTCTGGTTCGTGGTCCAGGTCGATGGCAGCGACCGAGTGAGCGTGACGGTGCGGGGGGATGGTATCAGCCCGGCCCTGCTCTCGTGCTACCGGTCCATGTCGAGCAACTGGCGCATCCCACGGGTCGGCCGCCCCTTCGCGGTCCGGTTTCACCACGTGCACGGCAACTGACACGGACGACCGATCCCCCTTTCGCGTGGCGCCGCCAGGGGAGATAATTGCCCGATGGCTTCGACACTGCCGCCCTCTCCCGTGGGCTACGAGCGGACTCCGGTGCCCGGGTCCGACTACGAGGATCTGGACCAGGAGAGCCTCCAGGGCTACCTGAAGCGTCGCGCGCCGCAGATGGCGGAGAGCCGCCCGCCCGACCAGCTCGCCGCCAGCTTCGG
>Ga0180009_10005446_pt1 | contig 13654 bp, 25 predicted proteins | sample OS_PC_MetaG_FD_123537 | JGI IMG/M metagenome (GOLD analysis project Ga0180009, IMG submission 123537) | Groundwater microbial communities from the Aspo Hard Rock Laboratory (HRL) deep subsurface site, Sweden - OS_PC_MetaG | ecosystem: Environmental > Aquatic > Deep subsurface > Groundwater... | reverse complement strand
CAGCTCCACCTGCAATAACTCCACTTCCTATAGGCGCTGGTTTTAATAAAATTTTTGCTCCTCCTAACTTTATATAAATTTCAAAAGGAATTGATTCCCTAATAATGGGAAATTCTATTGCGTGTTTTTTTGCAATTAGCACTCCTTTTTTAATTGCCGAAGAAACATCTGGGGCTTTTCCAAGTCCAACTCCAACCTTTCCATTTTTATCTCCCACAACAGTTAAAACAGAAAAGCCAATTTTGTTTCCACCTTTGGTTTTTTTAGAAACTCTACTTACCTGAACAATTTCCTCTTCAAACCCCTCTTTTTGATACATTCCTTCTGCCATTAGAAATCTAATCCTCCTTCTCTTGCGCCCTCTGCAAATGCCTTAACTCTACCATGATATGCGTAGCCGCCACGATCAAAAACAACTTTATTTATTTTTTTCTTTTTTGCATTACCTGCAATAATTTTCCCTAGTTCTTTTGCTTTTTCTGTTTTATTCATTTTTTTATCACTTAATTCTTTTTCCGAAACGCCAATTAAAGTATTTCCTTTCTCATCATTAATAATCTGTCCATAAATAAACTTATTAGACCTAAAAACAGAAAGCCTTGGCCTCTCCTGAGTTCCTTTTGTTTTAGCTCTTGTTCTAGTAATTCTTCTGATACTTTTATCTTGATTCATAATTTTTGCTTATTTTGCACCAACTGCTTTTGCAGCCTTACCTGCTTTTCTTCGTATTTTTTCATTTTTGTATTTTATACCCTTTCCCTTATAAGGCTCTGGTGGCTTAGCAGCTCTTACCTGTGCTGCAGTATTTCCAACTAAGACCTTGTCTATTCCCGAAACAGTTATTGTATTTTCCGCTACCGCAAACAATACCCCTTCGGGCGCTTTTATTACAACAGGATGTGAAAAACCTAAAGATAAAGTAAGCTGATTCCCTGAAGCCTGAGCTCTATAGCCAACTCCAGATAATTCCAACTTCTTTTCAAATCCTTCTGAAGCGCCTTTTACTATATTTGCTATTCGTGCTCTTGTCAACCCAAACATTGCCCTTATCTCTTTATCGTTTTTGTCTTTTGGCAAAACTAAAATTTTCCCCTCTTCAATTTTTACACCTATTCCCTTTGGAATCTCAAAGCTTAAAGATCCTTTTACTCCAGAAGCCGTAATTTGTCCATTTTCAATAGAAATATTTACTCCCTCTTTTATATCTATTGGTTGTTTTCCAATCTTTGACATTTTAATATCGCTTACCAGATGGCAAACAAAACCTCCCCTCCTACACCCTTCTTTTTTGCTTCCAGTCCTGTCATGACACCCTGGTTAGTAGATAAGATTATAGTTTTTCTTCCTCTTCTTTGAACCTCTGTAATTCTCTTTGCAGGAGTATAAACACGTAAAGAGGGCTTAGAAATTAAAGTAACGTCAGTAAAGATAGGAATCCTTTTTTCATATTTTATTTTAACTACTAAGGTTTTCTTACTATCTTCTTCTTTTTCTTTTATTTCTTCTAAAAAACCCTGCTTAACCAAAACTTTTCCAATTGAAAAGTTAAGCTTTGAATAAGGAAGAACAACCTCTTTTCTATTGGCTAAAACTGCATTTTTAATTCTTATAATAAAATCTGCTACTAAATAATTCATATGCTATATATTGATTTCTTAAAACTACCAAGTGCTTTTAACAACTCCTGGCAATTCTCCTTTTTGAGCAAATTCTCTAAAACATATCCTGCAAAGACCAAATTTTCTCATATATGCCCTTGCTCTTCCACAAGTATTACACCTGTTTACATTTCTTACTTCAAATTTCTGCTTTTTATTAAATTTAACTATATTAGATACCTTTGCCATAATTTTTAATTTTCAATTTTACTAAACGGCATCCCCAGAGCTTCCAAAAGAACAAATGCATCTTCATTGTTTTTTGCCGTAGTCACAATCGATACTTCCATTCCTTGTTGTTTTTCTATTTTTGATGGATCAATTTCGGGAAAAACAATACTCTCTGAAAATCCAAGTGTATAATTACCCTGTCCATCGAAACTTCCTCTTTTAACTCCGTTAAATCCCCTAAGTCTCGGAAGCACAACATTCACAATTTTTTCGAAAAAATCATACATTCTTTTTCCTCTTATTGTTACTGTTAATCCTACTGGATCTCCCTCTCTTAGTTTAAAGGTCGAAATAGATTTTTTTGCTTTGGAAGTTTTTGGCTTCTGTCCTGTAATTTGAACAAGTAACACGCTTGCTTTTTCTGCATTCTTTTTATCGACTATAACATCTTTAACTCCCATATTTACCACAATTTTACTAAGCCTTGGAATAGCCATTTCATTTTTTACTTTAAGCTTTTCTTTTAAGGATTTTAATATTTCCTTTTTAAATCTTTCTTCTAATCTTGTCATAGTTGTGCTTTACATTTTTTACAAATTCTTACTTTATTTTTTCCCTCTAAGTTAAAACCGATTCTGGTTATTAATTTACACTTTGGGCAAATTAAAGCGACATTAGAAACAGGCAATGGCTTTGAAATAGTAATAATTTCAGAAGGTTGAGCTTGCGATCTTGCTTTCAAGTGTCTTTTATAAAGATTAACGCCTCCAACTAATACTTTATTTTCTTTTGTAAAAACAGTTTCTATTTTTCCCTCTTTGCCTTTGTCTTTTCCAGAAACTACCTTTACAGTATCCCCTTTTCTAAATTTTAAACTTTTAATTCTTAACTTTGAATTCTTCATTATACTACCTCCGGTGCCATACTGGCTATCTTATTAAATCCTTTATCTTTTACTTCTCTTGCAATAGGTCCAAATATTCGTGTCCCTTTCGGATTCTTATCTTTCATATTATCTATAACAACCCCTGCATTATCCGAAAATCTAACATAAGAACCATCTGATCTTCTAAATTCTTTTCTACTTCTTACTAACACTACTTTTACCATTTCGCTTTCTTTTACCATTCCATGAGGAATCGCTTCTTTTACTACACAATTTAAGACGTCCCCAATTCTGCCAAATCTTCTTCGAGATCCACCATACACTTGAATAACCATCAATTTTTTTGCTCCAGAATTATCTGCAACACTTAGCATCGACCTATGTTGAATCATTTAATTACCTCCACAACTTTAAATTTCTTATCTTTAGAAATTGGTTTTGTCTCTTCTATGCGAACTTTATCTCCAATTTTTAATTCCATATTGGAATAATCCGCTTTAAATTTCTTACTTCTTTTAAGTAATTTTTTATAAAGAGGATGTGGAACCCTCCTAGAGATCTCCACCGATGCTGTATTTTGCATTTTTAACGAAACAATTATTCCCTCAAATCTTTTTTTCATTTAGTTACCCGCTCCTTTCCCAAAGCCAAATGCTTTTGTCTAATTATAGTTAACATTAATGCTATTTCTTTCCTTTTCCAAGAAAGCACTCGGGTATTTTTAAGCTTATTTTGATGTTTGTCAAGCCTTAAGTTAAAAAGCTCATCTCGCGCTTCTAAAAGCATTTTTTTTAGCTCTTTTAAATCTTTTGTTAATATTTCTTTTTTTATCTTTAATTTCATCTTTATTCTCCCTTAATAATAATTCTTGTTCTAACCGGAAGCTTATGAGATGCAAGTCTTAGTGCTTCCAATGCCATTTCCTTTGCGACTCCGCTCATTTCAAATAACATTTTTCCCGGCTTAACACAGGCAACATACTCGTGAATATCGCCTTTTCCGCCCCCCATTCGCACCTCTGCTGGCTTCTTAGTAGTGGGCTTGCTTGGAAAAATTCTAATCCAAACTCTTCCGCCTCTTTTTGTATAATGCGTTATCGCTCTTCTTGCTGCCTCTATTTGCCTAGAAGAAATCCAACTGATATCTTCGGACATTATTCCATAATCCCCAAAAGAAATTTTATTCCCAGAGTGAGCAACTCCCCTTATTCTTCCCCTTTGTTGTTTTCTATATTTTGACTTTTTTGGCTGTAACATAATTCTCCTTAATGTCTATTTTTCTTCTTGTTTATTTATCCAAACTTTCACTCCAATGTAACCTTTTTTTGTTAAAGCAGGAACAGATGCAAAGTTAATAAGTTCTCTTATTGTCGAAAGGGGAACTTTTCCTTTTTGTAATTTTTCCCTTCTTCCTATTTCCGCTCCTCCAATTCTTCCAGACAAAACTATTCTTACTCCTTTTGCTCCTGCATTCATTACCTTTTCAACCGTCTGGGCCATAATTCTTCTGTGTGGCATTCTTCGAATTAACATATCGGAAATATTTTTTGCTACTAAATAAGCATCCAGGCTAGGATCTTTTATTGGCTCTACCCTTATGTCTATTTTCCTTGGGTTTTTTTCATCCTGTTTAATTTTTAAGAGTTTATATAAAAATTCTTTTAAGTCTTCAAGTCCAGATCCCCCTCTTCCTATTACAATTCCTGGTCTCGAAACAAAAGCAATTACCTTTATATTATTAATAGATCTTTCTATTTCTATCGAAGAAACTCCTGCTCTTGAAAGTCTTAACATTAGCGCCTTTCTTACTTTAATATCTTCTAATAAAGTTTTTTCGTAGTTTTTCTCGTCAAACCATCGACTACTCCAGTTAAAAACCGGACCAAGTCTTAATACTGTCGGGTTAATTTTTTGTCCCATATTTTTAAAATTAAAGATTAAAAAAGTGGATATTTATCCAACTTTTATTAAACCCTAACCCTTAATTGCCTCCTTTTTTTTAGTGTTAATTTCTGGTTTTTGTGTTTTTTCTGCAAGTTTAATCGTAATATGACTCGTTCTTTTTTTGTATGGATGAACTCTCCCCCTTGTTGAAGGGTGAAATCTTTTAAAAGCAGGGCCTTCTAAAACATCTATGCTCTTAATGATTAAGTTTTCTGTTTTTATATCTTTATTGCCTGCATTAGAAACTGCACTCCTAAGTGTTTTTTCTAAAGAGTATGCTCCTCTTTTTTTAATTACAGTTAATGTTTTTAGCGCATCCTCTAAGGAAAGCTTTCGAATAACATCCGCAACCAATCTTATTTTCCTAGGACTTACTCTTATTGATTTTGCCTGTGCTGTAATTTCCATATTAAGTTTTAGAGATCTCCCTTGCTACTACTCTTCCATGACTTCTAAATGATCTTGTTGGAGAAAACTCCCCAAGCTTATGACCAACCATATTTTCCTGAATAAAAACATTTACAAAAATTCTTCCATTATGAACAGCCAGGGTATGGCCAACAAAATCCGGAGAAACAACACTAGCCCTAGACCAGGTTTTTATAGCTGTCTTATCTCCAGTTTGTTTTTGTCTTTCAATTTTTGTAATTAATTTAGGATCTATAAAAGGTCCCTTTTTGCTACTTCTTCCCATATTTTTATTTAAACATTAATATTACTATTTTTTTCTACTTTGCAATATATATTTATTCGAATGTTTTTTTCGCTTCCTAGTATTGCCAACTGCAGGCCTGCCTGCATATGTTTTTGGTATAGACATTCCGATTCCCGATCTTCCTTCTCCTCCTCCGTGAGGATGAGAACTTGGATTTTGTGCTACTCCCCTGACGGTTGGTCTAATCCCCATGTTTCTTTTCCTTCCTGCCTTACCGATAATCTCGTTTTTCCAATCTAAATTTCCAAGCATTCCAACGGTTGCGTATCCAGTGCTTCTTACTTTCCTAACCTCTCCCGATGGAAGCTTTAAATGTACAAACTCTTTCTCTCTTGCCTGCAACGTAGCAGATGTTCCACTGCTTCTTGCCATCTGGCCACCTTTTCCTGGATTAAGCTCGACGTTATGAATAACTGTTCCGAGGGGCATCTCCGAAAGAGGTAATGCGTTACCAGTTTTTATATCTACTTTTGGTCCAGCAACCACTTCATCTCCAAGCTTTAACCCTTCGGGTCTTAAGATATATCTTTTTTCCCCGTCCGCATATTGTACCAGAGCTACGTCAACAGTTCTATTCGGATCGTACTCAAGGCTAACAACCTTACCTATAATCTCTCTTTTATCTCTTTTAAAATCTATCACTCTTAAAAATCTTTTATGCTCTCCTCCTTTATGACGCACGGTAATTCGACCGCTAGAATCTCTTCCAGAGTTTTTCTTTTTAATAATTTTTAATTTTCTTGTCATATTTTTTCTTAAGCTTTTATTTCTAGCTTATTTCTGTCCTCCAACATCAAAAATACTTATAGTCTGACCTGTTTTTAAAGCAGCAATTGCCTTTTTCCAAGATGATGTTCTATTAACCAATCTTTTCGACCCTGTCCTTTTTTCTTTCCCTTTTACTATTAGAGTAGCAACCGAAACTACATTTACTTTAAATTTTTCTTCGACTGCTCTTTTAATCTCTGGTTTTGTAGCAGTTTTTACGACCTTAAAAGTAAATTTACCTTTTGATGCCATATCCATTGATTTTTCTGTAATTACTGACGAGATTATAACGCTCATTTTATTTACCTTCCCTTTCTATGAAAGTTTTTTGCATTGTTTCTAGGGATTGCTTCATTATTAAAATAATTCTATTATTTAATACTTGGTACGTATTTAGCATATTTGCACTTAAAATTGTAACTCCTTTTATGTTTCGACTTGCCCTATAAACGCTTTCAAACTTTGTAAAACCATCTGGAGTTACAAGTAAAATTTTCTTATCTTTTAAAGATAAATTATTTAAAACTTTTATCATTCCTTTGGTTTTTGACCCAATCTTTTCCAAGCCTGCCAAAACTTTAACTGCTCCGTTTTCTTTTTGCTCAACAAGAGAAGAAAAAAGAGCCAATTTTTTCATTTTCTTACTAAGTTTAAGCGAATAATCTCTTGGTTTTGGGCCAAAAACCAAACCTCCTCCTACGAAAATTGGAGCTGATAATGCACCGTGTCTTGCTTTTCCTGTCCCTTTTTGCCTATAAATTTTTCTTGTCGAAGCTACAACTTCCCCTCTTGTCTTTGTTGAAACTGTTCCCAATCTTTGATTTGCTAAATACACTCTTACAGCTTGCGTCATTAAAACTTTATTAATTTTTGCTCCAAAAATTTCTTTCGATAAGTTTATTTGCTCAATTACTTTTCCCTTAGTGTCAATGACATCAATCTTAAGAGTAGCCACCTTACTAGCAACAGTAGGTTTTGCAATTGGCTTTGATATCTCTTTTTTCACTACTTTTTTTAGTTCTGCTTTTTTTACAGTTTTTAGTGTTTTTTTTGCACTTTTAGCTTTTAGCTTTTGATTTTTAACTTTAACTTTAACCTCTGCCATTATTTATCCTCCTTTTCTTTTTCCGGCTCTTCTGTTTCTCTTGTCTCTTCTGTCTCTTTTTGAGGTTCTACGGACACTTCCACTTTATCTTCAGCCGTATCTGTCTTACCCTCTTCTGTTTTAGTCTGTTTTTCTGTATTCTCTGCTTTTGTATCCACTAGCTGATCCTCTGAAGCCTGCTTGGACAAAACCTCGCTTGACTCATTTTGGTTCTCTGAAACTTCAACTACCTTCTCTACCACCTCTGACTTAACTTCTTCAGCTATTTCTAGTTGGGTTTCTTCTTTTGCTTCTTTTGCTTGCTCTTCCTGAATATCCCCTTGTTGTTTTATAAGAGGAATAAATTTTTTCTTTTCCCCAACTTTCTTTATCATTAAAATTCCATTTTTTGGCCCTGGTACTAACCCTTTGATTAAAACCATACCATCATCTGCTACATCCATAACCACCAAATTTTTTACCGTAACTGTATCTACTCCCATATGACCAGCCATTTTTTTACCCTTGTAAACACGTCCTGGAGTTGTTCCCTGGCCAATTGATCCTGGCGCTCTGTGCCTATCTGATTGTCCATGAGTTTTAGGCCCCCCATGAAAACCGTGTCTTTTTACCACTCCAGCAAAACCCTTACCCTTAGATATCCCAGTAACATTTACTATGTCTCCTGGTCCTAAAACCTCCAACACATTTATTTTTGTTCCAGGTGTTAACTCAGAAAAATCTTCTAGTCGTATTTCTCGCAAAAAACGAGGAGTTTTTTCTATTCCTGCTTTTTTGGAATGCCCTAAAAATGTTTTACTTGGTCTCTTTTTGACATCAAATCCAAGTTGCACAGAATCATAGCCCTCTTTTTCCGAAGTTTTTACTTGGGTGATTATATTACCAGAAGTAGCAAGTATAGAAACCGGAATTCTTGTTCCGTCTTCTAGAAAAGCTTGTGTTTGTCCATTTTTCCTAGCAATAAGTCCTGTTAAATTCATATTGTTTCAGGGATGGCTAAAGACAACAAAAAAAGCGGCTACTCAAAACCGCCTTTCCTTTCGGAGTTAAATTAGCTTCAAGTAGTCAATATCGCTTTCTCGGCAATGACCATATTTAAACCTCGCTAATTATAAAGTATTAAGCTACTTATTGCAATAGCTTTTAGGAGTTTAAATCTTGATTTCTATATTAACTCCTGCGGGGAGTTCTAAGTGGGTTAGGGAATCAATTGTTTTTTCAGTTGGTGAAACAATATCAATCAATCTTTTGTGAACTTTAATTTGAAAGTGGTCTCTAGCATTCTTGTCTATAAAAGGAGATTTGTTTACCGCATAAACTGTTCTTTTACTGGGAAGGGGGATTGGTCCAACAACTTTAGCTCCGGTCCTTATGGCCGTATCTAATATTTGCTGACAGCTTGCATCTATTACGCGAGCATCATAACTTTTTAAACGTACTCTAATTCTTCCTTTAACCATGATTTACGAACTTGTAGACAGATGCGGGTAGTTATTTTATTAGACTATGATTTTAGTAACTGCTCCCGCCCCTACGGTTCGTCCTCCCTCGCGGATAGCAAATCTTAATCCCTCTTCAATAGCAATTGGAGAAATAAGCTTAACGGTCATTTTAGTGCTGTCTCCAGGCATAACCATTTCTACTCCGGTAGGAAGTGCGACCTCTCCTGTAACATCGGTTGTTCTAATGTAAAATTGAGGCCTATATCCAGTAAAGAAAGGTGTATGTCGACCCCCCTCTTCTTTTGTAAGTACATATGCCTCTGCTTCGAATTCTTTATGAGGTGTTATGCTTCCTGGTTTTGCTATAACTTGCCCTCTTTCTATATCTTCTTTTTCTATTCCTCTTAAAAGAAGACCTACGTTATCTCCTGCTTGTCCTTCGTCTAATTGCTTTCTAAACATTTCCACTCCAGTTACAACAGTGCTTATAGTTGCCTTTATTCCAACAATTTCTACTGTTTCGTTTATTTTAACTTGCCCTCTGTCTATTCTTCCTGTTGCAACTGTCCCTCTTCCTTTAATGGAAAAGACGTCTTCGACAGGCATAAGAAATGGCTTATCTACATCTCTTTGTGGAGTAGGAACATATTCATCTACCTTATCTATAAGATCTAATATTGCTTTTTCTGCTTCTGGATCTCCCTCCATTGCCTTTAATGCCGATCCTCTGATTATAGGGGTTTCATCGCCAGGATATTTGTATTTTGTAAGAAGCTCTCTTACTTCCATCTCTACTAAGTCTAAAAGCTCTTCGTCTTGAACCATATCAGTTTTATTAAGAAATACAACAATTGAAGGAACTCCAACTTGCCTTGCTAAGAGAATATGCTCTCTTGTTTGAGGCATTGGGCCATCTGGAGCAGAAACAACTAAAATTGCTCCATCCATTTGAGCTGCGCCTGTAATCATGTTTTTAATATAATCTGCGTGGCCTGGAGCATCGATATGAGCATAATGCCTTTTATCGGTTTCGTATTCTTGGTGAGAAATATTAATTGTAACACCCCTTGCTCTTTCTTCTGGAGCATTATCGATGTCTTCGTATTTCTTTGCTTTTGCCTTACCCTGTTTTGCCAAAACAGTAGTAATAGCTGCTGTTAATGTAGTTTTACCATGGTCTACGTGACCAATGGTTCCTATATTTACGTGTGGTTTTGTTCTATCAAATTTGTCTGCCATATTTTAAATTTGTCAAAAAAATAACCCCCTTAAGCTTCTAAAGGTTAATAACAATATACTACACTTTTTTTTACTCGTCAATGGGTAATTTACCTAAATAGCCTAAGAAAATAAGGCGAGTAAAAGTGCAATTGCTACTCCAAATCCGGAAATTGTAAAACCAATTGCTAGCCATTTAAAAAAATTAGCCCAATCAAATTTTTTATTTTCCATTACTAATTTTACTGGATTTTTTTATACATTAAAATTTCGTCTTCGTATTTTCCATCTTTATAAACTCCTTCTGGAAGTTTTCCATACTCAATAAATCCCATTTTTTTATAAAGATTTATTGCAATACAATTTTTTTGAAAAACAGAAAGAATTACAATTCTTAAACCTTTAAGTTTTTCCTTTGCTTCTTTTAACACTATTTCCATTAAAGTTTTTCCGATTCCCTCTCCTCGATACTTTTTTAAAACAGATAGGCCAAAAATGCCAATATGCTTACCTGTTTTTATATTCATTCCCAATTGTGATATTCCCACTAACTCCTTACCACAAAAAGCAAGCAGTGGAACTAAAGTTCCCTGTTTAGCTTTTCCCAACTGGTCGTTTAGATATTTTTCTTCGTCTTCTAGGGATATTTCTTCTCCCTGAAACAATATAAAAGTTCTCTCTTTAGAAAGTGTGTTTATGTACTCCCACATCTTTTTAAGATCTTCTTTTTTTATATAGCGAATAATAATATTCTTATCTTTTTTGGTTTTTCCCTTAAAGACAATTTTTCCTTCTTGCATTTAAACTTTTATATACATTGCGATGCTATTTTTATATTTTCCCCTCATAAAATATGCACTCGGTAATTTCCCATATTGAGTGACTCCAAATTTTTTATATAATTTAATAGCGCCTGTATTTTCCTCATACACTCCAAGGCTTATAATTCTTAGATTCATTAAATATTTTTTTGATGAAACCAATATTGATTCCATCAAAATTGATCCAAAACCTACGCCTCGATATTCTTTTTTAATAAAAATTCCTAAATCTCCTATATGGTCTTGTCTACCCTCTCGTAATCGTAAATCAGCTTTCCCAACGAGCTCTTTTCCTTTTATTAGAAGTAGAGCTAATCCGTTATTTTTTCTTTGCATCTTTAAGGCATTTTTATTAAAGGAGCTTGCTTCTTTAAAAGTAAACTGTCTATTCCAACTAGTATAAGTTTCCTCCTTAGACAGCTCCATAAAAAAAGTCACTCACTATTTTTGCGTCCTTATTTGAACTTAATCTAATACATAAAGCTTTTTTATCTTTTGTCCTTTTTTTAAAAACCACTTCTCCATCTTGCATAATAGGAATTATAGCAAAGTTTATATCTTGAGGGTTAATTGAAGGCTAATGCCAAAAATCGTAAATTTCTACTTTAAAGTTTTTTAATTGTTTAACAACTGCAAAAATAGGCAAGCCTACAACATTAAAAAAATCTCCCTCTAGTTTTTCTACAAAAACAGATGCCCGATCTTGAATACCATACGCTCCTGCTTTATCCATAGGTTCGTTTGTATTTACATAAGCGCTAATTTCTTCTTTGGAAAGTTTTTTAAAAGTCACTTTAGATTCTACAAGTTTACTTATTAACTTATTCGAGCTTAAAATTGTAAATCCTGTAATTACTTCGTGAGTTTTTCCACTTAGCTTATTAAGGATTCTTTCGGCATCCTTTTTATCTTTTGGTTTCCCAATAATTTCACTACCTAAGACCACAATGGTATCTGCGGCAATAATTACTGAGTCTTTGTTTTTTTTATATACTTCTTTTGCTTTTTCTAAAGAAACTTTTTTAACAAATTCCCCCGGAAATAAGCCTGTAAATCTTTCTTCGTCTACTCCACTTTCTATGACTTTGAATTTAAGACCAATGTTTTTTAACAACTCTTTTCGCCGAATAGACTTAGAAGCAAGAATAATTTTCATAAATAATCTTAAAATTAAGCAAACCTAGAAGAAGGCTTAATTGTACTTATTATTTGATTCATTATATCCATTTGCGATATTCCTCCAAGCCTAGAAATTATTGTTTTATATCTTTTTACTCCAGAAGGCAAATTCTTTCCTGTCCATAAAGCATTAATTAATTCTTTATTTAATGGAATTGGATTTGTTTGTGGATTTTTGAGCGTACCAGGAATATAAAAAAGTCCATAGCTGTATACCCCATCTATTCCCTGAACTCCATATGCAATCTTCGTATGCCCAGAGCGACCCGTTGCCAAATCCATGCTCCTTGTAGTTGAGTTATCATTGTGAGTAAAGAAACCAACAACGGTCTTAGACAGCGAATTTAATAACATTAAGTTTCTAGTTGTTTGATCAAATGGATTTGGTAAAACTTTTTTTATCTGACTATATTTTTCCAAATCTTGCTTTAATTTCTCTAAACTACTCACTGTTTCTGATGCAATCAATGAAAAGCCTTCTTCAAAATCTCCTTTTTTCAGCCAATCGTAAACTTCTCTTACCATGATTGAAGCATTATAGCCGAAACATATGGAAAGTCAAATTAAACAAGGACTACATAAAAAATGAGACCTTTCGGTCTCATTAAAAGCAATCTTCATGTTTATATTATTTTAAAAACAAAAAGTAAGCTAAGGTTAAAGAAAATATAATAATTCTGTAAGATATAATTACTTGCTTACAAAAAGGTTTATGTTTTTTATATCTCCCAGGGTGCTATCCCTCTCTAAATCTCTAATTCTTAATTCTTCCAGAGAAGACAATGCTGCTCTCACTAAAAAATCACTTGAATAAGAGGAAGGGTCAAATATAATTTCTCCAGCTGCTGAATATGTAATTCTTAAGCTTTTCTTTGATAAATCTGAAGATACAACAAAAGCCTCAAGTGGTTCTGCTGATGAATCCAGAGGTTTAGAAATATAACAAGATATTTCTTTTGGCATCTAAATTAATTAGATCAGATATTATAACTAATGTAAAGAAGAGGATTTAAGGGTAGCTATTAAGTCCCTTGCTCTTTTGAAAACTTTGCCTAAGGTATCAATTCCCAAGTGATATTGATGTGATATTATAATTTTTTCTTCTTTAGGATCAAAATCTCTTAGTAAAAGGCGGAGCAATTGGTCTTTTGATAGTTTTTGAGTATGACCTGCCTCTCTTACAACGTTCAGTGTGTGATGATCTACAACAGCATCTGTGTCTACCTGTTGTCCCTCTCGCATGTCTTCTACAAAAGAGTGCCACTGTCTTTCGGCTAGCTCAGGATATTTTTCTTTCCAATATTTTTCAGCTGTACAAGAATCGCTGTATATTTCAAGAAGATCAAGTTTTGTAAGGTCTCTCTCTGATTGTTGTGTAGGAATTCTTGAATCCAGATAAACAACTCCTATCTTAGGCAATATTATGCTACTTGCAGTCGCCGCTTCAAAAAACTCACCACCCACTGTAGTATCTCCCGCTTGATCAATGTTTGTTTTAATTCTTTCTGTCATAGCTTAAAACCTAACGTTTTTTTCCACAATCTGTTACAAAAAATTGTAAGAATATGGAAATAAAACGAGGTAATTATTCGACTCGTCCTGTAAATGTGGACTTAGCTAACATTTGCTCTACGATATTTCTTGGAACTTCTTCGTAATGAGATGGCTCCATGTAGTAACTTGCTCTTCCTTGCGACATAGATCTAATTTGAGTCGCATAGCCAGAAAGCTCAGCAAGAGGGACCATT
>Ga0180009_10005445_pt1 | contig 13654 bp, 8 predicted proteins | sample OS_PC_MetaG_FD_123537 | JGI IMG/M metagenome (GOLD analysis project Ga0180009, IMG submission 123537) | Groundwater microbial communities from the Aspo Hard Rock Laboratory (HRL) deep subsurface site, Sweden - OS_PC_MetaG | ecosystem: Environmental > Aquatic > Deep subsurface > Groundwater... | reverse complement strand
CGTTTCACGGCCATAGTTCTGGATGCTTATGGTGATTGCCGAAAAAGTATCTGCAATATGTAAGCCAGCCCGGGCAACCGGACCGAGATGTGCCGAATAGAGTGGAAATCAAAGTGGTTTCTCACTGGGGGCACCCGGTTTCCGAGTGGGGCGCCCCAGGGCGGATCGTTAGAATCTTAACCGTGAAACAATAGACACAACTCTGGATCATGGGGGTCCGGAAAATCTGCAAGCACTGAGAACCCCAGACAATGGCGCCGCGGCACGGCGCGCGCAGAGCGGCGCGGTCTTTCTGACGGCGCCTGGAGCGGCGATAAAAAAACTCACACTCGGTTCTTTACGATTACCACCCCGGGACGCTAAGTTCAGCCCCAGGTAAACCCCATTGCCAACGTAGGCCGCGTCCGTGTCCGCGCCGTGGTCGCCGAGGAGGAATTTTCATGAGCCACCATTTGCGTGAAGTCGTCGTCGTCAGCGCTGTCCGCACCCCTGTGGGGAGCTTCGGCGGAGTGTTGAGCACCGTTTCCGCCGTGCAGCTCGGCGCCGCCGCCATCAAGGCCGCCGTGGAGCGTGCGGGCATCGACAAGGAGGTCATCGACGAGTGCATCATGGGCTGCGTGCTGCCCGCGGGCCAGGGTCAGGCCCCCGCCCGGCAAGCGGCCCTCGGCGCCGGCCTGCCCCAGAAGGTGGAGTGCCTGACCATCAACAAGGTGTGCGGCTCGGGCCTGAAGGCCGTGATGCTCGCCACCCAGGCTATCCAGACCGGTGACGCGGACGTGGTCGTCGCCGGTGGCATGGAGAACATGAGCCAGACGCCCTACTACCTGCCCGACGCCCGCTGGGGTATGCGCATGGGGCCCAAGAACGCCGTGGACGGCATGGTCTTCGACGGCCTGTGGGATCCCTACCAGGACAAGCACATGGGCATGTTCGCCGAGCTGTGCGCCGAGGAGAAGAAGTACACCCGAGAGGCCCAGGACGCCTTTGCCGTCGAGTCTGTGCGTCGGGCCCGGGAGGCGCGGGACGAGGGGCGCTTCGACGCCGAGATCGTGCCCGTGGAGGTGCCCCAGCGAAAGGGTGCCCCGCTGGTGATCAAGACCGACGAGGGCATCGACAAGGCCATGCCGGAAAAAGCGCCCAAGCTGAGCCCGGCCTTCAAGAAGGACGGCACCGTGACCGCGGCCAACGCCTCTTCCATTAATGACGGGGGCTGCGCGTTGGTGATCATGGCCAAAGAAAAGGCCGATGCCTTGGGCCTCAAACCCATGGCGCGGATCGTCTCGCAGGCCTCCTTTGCCCAGGCGCCGGAGTGGTTCACCACCGCCCCGGCGGGATCGGTCAAAAAGGCCCTGACCAAGGCGGGCTTAAAGGCCGCAGACATCGATCTGTGGGAGATCAACGAGGCCTTCGCCGTGGTGACCATGGCCGCCAATGAGGAGTTTGATCTCGACGTGGCAAAAGTGAACGTGAACGGCGGCGCGGTGGTCATTGGCCACCCCATCGGCTGCTCCGGCGCGCGCATCTTCACGACCCTGCTGCACGCCATGGTGGCCCGGGGCGCCAAGCGAGGCTGCGCCACCCTCTGCATCGGCGGTGGCGAGGGCGCGGCCGTAATCGTCGAGCGCCTTTAGCTTCCCTGTAGATCCCATGTCGGCCGATCGCGAAGGGGGTTGGTCTCCCCGGGCCTGGCACATCCTTGCGCCGTGGGGCGACTTGCGCCATACCTGTGCCATGCATCGCTACACCCAGTGCGTGGTGATCCTGCTGCTTGCGGGGGCGGCCCCGGCCTGCGACGTGGACCGCGAAAAGACCCCCCACAGCAAGGAGCTCGCGGCCCGACGGCGGGCCCGGCAGCTCCTGGGGGACGCCGGCGTCGTGGGCGCGGTGCCCAAGGGCAAGGTCGAGCCCCCGCTGCCCAAGGTCGATCGTGTGCACCAGGTCGTCATCGCCATCGATGCCGAGCCCAAGCACTTAAACCCGCTGCTCGAGATCTCCCGGTGGGGCTACCGCATCTCCATGCACCATGTGTTTGAGTCCCTGCTCCGGCGGGATCCCAAGACTCTGGAGCCCCGCCCGCACCTGGCGTCGGAGTGGACGGTGTCACCCGACGGCAAGGTGTACTGGTTCAAGTTGCGACGGGACGTGACCTGGCACGACGGCAAGCCCTTCTCCGCCCGGGACGTCTGGTACACCCTGCGTCGCATGCACGATCGGCTCACGCCCATGGGCCCCTTCCGGGTGGACCTCATCAACCAGTTCCACCAGGTGGATCCCCTGTCGACCTACTCGGTGCGGATCACGCTGGCTTTTCCCAACAGCTACCTGCTGGATCATCTATGCGAGCTGCCCATCATGCCATACCACCTGACGGGTCGCTCCATCCCGCGGGGCCACCACCTCAACACCCATCCGGTGGGCACGGGACCCTTCCGGTTCAGCAAGTGGGTGCGCTCCAAGGAGATCCGTCTGCGGCGGAACGAGCGCTATTGGGGAGGTGTGCCCGATGTGCAGGAAGTGATTTTTCGGCTGATCCCCGACCCGTCCAAGGCGCTGACCGATCTCAAGCGGGGGCTGGTGGACATCCTGCCCAGCGTGGCCCGGCAGCACTATCCCGAGCAGATCACCCTTTGGGCCAAGCGGCGTTTTCAGCAGGTGTGGAGTGAGCCTCCGGGCTTTAACTTCATCCTGTGGAACACGCGCAATAAGGTTCTGTCCGACTTTCGGGTGCGGCGGGCGCTGACCATGCTTATCGATCGGGCGCGCGTCATCAAGGAGGCTTACCGCGGCCTCGCGCGGCCGGTGTCCGGGCCCTTGTATCGGCCCGCGGGGCTGGGGGATCCGAAGCTCAAACCCTGGCCCTTCGACCCCGTCCGGGCGCGCAACCTGCTGGACAATGCCGGCTGGCGGGACCGCGACGGAGACAAGATCCGCGACCTGAACGAGCAACCCATGCGCATCGTGCTCCTGCGCCCGGTGACCTCCACGGTGATGGACGACGAGCTGAAGGTGATCACCGCGGAGCTCAAGCGCAGCGGCGTGCAGCTCGAGCCGGTGCAGACGGACTGGCGGCGGCTCGGGCGGCTGTTGCGCACGGGCAAGTTCATGGCCGCGGCCTTGAGCTATCGGGCCCGCCCGGTGGAGGACCTCTCGGTGCTGTTCCATTCCACGGGAAAGCGCAACTACGGGCGGTTGGGGAGCCTCGCCATCGACAAGCTCCTGGGCCAGATGCGCAACTCTCTGGGTCGCCGTCGCCGGGCGGGATACTCCGCACAGCTCGAGCGCGCCCTGTGGTCTTCGCAGCCGGTGACCTTTGTGCACGGCCCGCGCGTGCTGACCCTGGTGCATCGGCGACTGCGGAACGTGGTGGTCACCAGCGATTGGATCCACCTGGACAAGGTCAAGATCGTTCCGTTCAAGGATCCGGCCAAAAAGACGGGCCGCCAGCTCTCGGGCTGGGGTCTCAAGAAAAAGAAACCGGGGAAGTAACGGGGCGCCAAAATTTGCCCGGTGTCGCGTGCCCACGGTACGATCCAGCGGCATGCGATTCATCGTGCTCATGGAGACGCTCGTCTTTGTCGTTGTCACTGCCGGCTGTGGTCAGGACCGGCCGCCGGCACGCGCGCTGGATTCTGCCGGGTCCAAGTCCAAGCCCAATTCGGTGCCGGTGACCTCGGCGGAGCTGAGCCATCGCAGCGCCGACGGACAACCTGTACGCTCGGTGCAGGAGGCCTTGAACGAGGTGGAGCGTCGCCTCCGTCGCATGGAGCGGCACGGCACGCGTCCCGACGCCGTCGCCGTGGCCCAGGCCCTCGCGGCGCTGCCCGGGGCCAACCTGCGCGGCCCGGTGGGTCCCCAGGGGCCGCCCGGCCCCGCGGGCCCGGTGGGTCCCCAGGGGCCTGTTGGGGGCAAGGGGCTCGTCGGCCCGGAGGGGCCTTCGGGCCCCAAGGGAGTGCGCGGTCCGGACGGTCCCCAGGGCCCCCAGGGCGTGCGCGGGGAGCAGGGTCCCCAGGGGATCCAGGGACCGCGCGGCGTGCAGGGCCCCGCCGGGCCCAAGGGCGCTGCCGGCGCCTATTCCACCAAGGGCGATCCCTACGTGCAACGGGGCGCCCTCGCCATCGGCCCGGGCCAGTACGGCGCCGCCGTGGCGCGCTGTAAGGACCGCCGGGACATCCTGCTGACCGGTGGTTGTACTGCCGCCCCGGCCTGGATCGGCTATTTGACCCAGGTGGGCCCCCAGCACCTGACGGACCGGCAGAAGCGGGCCGATTGGCGCTGTGAGTACCGCAACGTCTCCCCCAGCTCCACCCTGCAAGTGCACGCCGAAGCCTACTGCATCACCGTGCGCTAAACAGCCGCACCGCCGTTCAGTTAGGCCAGCCTTGCGTCGAGCTTGGACGCGCTATTGAGTAATGGCCGGGTTGGACCGCCGAATCGGGCCCACCTTTTCAAAAGGTCCCCTCATTCCGGCGGTAAATCGGACGCAAACCGCCAAAACTCACGCACCTTCTCCACAAGGTCCCCCCCTTTCGGCGGTATTGGCGCGATTACACCGCCGAAACGCCATGACCTTTTGAAAAGGTGGGCCCGATTCGGCGGTGTTGGCGACGTGGATGCTGTGAGCTGGCGCGGCGCTGGCCGTTGTCCACAGTCGACGCGGCATGGGCCCCCAAAAGGCCCGGAAATGCCGCGTCGCCGCTGTGGTCAACTTGCCAGCGACGTGACAGCCGCCGAGACGCCGGATTTCGGACGATTTTTTCATTCGGATCCGGTAAAGTCGCGCCCCGACCGGTCTCCACGCGAATCCAAAACGTCGCACCGTCATTCCATCCGACGAACGCCGGGGTTGCCGATGTCCGATTCGTGTTCCCACCGGACGAAACCACGTTTCGAAACCTCAAAACGGTACTCCGTTCGGTCGGCGCGTGATTTGACGACGTTCAAATCGCGTTTTCACCGACTGGCGCGCGGCTTTCCCGATTCAAAACGAGAAATCATCCGATCCGAATGCGGTTTTCCCGCGGGAAATCCGCGCTAGCCTTTGCTGATTTGGAAGATCACGTCGCAGGGATCGGTGCTGACGTCGTCGGTGGGCCAGGAATCCGTGGTGCGTTGGTGCACGGTCACCCGGTAGCGGCCCGGCGTAAGATAGAAGCTGCGGCCTCCCAGGTCCAGGGCGAGGGAGCGTCCTGCGGGCGCAGGGGCCCCGCCGCGCAACGCCTCCCCGGGACCCACGAACACCCGCCCGCTGGTCACGGTGAAGGGTTGGGGCGCGAGGCGCGCGAAGCGTGGTCTGTCGGCGGGGTGCAGCGGCGCCGTGGTCACCCGCGCCCAGATCACGGTGGTGTCCCCGGTGGCGACGGCCAGCAGCCCTTCGTCCCGCAGCGTGGTCAGGGTCTGGGCGTCTGAGTACCAGTCCCCGGCGCCGTCGGAGAGTCGGGGCGCCAGCCCGAGCTCGTCGAAGAGCGCCACGAAGCCGGTGTGGGTGGCCAGGCAGATCAGCCCCTCGCCGAGGAGCGGGAGCTGGGGCCGCAACGCCTCCTTGGCCGTTGTGGCGGTGGGGGCCAGCTCGGTCCAGAGCGGCTCCAGCGCGGCGGGCTCGAGGTAGATGCCCGCCGAGAGGATCGCTTTGAGCACGGCCTCCCGCGTCAAGGTGGCGTCGGCGGCGGCGCGCCGGGAGGCCGTCACCATCTCGGCCAGGTCTTCCCGATCCTCGCTGGGCTCCAGGGCCCGGAGGCTGTCGTACATCACCGCCAGGCAGCGCGGGTCGGGCTCGCCGATCTCGGTCTGCGCCTCCCGCGCCAGGCGCAGGGCGTCCTCGTAGGCGCCCACCCGCAGCGCCGCGCGCATGGCGTGGAGTTGCGCGTCCAGCTCCGCGGCCGGACCGTCGGCCCCTTCGATCAGACTGCGGTACTCCTTGAGGGACGGCCCCGGGCGGTCCGCCACTTCCAGGGACAGCGCCTTGAGCAGGTCGCTCCCGGCGTGCAACTTCATGGCGCGTTGGGCGAGGGCCTCGGTCCCTTCCAGACCGCCCTCCAGATGGGCTTGCAGGGCGAGCACAAAGGTGTCCGCCCCGGGAGTGGGCTCAGCCAGGAGGGGCGCGAGGAGCTCCAGGGCGGCGGGAATGTCCTCGGCGTCGATTTTCATGCGGGCCCGGAGTAGCCGCAATGAAACGTGCCCGGGATGCGCCGTTCTGCCCTGCCCGAGGAGCTCGTCGGCAATGCCCGGGCGGTGCAGCGGTCCCACGAAGCAGGCCGCGAGCAGCTCCCAGGCCTCGGCGGTCATGCTGTCGGGGCCGTAGTGCTCCCGCAGGTACATCAAAGTGCCCAGGCACTGAGATCGGTGGCCGGCGCCGTACAAAATGCCGGCGTGTTGCCGCAGGGCCCAGTCCGGTTCCTCCCCCAGGGCGAGGCTCCGCTGGGACAGGGCCACGCTGGCCGCGTAGCCGCGATGGGCCACCGCGGCGGCGAGGCCCAGGGCGCCCAGCCGCGCGTCTTCCGGGGCGCGGATCACCAGCTCCCGTCCCACCCGTAGGGCGGCCTCGTGGTCGCCTCGGCCCTGGGCTTCGAGCAGCGCCGTCTCGAGCTCCTCCAGCGAGTCGGCGAGGGTCCAGTCCGTCACCTCGAATCCGCGGGCCAGGTAGTCGTTGACCACGTCCCTGAGCAGCGCCCCGAGGATCGGACCCTCGAAGCTGCGCACCGTGGTGCGGTCGGAAGCCGGGTCGTGGATCGTCAGGTACACGCCCTGCTCGGCGCGAATCACCCGCTCGATGCTGTCCCTCCGCAGGACCACGCGCGTGGCCTGCACGAGCTGCTCGTCCCGGTGCTCGGCTTCCGCCGCGGCGGGGGGCCCAGCGGTGGTCGTGAGGGACTCGAGCAGGCGAAAGACAGGCTCAGCGTCCTTGCTTTGCGCGAGACCCGCGGTCACGCCCGACAGATCCATGCCGTCGATGATCTCCCAACAGGACTCCAACAGCAGCCCGGTGGGATCGGGGAGGTGTGGGCGTCGGGGCAGGTGCAGCGCCTCCTGGGCGGCGGCGAGCCCTTCGACAAACCGCCCGCGTTGGGCCAGGGCGGCCCCACGAATCGCCAGCGTCAGCTGCAACCGGAGGGGGCCGGGGAGATGGGCCGTGCGGCGGATGACGGCGTCCCAGTCCCCCTGCTGGGCCAGGCAGACCAGCTCCAGCAATCGGGCCTCGTCCGCCCGGGACGGATGGGCCGCGGCCAGCTCGGCGAAGCGAGCGGCGGCACGTTGGGGGTCTCCCGCGTGCAGGTGGTCAAGCGCAGGCGCGAAGGGTTCGGTGGGGGTGTTGTGGGTCATGCCCATTGGTATACGCAATCACCGCCCGCCTTGCAATTGGTGAGCCCGTGCGGCGCTGTTCACTGCCAAGGTGGTTGATCCGAAATCCCTTTTATGATACCCATCGGTCTGGCCAGAATATTGACTGAACCGACCGCACCTGGATAGGAGGGACCTCGATGAGTAACCCGTACGGACAACCCCCCGGAGGACAACCCCCAGCAGGCGGCCCCCCGCCGGGACAACCCCCTGGAAGCTATCCTCCCCAGCAGGGCGGCTATCCTCCCCAGCAGGGCGGCTATCCCCCGCAGCAGGGTGGCTATCCTCCTCAGCCGGGCGGCTATCCTCCTCAGGGCGGTTATCCCGGTGGCCCTGGCTATGAGCAGCCCGCCAAAACCAATGGCATGGCCATCGCCGGGTTTGTCTGCGCGTTCCTGTGCAGTATTCTCGGGCTGATCCTTTCGGGCGTGGCGCTGAGTCAGATCAACGCCAGTGGTGGCACGCAAAAAGGGAAGGGGCTGGCCATCGCCGGCATCGTGATCTCGATCATCTCGCTCGTGTTCGGGATCATCATCCAAATCGCTCTCCGATCGTAATCGCCGCCCGCTCGTCACTTCGTTGGGTCCTGCGCATCAGCCGATGCGGCAGACGGGGGCGCACTTGACCATTGTGTGTGTCGGTGAGCTTCACTACAATACTGCAGGTAGCGGCGTGTGGCGCGACGGTTGTCTGGCCGGTCACCATGAGCAAAAAGAAGAAGAGCGATAAACCGAAGCCCCGCCCGAACGCCGGGTGGAAGCTGACGCCGCCGCCGGCCGCGGAGGTGCCCGCGGTCTTTACCAAGGGCGGGAAAAAGCCCACCGAGGTGGACGCCGCGATCCGGTCCATCGTGGCGTCGGCCTTGAATCCCGAGCCGAAACCCGAGCCGAAACCCGAGCCGATGTCGACCCCGACACCGGTGTCGAGGCCTGAACCGAAACCCGAGCCGATGTTGACCCCGACACCGGTGTCGAGACCCGAGCCGAAGCCCGAGCCGATGTTGACCCCGACACCGGTGTCGAAGCCCGAGCCGAAACCCGAGCCGATGTTGACCCCGGCCCCGGTATTTGCGGCCTTGCCACCGCCCGCGCGGGCGTCGGCGGCCAAGTCACCACCGCGACCCACGCCGCCCCCCACCCCGGCCCGGACGGCGAGCGCGTCGGCCCTGCGCATCGGTGACTACACCATCGACGAGGAGATCGGCGCCGGTGGCATGTCGGTGATCTACCGCTCCCATCAGCAGAGCCTGGGGCGGTCCGTGGCCGTCAAGGTGCTGCGGGCGGAGATCGCCGCGCAGCCCCACCTGGTGGAGCGATTCGAGCGGGAGGCCCAGAGCCTCGCGGCCCTGCAGCACGAGAACATCCTGCACATCTACGAGTACCGCGTCGCGGACAACGTGCCGTTCATGGTCACGGAGTTCGTCGAGGGCGTGGATCTGTACGATGTGCTGGATCGGCACCAGCGGCTGCCCGTGGACGTGGCGGCGGTGGTGGCCGCCCAGGTGGCCCGGGCGCTGGACTACGCGCACTCCCGGGGGGTGGTCCACCGGGACGTGAAGCCGGCGAACATCATGTTCACCGCCCAGGGTGGCATCAAGCTCATGGACTTCGGCATCGCTCGTCAGGCCGACAGCCCGGATCTCACCGCGGCGGGGGCGGGCGTAGGCACTCCCGCGTACATGTCCCCCGAGCAGATCCTGTGCGAGAAGCTGGACGGCCGCACCGACATCTGGAGCCTCGGCGTGGCGCTGTACCAGATGGTCACCGGGACCAAGCCGTTTCTGCAGGAAGACCACCGCAGCGTGCTGCACAAGATCCGCGCGGACAAGCCCACCGGCCCCAGGCAGTTAAACAGCGCTATCCCGCGCCAACTGGAGCGGATCATTCTGCGCTGTCTGGAGAAGCGCCCGGCGGATCGATACCCGGTGGCGCAGCAGCTCGCCCTGGCCCTGGAGCGATTTGTATCGGCGCGGGTGGCCATGGGTCATCAGGCCCAGCTGCTGTATTACCTGCAGGGGGTGGGCGAGTTCAGCGAGGAGCAGATCCAGGCGGCCCTGCCGACCCTGGGCGGCGGCGGGTATCGGGCCACCTTTCCGCGACCCCCGCGGCGCCACTCGGAGCGTCCGCCCCTGGGAGTGCCCTGGGCGGCGTGGGTGGGCGGTGTCTGCGGGACGCTGCTGCTCACGCTGCTGATCGTGGTGCTCGCCGCCTGGCCCGGTCGAGACGGGAAGGGCGAGTGCAAGCCGTGTCCCGCCCCGGCCGGCGCTGTGCTCCCGCCCGAGGTCGGCCCCCGGCACGCGGTCGGCAAAACTGCCGCGGCCGGGGACCAGGGCGGGCTGCGGGTGGTTGTGCATCCCTGGGCCGAGGTGATTCTCAAGGGGCGGGTGGTGGAGACCACGCCCTTTGACCGTCCCTTGACTCTGGCCGCGGGCACCCACCAGGTCGTGCTTCGACATCCTCAATTGGGCCGCGTGGTCCGCGCCGTCCAGATCCAGGCCGGCAAAGTGATCACGATGCGGGTGGATCTTACCCAAAAGGCGAAAAAACCATGAACCGCCGGCTGGCACGTGGACTGGTGAGTGGGGTGATGGTCACCCTGGTGTGGTGTGCCGCGCCGACGTCTTTGGGGGCGGCTCCCCGGGCTCTGATCCGCAAGGTGAAGTCGGGGGAGACCGCCGCGAAGCTGGCCCTGCGGTACTATGGCAAGCCCTTTGCCGAGCGGATCCTGCTGCTGGCCAACGGCCTTGATGGGCTGGCCAGGGATCCGCCGGAGCTCAAGGAGGGCGCCACGATTCGGTTGCCGACGGCCTGGAGCTATCGCATCCGTCCGGGGGACACCTTTGCCGGCCTCGCCCAGGACTATCTCGGCGACAAACGCCAGGCCGGGTTCCTCGCCTGGGTCAACGGCAAGGACGGCAGTCGACCCACCGTGGCCGGACACGTGATCATCGTTCCGGCGCTGGTGAAGGTGAAGGTGCCGCGCCGCTGGAAGCTGAGCAAGCTGGCGGCCCGGCTGCTGAATCAAAAACCGAAGTCCGAGGCGGTCAAGCGACTCGTGCGGCGCATCCGCAAGTACAATGGGCTGCGGTCCATCGGTCGCCGTCGCAGCTTGATGGTGCCTCTGATACGGTTGCGCGTTCTGGGCTGGTTTCTGCCGTCGGGGCTGCCCGATGGGGATCCGGGCTCCGTGCGGCGGTCGCTGGCCCGGCTGCGTCAGGCCCAGCAGGACCTGCAGGCCGGGCGTTATGTGGAGGTCCTGGTGGGCCTGGCTCCATTGGCGCGCGTCCCGGGGCTCACTCCCACCCTCCGGGTTCGCGCGCACCACCTGCGTTGTACCGCCTACGTGGCCCTGGCTCGCTCGGGGCTCGCCCTCTCCGCGGCCCGGGCCGTGCTGCGGCTGGATCCGGGGTTCAAGCCAGATCCGGTGCAGATCTCTCCCAAGGTACGCGCTGTGTACCGCCGTGCCGCCGCCGACCGCGGCGCGCCCGGCAGAAAAAAGGCTGGGAATTGACGCACCTGCGTCGCTCGGCTAACGTGTGTGACGTTCCCGGTCGAAGCACATGGTCTAGTTCTTGAAATGTCCTAGTTGTCATAATCTGGTTTCGGCGCCCTCCTCCGGAATCTGCCATTCCTGCGGCGCGGATGTGCTCGTGGATTCGGACCAGTACCGCTCCTGGATTGGCGCCATCGTCGAGGGGCGTTACAAGGTGCTCGAGCTCATCGGCCGGGGCGGCATGGGGGAGGTCTACAAGGTCGAGCACGTGCGCATGGGCAAGATCGCGGCCATGAAGATGCTGCACGAGGAGCTCGCCCGCGAGCACGAGATCGTGGCCCGCTTTCAGCGGGAGGCCCAGGCGGTCTCGAAGCTGTCTCACCCCCACACGGTCCAGGTGTTCGACTTCGGTGAGCACGAGGGCTCGCTCTTTTTGGTGATGGAGTACGTGCGCGGACAGGACCTGGGCAGTCTTTGCCGGACCGAGGATCACCTCACCTACAAGCGCGCCCTGCCCATGCTCGTGCAGATGTGTTTGGCGCTCGAGGAGGCGCACGAGGCGGGTATCGTGCACCGGGACATCAAACCCGAGAACGTGATTGTCTCCAAGGGCACCGATGGCGCCGACTACATCAAGGTGCTGGATTTTGGACTGGCGCTGTTCCGGGAGCAGGGGCCGGATCAAGCCAACATCACCCAGCAGGGTAACGTCATCGGCACGCCCTACTACATGTCGCCCGAGCAGATCCGGGGCGAGGAAGTGGACCAGCGGGCAGACATCTACGCCCTGGGCGCCACATTGTACCGCATGGTCACCGGCGAGACGCCCTTTGTGGCCAAGACCCCGGTGGGCGTGCTGACCAAGACCCTCACCGAGGTGCTCGTCCCGCCCTGTAAGCGCCGGCCGGATCTGAACATTCCCGGGGCCCTGGAAGCCGTGGTCATGAAGGCCATGGCCAAGGAGTCGAGCGAGCGCTACGCGTCCTCCCGGGCCCTGCGCAAGGCCCTTGAGGAGTGCATGTCCACCCTCAGCGTGCCCAACGCCATGGTTCTGGGGGGCGATCCCTGGAGTCAAACTTCCATCCCGCGGATCGAAGTGGTGACCAGCTCGCCCTTTACGTCCGAGACCAATCTCAAGCGGGAGGACATGGACCGCTTCGAGCGCAAGCTCAAGCGCCGGCGCTTCGGTTCGATGCTGATCCTGCCGCTGCTGCTGCTGCTGTTGGGCGGCGGCGGCCTGGCCTATTACCTGCTGCGCCCCAGGACGGTGACTACGACCATGGCCAGGGAGAAGGAGCCCAACAACAAGCTCGAGGAGGCCAACCCCATCGGGAAGGGCCAACCGGTCACGGGGCTCATCGGCAAGCGGCTCTCGGCGACAAAATCCGACGTGGACGTGTACTCCTTCAATGTATTGGCCCAGGGGCCGGTGTTGTTCTCGGCGCGGCTCAAGGGCATTCCCTACATCAACACGTCGCTGCAGATCTACGACGACAAGTTCCGGGAGGTGGTGGCCGTGGACAGCGGCCCGGAGCGGTTCGACGAGGTGCTGCCGAACCAGGTGCTTTTGCCCGGCCGCTACTACGCCGTGGTGCAGCAGGTGGCGGGCGCCGATCCCAAGACCAACATCAACGATCCCTACGTGCTCACCGTGGACTGGCGCCCCTTGCTGCCCAGCGACGAGGTGGAGCCCAACGACTCGGTGGAGCAGGCCAACCGGGTCCGCTCGGGGGAGACGGTGGTGGGATACCTGTCGCGGATCGATGATGTGGATGTGTATCGGCCCGAGGGCAAGGGCGGAGGCTCGTTGTCGGTCACCGTATCGGCCGTGGCGGGCGTGGATTTCCGACTGCGGGTCGTGGGGCTGAGACCCAGTGGCGTCAGCGCCAAGGGGTCCGACGGCGTGCCGGTCCTCGGGGTGCTGACCCGATGGTCCCGCGTGGCCGACACCGGTGGGGACGGCAAGGGAGAGACCCTCGAGGGGCTGCCGTGGCCCAAGGGCGCGCCGGCGCCGCTGATCATCGTGGAGCGCAAGACCGGCACAACCGGCAGCGGTGCAGCCCGGCCCGTGGGGCTGGACCGGCCCTATCGATTGAAATATGTCTTTCACCGGGGTGTGGCCGGGAACCTGGCTCCGGCACCCGCGGTCATGGGACCGTCACCTGGCCGCCGCCGGACGCCGTCGCCCATGGAGTGGAAGGTCATGCGGCCCGTACGTCCGATTCGCCCGGTCATGACTGCGGTGATGCGCCCCGCGCCTGCCATGCGCCCCACGCCTGCCATGCGCCCCACGCCTGCCATGCGCCCCGCGGTGGTGACGCGCCCGGTGTCCATGCGGGCCCGCCCGACACCGCGACCCCGACGCGCGGCCCCCGGAATGAATGCACCGGTGGGTATGGCGCGTCAGTAGTCCCAGGGACCCAAAGGGGTCCCGGAAAGGGTCTGCCGTGAAACGAACCGGCCTCATTGTCCTGCTGCTGGTCTTCGTGACCGGGGCCCCCGACGCCTGGGCCCGGCGTGCCGGTGGGCGTTCGGGCACCCTGAGCCAACGCGCTCTGCAGCGGGGTCTGCGCCGGGCCTACGGTCGCCCCGTCGCCCGCATGGGCACCTTTGCCGTGTACGTGAAGGTCGCGGGGGGGCAGGTGCTCTTCGCCCGGCGGGGGCGCTCCCGTCTGCACCCCGCCTCCTGCATCAAGCTGGTGACGGCGGCGGCTGCCCTGCGTCGCCTCGGCAAGGGGTACCGGTTCGAAACCGTGATTCGCGGGCGCATTCAGGGGTCGGCCATGAGCACACCCGTGTACCTCTGGGGGCAGGGTGATCCCAGCCT
>Ga0180009_10005444_pt1 | contig 13655 bp, 9 predicted proteins | sample OS_PC_MetaG_FD_123537 | JGI IMG/M metagenome (GOLD analysis project Ga0180009, IMG submission 123537) | Groundwater microbial communities from the Aspo Hard Rock Laboratory (HRL) deep subsurface site, Sweden - OS_PC_MetaG | ecosystem: Environmental > Aquatic > Deep subsurface > Groundwater... | reverse complement strand
CATTCATTGGCAATGATCATGGACATGATTTCATTGGTCCCCGTCCAGATGGAGGCCAGGCGAAGATCCCTGAAAATCCGCTCCACAGGATAAATATTTGTGTATCCAATGCCGCCCATGACCTGCATGGCATTATGGACTGCTTTCTGGCAGGATTCAGTGACAAACTTCTTGGACTGGGATACCAGGCGCCTGATTCTCTTTTCATCAATCTGTTCATCCACGGCCCGGGCTGTTGTGTAGATCATGGCCCGGGCTGCATCCAGCAGGGTGATGGCCTCTGCCACCTGGAATGACACCCCCTGGAAGGCTGCCACGGGCTGACCAAATGCCTTGCGCTTTGCCGTATAGCCCGTGGCCACATCCAGGGCTGGCATGGCAGCGCCAATGGTCATGGCAGCCGTGCCCAGGCGTTCAGGAATCATCATGGTGTTGAAAATTTTAACCCCCTGGTTTAATTCTCCCAAAAGGTTTTCCTTTGGCACTATTACATCCTTGAACACCATCCTGGCTGCACCGCCTCCCCTGCAGCCCATGAGCCCGTAAAGGTATTCACTTTTAACACCCAGAGTTTTGTCCACAATAAAACAGGAAATTCCCTGGTGTGGGGCTGCCTTTGGGTCCGTCCTGGCATAAACCAGAAAATAATCTGCCCCTTCTCCACCCACAATAAAGCGTTTCTGACCGTTTAGCAGATAATGATCCCCCTTGTCCTGGGCTGTGGTGGTGGTCCCAAAAAAATCAGACCCGCCCCGGGGTTCGGTCAGGCATTCAGCTGCAAAGATTTCACCCTTGAGCAGGGGTTTTACATATTTTTCTTTCTGTTTATCATTGCCGTGGAGAATAATGGCATCGCAGACCAGTTCTGCGCCCACGCCAAATGTACAGGCAAAAATATAGCCCAGCACACCTATTTCTTCCATGACCATGCAGGTGGAAACCCAGTCCATGCCGCGGCCTCCCCACTTTTCAGGGTAGCGGCAACCCATGAGGTTCCGTTTGCCTGCTTCCTGTAAAAATTCCTTTGGAAATTGAATTTTATCAGCATCCATGTCCAGGATCATTTTTCTGGGTATGGATTTGACAAAATCCCGGGTTTCGTCCCTGAGATGTTTTTGTTTATCATTTAAAAGATAGTCAAACATAATGGCTCCTTTTGATTTTAAAATTCAATTTTTATATTACATCCTGTATATTATACGATAATTTTTATTACAATTAACTGCTCTAAAGAAAAAATCAGGCCGAGGAAGGTTGCCGCAAAAAATACGTTAAAACCACGGCACCTGAAGTCAGAATTGCACACAACCAGAAAGCCATACTGAACGTTCCCGTGATATCTGCCAGAAAGCCTGCCACAGCAGGCCCTGTTATCTGTCCTGCTCCAAAGAACAAGGTGATAAAGCCAAAGGCTTTTACTGCCTGGGCCGGCCCCATGTAATCTCCCACTGCTGCTGCCATGATGGTTGGAATACTCCACACAGCCAAACCAAAAATTCCAATGGAAGCATATAAAAATGGATCAGGCAGATTGGCTGCCACAAGGGCATAGGAAATCGTAAACAATGTGTAAACCACCATCATACCCATTTTCCTGCCCAGTTTGTCAGACAGCCACCCGAACAGCGGACCTGAAAACAAAGAAAGCCCACCCACAACTGCCCAGAATGTTCCTGCCGTGCCCTCTCCAAACCCCCGCTCATTTACCATGGCCGTGACAATAAAGGTGGCATAGACCACATATGTGGCCCCGAAAAGGGTATAAATGCAACCCAGATGTACCATGGCCCATGTATTGGATTGTTTTTTCTTCTGAGCGTTTTTATCAGAAGCAGCCGCAACCTTTTGATTTGCATCTCCCAAAGGAGCCAGGCCTTTTTCTTCAGGGTTATTTCTAAGAAGCATTGCAGCAATGACAGCTATGACAATGGATATTATGCCGATGGTCAGCCAACCCGTGCGCCAGCCCTCGGCCCCCTGGCCGGCATTAACCCATGGCACAAATAAACCCGTAAAAACAATTGCCAGGCCATTTCCCGACAACATGATCCCGGCAGCACGACCCCGGGTGCTTTTTAAAAACCAGTGAGAAACAAGACCCATCATGGGCACATTTGCCAGGCCTGAACCAATGCCCGTTGCCACATAAAGGGCCATCACTTCAGTAAATGTCATGGCACGGCCGATCAAAACCATGGAGACACCTACCAGGACAAGGCCAAAAGAAATGGTCCAACGGGCACCAATGGCTCTGGCAATGATACCGGCCAGCACCACGGAAATCATATATCCCACAAAATTACCCGTTCCGATTAAACCCATTTGAGAATAATTCAAGCTCAGTGAAATCCCCATGGACGGCAGCAGCATCCCCAGAGAAAAACGGCCCAGGCCAAGACATGAAAAAAGAACCATAATGCCTGTTAAAGCGATGATCCAGCCGTAATGCAATTGTGTTCTGCCTTTTACCACTTTATCTTCCATGCCCATACTCTTTTTCTGCTAGAAAATTAATGTTTCTATTTTTCTTCTTCTGTCAATTCTTTTACAGGCAGACTGATGGTAAATTTCGTACCTGTGCCAAACACAGACTTAATAGAAATATTGCCATTATTCTGCTCAATATATTTTTTTACGTTGGATAATCCATAACCAGTGCCTTTAATACCGGTTTTATAGGAACCTGTTGCATCCTTGTCTCCTTTTAGCGTAAAAGAAGGTATGAAAATATTTTTCATCTGTTCTTTGGGGATTCCACATCCATTATCCTCAATTTCAAAGCAGATCTTATTATCGATACAATCAGTCCTGATTATTATTTGGGGATGCGTAACTTTACCTGTGGCATGGATGGAGTTTTGTATCAGATTGATAAGGGCATTCTCTATCATTCCCGGATCAGCGAGCAGTTCTGGTACGCCTGTCTTATATTCCCTGATCAGATCAATTCCTTCCAGATCTTTTTTCAATAGCTTGATTACAAGATCGATTTTTTCATTAATTCTGAAAAATTCCTGCCTGGGCTCCTGATCTCTGGCAAAGGCAACCAGATTTTTTGTTAACTCTTTTCCCCGCATGGTCTCTTTATAAACTAACTCAAGTGTCTTTTTTATTGCAGCATCCGTACAATCCATTAGTGCTATGTCAATATTACCCATAACAATAGTCAGCATATTATTAAAATCATGGGCAATTTTTCCTGCAGAAAGTTTTTCAAATCTTTCCATATATAAATTTTTACTGTCTTTTGTTAAAAGATCCAAAGGATTCATGGATAAAAATTCTTTTTCTGAATAACCAGTATTTTTGCACATAAACTCATTCACATTAATGAATTTGAATTTTTCAAAATCAATCTCAAAAATTCCTGAAGGGGCATTCTTAAAAAGGTGTCTATATTTTTCCTCACTTTCCAGTAATGCATCTACATTACGTTTATGGTCAATAACGATGGCAATTTGATCAGAAACCATTGAAAGTATTTGCAGATCCTGTTCAGTGTAAAGGTTGGGATCCAAGTAACTCTGGGCAGCCACCACTCCGATAACCTCACCTCTAACAATTAAAGGCGCTCCCATCCAGATCAAAGGCAGTACACCCCGTACACCTTTTTGGCTTGCCAGTTTTTCAAGCTGCTTTTTTTTCAATAAAACTGGCTTTCTCTGGGAAAATACCAACCCAGTTAAAGAACCTGTAGTATTAAAATTTGTAATGGGTGAAAATTCATCATCCACTGTATCCACGCGATATGGGAAATGCAGGGTGTGTTCTTTCATATCCACAAGGGCAATAAAAAAATTGGTGACATCCATGATCCTGCCTAATGAATTATGGATGGATACATAGAGATCTTGAAGATTCAGGGTGGTACTCACTGCATTTGAAATGGCAAATAGTGTTTGGCTAATCTCTTCGGTCCGCCTGCGTTCCGTGACGTCCAGCATGGTTCCCGTTGCAGCAGTCCGGCCCTTCTTATTTTCCATCCAACACCTCTCGTATCTTCTGGTCTAGATCCTTCATTACAATCGGTTTTAATAAAAAGCCCTGAATACCCAGAGATTCAGCTTTTTCTTCAGACATGGTTTCACTGAATCCCGTGCAGAGCAATACTGGAATATCAGGACGTATTTTAATCAGCTTAGCCGATAATTTATCCCCGGACATATTTGGCATTGCCATATCAGTGATGACCAGATCAAATCTGTCAGGGGCAGCCCTGAAAGCTTCAAGGGCTTCAAGGCTGCTGGTACGCGAGATAACCTGATACCCCAGACGTTCCAGCAATCGTTTTTCCATTGTAAGGATCGCTTCTTCGTCATCCACGAGCAGAATTCGCTCTTTTCCACCCTGTATAGGTTTTTCAGTTTGAAATTTTGGTTTTTCAAAAAAACTCTTTTCCACTGGAAAAAAAACATTGAACTCACTACCATCACCTGGCTGGCTTACAACCTGAATATCACCATTCATGCTTTTAACAATACCATGAACCACGGAAAGCCCCATTCCAGTACCCTTGCCTGTTTCTTTGGTGGTAAAAAATGGATCAAATATTTTTTTTATTAAATCTTTATCCATGCCTATGCCTGTATCAGCTATGGTTAAACAGGCATAAAGCCCTGGTTCTATATCAGAATTTATCTTATCAGATTTTCCAAGTTCAATTTCTTTCAGAGAAACCTTCAGTTCCCCGCCTGTTTCTTCCATGGCATGATAAGCATTGGTTGAAAGATTCATTACAATCTGATGAATTTGCGTTGGATCAGCCTTAATCACACCGCAGTCATCATTGATATCCTGTATAATTTCTATGGTTGCAGGGATTGTAGATCTTATAAGTTTTAATGCTTCTTTGACAATAGGCTGCATTTTCATCAATTTCAATTCACTGCTGCCTTGCCGGGAAAATGTGAGGATCTGTTTTACCAGGTCTTTGGCTCGCAAGGCGCTGGTATAAATTTCCTGAAGATTAGCCAGGGATGAGCTGTCTTGAGCCGTATCCATTAAGAGCATCTCGGCATGACCTATAATGGGAAAAAGAATATTATTAAAATCATGGGCAATACCACCGGCAAGGGTGCCGATGGATTCCATTTTTTGAGATTGTGCAACTTGTTCCTGAAGCTGTTTGACTTTTTTCCTTGATAAGATTCTTTCCGTCACATCCCTGCCAATGCCGCTGATGTATGGCTCACCATCATCTGGTTTGACCAGGGAACTTTTATATTCAATATAAAATTTTTCCCTGTTTTTATTAAAATAGCAGGAGATGCCCTCATGATATCCCTGGTTTTTGATCTTTTCCACATATTCGTTGGTAAAATCAGACTGAAATGCAGGCTTCATAAAGTCGGCTGGGATGCGACCTGTAAGCTGATCCATATCATAGCCAAAAAGCCTGCACATGGATGGGTTTACAGAGGTAAAAACTCCTTTAAGATCCTGTGTATAGACAAGATCCGTTATAGAATCAAAAAGTCCTCGAAATTGTTGTTCTGATTTTATCAGTGCCAGCTCAATCTTTTTTTGATCATCAATATCCCGGCCCACGGCAACAATCGACTCGACCTGATTGTCTTTATCCAGAATAGCCGTATTCAGCCAGGCCTGCCAGCAAAAGCCATCCTTTGTCAAGGCACGCGCCTCAAGGTGAGCCGTAAAGGGCGGTTTAAAAACACTTTTAATGGCTTTTCTCACATTGTCCTGATCATCTTTGTGGATTAACGGCATAAATGATTTGCCAAGCAGTTCCTTTCGGGTTTTCCCAAATGTCCTGCAATAGGAAGGACTGACAAATTGAAACAGTCCTTCCCGATCAAATTTTACTATCATATCTGTCTGGTTTTCAACAAGAAGGCGGTATTGCTCTTTAGTTTTTTCCAAAGCATATTCAGCCTGTTTCCGGGTTGTCAGCATCTTGTTGGTTATTACTGCTATATCTTTGAATTCCTTGAAACGAAAATCATCCGGGTTTACGTCAATTGCAGATGTGGTTGCATCTTTTAAAGACAATGAAAAGGTTTCAATCTCTTTTGTGATTTTATTGGCAATACGCTTTGACCAGAAGTAAACCAGACATAATAACACTGCCAGGATCAATAAACTTTGAAGGATTCTTTTTTGAAGTCCAATAATTAATGCTGTCTTGTTTCCCAAAATAGTTTCTTCAATGGTATCAAGATAGACACCCGTACCAATGGTCCATTCCCACTCAGGGATTCCCTGAACAAATGAAATTTTTGGTGATGGAACCTGTGTATTTAATTTATGCCAGGAATAATAAACAAATCCGCCTGCTGGATTCTTGACCGCTTTTATCTGTTCCTGAATAATTTTAACACCATTGGGATCAGTCAGATCCCAGATATTACCGGAACCCATAGTGATTTTGCCATTGGAAAAAAGAGAATGCCCTTTATATGTACTGCCGAAAAAATATCCATCAATATCAAATCTTAAATTTACCAGACGATTCAAAACTTCTTCCTGGATCTGTTCTTTTGCTTCATCAAGATATTCTCCTGCACCAAAATACCAATCCAATGGTTCAAAATATTTTACAAAAGATATTTTTGGATAGCTTATGGAAAGATCTTTGTCAGGTTTTGTCCAGAAGTTTTTAACAAAACCCTCGCCTTTACTCTTAATCATTTTTATTTCATCTTGAATTGCAAAATTTCCCTTGGAATCCTGTAATTCCATGAGATTTTCCCCTTCAAACTGGGGACTGACAGGGTATAATTGTTCAATCCCTTCCATGGAAACAGCAAAATAATATCCCCGGCCGCCATTGAACCGGATGGGTCTTAAAGCATCCTTGATCATTTTTATAATTTCAGAAATATCTTTTGAACCAGCGTTCTGCCTATAGATATTCATTGCTATATCACAGGCTTCATAAACCCTCTCTTTAAGTGCAAGCTCAAGTTTTTGTTCAGCTTGTATCCTCATGTCGTTGATATAATTTACAACATCGGACACTTCTTTTTTTATTATTATTTTCTGGGATTGGACATGGTCTGCGCGTAAAGATTCTGATTTTAACTTAAAATTGGAATATTCATAATGTATCCATATTACGCACCATAAACCAATGGAAACAAAGACGATAAGAATCATTTTATTTAAAAATTCAGTTTGTATGCCTGACTTGTTTTTCCACATGATAAATAAAACCCTTTATTGACAGATCTCTCTTGGAGAACTGTTTATAAATGAAGAGAAAATCCTCTGGTTAACTGGTTTCCTGCTTTGTTTCCACCTGCAATTGAGGAAATAATACTTCAAATACTGTACCTTTACCAGGTTTAGTTTCAACTCTGATGGCTCCCTTGTGATGCTTGACAATTCCATATACCACGGCAAGCCCCATACTCAGGCTTTCAGAAACCGGTAAAATTTCAATTTCAGGAGCCTGCATGAATTTAAGAACTGAAAGGTGGTGGACATCTGACTGAACATGCCTGCTTGCAGTTATGAACTCATTAACCAGATGAAGCCTTTTTAATGTTATTTCCTGGACATGACTTAATACTTTGCGCTGGTTTCCCAATCCCGTAATAGCAATAAATAAAATAATTACAAGGGTTATGACCATGATTATTGGTGGAATCAACAATTTTTTTCTGATGGAAATGTCACGGAATATATTCATGTGTTCTCCCTGGGTTTTATTTCCATTCAAGTGCACAGATATAGTCATCCTCAGTCAGTCTGCTGCACCATGATAACGCAAAGGGCTTGCAAAAATCTGCGCGCCAATCATAGCTGTTGCTGTTCGGGAAACCACTGCTTGATTAAAATGCCTGGGCACGCCGCTCTCGGATGAAATAATAATCCGGCCCCCATGTCTGGGTTCTGCTGCCAGGCTTTGAAAAGCAAGCGAGCCCTTATCATAAAAAAATAAAATTTATTATCAAATTTACTGAGTAAAAAATCAATTTATTTTTAAAAATCTTGGATTTTAAAGTCTCTGTGGCTTTGAGTTAGTGTTTGACAACTTTTTTTGTTTGACAAAAAATATTCATATGTTAGTATTCAAGTAATTGCTTGAATAATAGAGGGGTAGAATACCATGAACCCTAACAGGCGTTTTAAAGATGAAATATACGATCAATTTTCACGGATCGGCAAAGCCGTTTCAAGCCCAAAACGATTGGAACTGCTGGATATACTCTGCCAGGGGGAAAGGACAGTTGAAAACCTTGCAAATGAAACAGCCCTTACCATTGCCAATACATCCCAACACCTCCAGGTATTAAAAAATTCCCGGCTGGTTGAACAGGAAAAAAAAGGATTGTATGTGGTTTACAGACCTGCGCCCATGGTATGCGAATTTTTTCTATCCATGCGCAAGGTTGCTGAGAATCGGATTGCAGAAATTGAACAGATTAAAAACCGCTTTCTTGAAGGCAAAAAAGGGATGGAACCCATTGACCGGAATGCATTGATAGAACGCATAAAAAATGAAGAGGTGACCATATTAGATGTCCGTCCACCAGAAGAATTCATGGCAGGTCACATTAGTGGCGCCCTGTCTGTACCTTTAAAACAGCTTGAGTTCATGCTGGCAAGACTCCCAAAAAACAAGGAAATTGTTGCCTATTGCCGGGGACCTTATTGTGTCCTTTCTGTGGAGGCTGTCGAGTTGTTAAATAAAAAAGGATATCATGCTGTCCGCCTTGAAGAAGGTGTCCAGGACTGGCGTGCCATGGGACTGTCTGTGGCATCAGGTGAATAATAATTCAAGGAAAGTCATTTGAAAACGATTAAAAAGAATTTCACTGCATTGATTGTAATCTGCCTGACAATCAGTGCGTTGTGGGTTACCAATCGGGCGGTTACTCCCAAGGATGCTTCCTGGGAGGATGTGGTGGCAGAATCAGAGGCTGGTGGTTATAGCCTTATAAAAACGGATGAGCTTTGGAAAAAATACCAGGAAGACCCTGATAGCCTTTTACTTGTTGATACCCGCCAGGAGTGGGAATTTAGAACAGGACATATCAAACAGGCTGTCAATTTTCCCATGGAACCGACCTGGCTTTCCAGGTGGCAGAAAAAAGTTTCCCTTGAAAAATTTTTAGGGCCGGATAAAAACCAGACCATTATTTTTTACTGAGCAGGCCTGGCATGAGTCCGAAGCGACTCGGCAGCCCGTGTGGCTGTAAAACTTGGTTACACAAACATTTATCGTGATCCGATTGGCTATCCTGAATGGCATGCAAAAGGATTACCTATAAAAAGCGCTCCAGCAGGAACAGCTGGTATAGACCAAACCCAAGAGGTTTCAGACTCTTCCAAAGACAATGCCTATGGTCAATTACATGGCTGGGCCATGATCTGGACACTTCTGGGTATTTTTGTCGGCGGTATGGCCCTGAACCTTACCCCATGTGTGTATCCCCTCATCCCCGTCACCATATCCTATTTTGGCGGCAGAAGTGGCAAAGGACAGACTATTGTCCATGGCTTGTGCTATGTGGGCGGACTTGCCTTTACAAATTCAATGATCGGCGTGTTTGCTGCTCTGACAGGTGGGTTGATGGGAGCATTACTCCAGCATCCCGTGGTATTAATGATTATAGCAGCTCTTTTGATTTCTCTTTCTTTCAGCCTGTTCGGGTTCTGGGAATTGCGAGTTCCTTATGGACTTATGCAGGCTGCAACAAAATCACATACGGGATATTTAGGCTCGCTATTCATGGGACTTATGATGGGAGTTGTTGCAGCCCCATGTATCGGTCCCTTTGTTCTTGGGTTGCTCACCTGGGTAGCCAGCATGAGAAGCCCTTGGCTGGGATTTATCATTTTCTTTACCTTAAGTTTAGGATTGGGACTGCCATTTTTTTTCCTGGCCATATTTTCAGGCAATATTAATAGACTCCCCCGGTCAGGAGAATGGATGCTCTGGGTCAGAAAACTCATGGGCTGGGTATTGATGGGTATGGCTGTCTATTTTATCCAGCCGCTTCTTTCAAAAACCATCGGAACTTTTGTCCTGGCAGGCGTGGCTCTTATGGCAGGGCTTCACCTGGGCTGGATCGACAAAACAAAGGCAGCATTTAAATCCTTTGAAAGGATCAAAATGACAGCAGCCATGCTGGCCTTTGTATTCATGACCATTCTTGTGGGAACCTTTATCACCCAGGGACCTGGAGTGACTTTTAATTCCTATGATAAAAATCTATTGGTACAGGCAAAAAATGAAGGGAAATATGTGATTATAGATTTTTCCGCAGAATGGTGCAGCCCCTGCCGGGAGCTTGATGATCTTACTTTTCATGATGACACAGTGGTGGATCAAACAGCAAAAGATTTTATTTTAATTAAAGTGGACCTGACCCGCAAAGGTGATCCGATCCATGAAAAATTGCTAAAAGAATATCAAATCAAAGGGGTTCCAACCATTGTTTTCCTGGACAGGAAAGGCCGGGAAATAAAAGAACTGCGTTTGATAGATTTTGAACCCCCGGAACTATTTCTGGAAAGGTTAAACAAGGCAAAACAGATACAATAGTGTTTGTATTTTTTATGGCTCCTTTTTTGGGGTTGCAGGCAAAATGATTTGCATTAAGTTTTTAAGTACATCAGTTCCGGGTTGAAGATATGTTTCTTTGATTGCCTCAACTTTATCATTACGATCTTCGATTTTATTCACTCATACCATCCTTGAACAAATTTTTCACAACCTGCCCTTGCAGGTGATCTGGTTTAGCCGTGATAATTTATGATATCATCGCTGATGCCGTGGAATCTGATAAAACAAACCTCTTTCTTGTCTAATAGTTTCAATTTTCTTTTCTTCTTCCAAAACAGCAAGATATTTATTGATTTCATTAATATGTATTCCCAGAATTTTCATTAAATCTTCAATGGTACAGGGTCGTCTGGAAATAGTTTCGATAATAGCAGTTTCAGCATCGCTTCTATACGATTGGATATTTTTTCTTTGTGCCACGGCTGATATTATTTCCACCTTTTTAAAGTTCCATAAATCCACTATTTTCTCCAATTCTTTTCTGCTTGCCGAATGAAGATTGGCAACTACACCTGGCCTGTCAAGCGTATTTAATTGAATGGAATCTGGATTTATTTTAGCAATCTTTTGTTCCAATTCTTTTAACTCAGTTTCCTCAAGATTATATTCCGGCAGGATGAAAATCTCAAGCCAAATTTTTCCATTAAATTCTTTTCTGAAATCAATTAAACCTTGAATATATTTTTCTATATCCAATTCCGGAGCCGGTCGATTGATTTTTAGAAATACTGGATTGGTGGCAGCATCAAGCGAAGGCATTACAACATCAGCTTCTTTTATTTCTTCTCTTACTTTAGCATCAAACAACAATGTTCCATTTGTCAAAACAGCTATGGGTATTGCAGGCTTTTTTTCTTTTATGAATTTAAGCACATCGCCAATTCGTGAATTTAAAGTTGGTTCGCCTGAACCTGAAAAAGTGATATAGTCAGGATCAGTATTATTCTTAAAATAAAGGGTTAATTCTTCAATTACCTTATCAAATAAAATATATTCTTTTCGCTCAAGAGTAAGTTTTGTAGTTTTACCCACTTCACAATAAACGCAATCAAGAGAGCACACTTTCAGGGGGACCAGATCAACCCCTAAAGACATTCCCAAACGCCTTGAAGGGACTGGTCCAAATAAATACTTATACATTATATCCTTCCTTTTTAATCTGTTTTTTTCCATTGGGTGAAAATAATTCCCCCTCAAGGGGGCGGTCAGGAACCTTTGTCAGATGCTCATTACATGGATATGTACTCATATAGCTTCCCCTATAACATAATTATACGCTAATAATTCTTATAGTACAGAAGACATAGAATAAGAGATGCTTTTTGTCAATGGAGGTTTTTCAGCAATTTTATCCTGGGAAGGCGCCTGGGATATTACAGGCGTTTGTCAGATATGGAAAATGACCTCCAGTATCAGATTGTAGAAAAACAGGCTCAAAAGATAAGGCAGACTGATCCAGATTCCTTTGAGGAAATTTTCCACAATTTATGTCAGTGCGGCTACCAAAGAAACTTCGCAGAATATACCCGGCAGGGCCATGCGTGCTTCCACACATGCACGAGCCGGTGGGTGACCTGGGACAACCCATGCATCCCACACCTCATTAAACTCTGCAAAATATCTTATATCAGACAGGTAAATAGTTGCTGAAAGTAATTGCTCCCTGCTGCTTCCGGCCTCTTTTAATAAGTTGTCCACCCGGGAAAGCATTTCTGTTGCCTGGTCTTTTATGGGGGTGCCTGGTTCTCCCACCTGGCCGCACAGATAAACGGTATTATTGTGAACAACGATTTTACTCATACGTTCGGCCACTTGTTTCCGAATAATTTTACTCATGGAGTCTTTCCTTTATTTATTTTTAATTATCCATCGCATAGTTCAATATTTGCAATTTCATGCAAAGGAATATTTTTTAGTGGCGGCCTGATGTTCAAGGTCCCCACCTCTTTGATATCAATTCCTGATCGCAGTGAAATAATCTCGCTTAATGCACTGCCGCACATTCTTCCCTGGCAAGGCCCCATGCCGGGTCGTAACAAAGCTTTTATTTCATTGGGATCAATGCACCCTTCGTCTACTGCCCTATTTATCTGACCCATGGTAATGCCTTCACAACGGCATACAACGGTTTCAGGATCTACATCATATAGATCGGAATCGGGTCTATATATGGCATCAATAAAAGGACGGGGGTATAACTCTTTTGCAAGCTGCTTTTCAATACGCTCTGCACATATATTGCGCTCGTTTTCATGGATCATTTCCATGTCAGCCGCAATGGCCAGGGCTACCATTTCACCTTTCAGGGCTGCTGCCACGGCACCATGTACAAATCTCCCGTCACCTGCGGCAAATATGGCATTGTGGCTTGTCCGCCCCCATTTGTCGCATTCAGGATACCAATAGCGTTGGGTTTCATTCCATTGATGCCTGCATCCCAGTTGCCGAAATACAGCGGTATTGGGTATAACGCCAAAGTGAGTTAACAGCAAATCTGCTTCAAAATCAAGCCGCTTTTCCCCTTTCTGAACATGAACAGATTCTACGCTTTCCCTGCCCCTGGCCTGTAATTTTGTAATGTTTTTGTGGTGTTCCAGGCCTACTTTCTTTATGCGCCATAACATTGAGATTCCCTTTTTAAAATAATCCATACGTCTGACGGCCTTCGGCAAATGAAATAATGATGACAGATTCGGCAGGACAGATGAAGTTTCCAGAATGGCACGGATATTTACCCCCATTTCCAGAAGGTGCACTGCCTCCAAAAAAAGCAAAGGGCCGCTCCCGGCAAGAACCACCCTGCCCTGTGGAACTAGGCCTGCATCCTTGATCAGGTTGTTTGCGCCTCCGGCACCCATGACCCCGGGCAAGGTCCAGCCTGGAAAGGGCACCGGCCTTTCCATGGCACCGGTGGCAGCCACGACAAACTTTGCAAATATCTCATAGGAGGTGCTATCACAAGAGTAATAAACATGTCCGTTCGTTTCCACCTGCCACACTGTGGCATTGGGCACATACTCTATTTTTTGACAACGAAAACGCTTTACCAGCTTTCGGCCTGCCCAATAATCCTCCCCCAGTATTTTCAGCCGTTTTTCAGAGGTATTTTCAATGCTCTTAT
>Ga0180009_10005443_pt1 | contig 13655 bp, 15 predicted proteins | sample OS_PC_MetaG_FD_123537 | JGI IMG/M metagenome (GOLD analysis project Ga0180009, IMG submission 123537) | Groundwater microbial communities from the Aspo Hard Rock Laboratory (HRL) deep subsurface site, Sweden - OS_PC_MetaG | ecosystem: Environmental > Aquatic > Deep subsurface > Groundwater... | reverse complement strand
TCGTGACCCTCGAGTGGGAGGACGAGAATGTGATGATCACCGTTGAGCGGGTGTAGCAGCGGGTGGTAGGCGATGCACCCGTGGCCTACGTGGCCCCGGTGAGAGGATCGTGGCCACGTGCGAGGTTACAGGTAGTAGACGGCCGGCACCTTCCGGCAACGGACAGAGGTCACGGCGAAACAGCGGGCCATCCTCGGCAAACTCGAACTCCCAGAACCCCCGAGGATCCAGGAACTCACCCCCTCGGCCGAAGCTTTCTGACCCCGCGGGATACCCTTCTTCCCTAGATACACGCCCTCTCGGCGGATAAGCGCCCTTTTCTCCTGCTCAGAGGGCATATTTGGTGGACTAGCGGTGGGGTTAGCTGCGGAACCCCGGCAAAGTGTTCCCAATCAATCCTCCAGGCCAACAATGCGATCGAAGATCAGGGTGGCGCAGTCGGAGCAGGCGGCTTCGACGGCCTGCCAGTTGCGCCAGCGCGCATCCAGGTTCCTGTATTCAGCCAGGTCTAAGTCTTCGAGATCGTAGGGCAGTGGATTGGCAAGTTGAATCTGTAGCTGCTGCAAAGCCGATTCTTCGTTCGGCTGGGGGTAAAGACGGTCGAAAGGCCGCAGAGACTCCACCGTTTCATCCGCGCCCATATGATCGCACAGGGCAACGAAATCGAGATAGTCGCGGGTGGCGTTTCGTTCCAGGATCAGCACGCCCTTGATTCGCAGCATCTCGGCTTCTGTCGGGAGGACAAGCTTTTCGCCCAGGTACTCGACCTGGGTGGTTTCCAGCGGTTCATCCCGGATCAATTGCCGCACCCCGGTTTCGATGCCATCGAGGCTGCCGAGAATCTGGACAGGGCGCTTGACGCGGGCCGTCTTCCAGCCCGCAACCGACTCGAGTTCAGCCAGCACTAGATCGAAGCGCGACCGTAGGTCGGTCGGGATATGATCGGCGTCGGTGGACAGGCGATGCGCCGCGTACACCGCCGAGGCGCTTCCGCCGACAAGCACCGCCCCCGGCAGAATGCGCTGGCGGTGAGCCGCCGAGGAAAGCACTTGTTCCCACTCAGGCAAGGTATCGTTCGGCATACTGTTTCCAGAAATGGTAACGCTGGGCATAGGGATCGGCGACGTGCGCCTGGCACACCCGCACTACCCTTTCCAGCACGGATCGGTCAGCCAGCGCCACCCGGCGCAACTCGGCCCAATCCCGCCGTTTGCCGCGGGCGATCACGTCGTCAATGGCTGCCAGGGTGAACTGCTGATGGGTGAGGTGACGGTGCAACATAGCGTGATCATACAATCGGAACCATCGCTTCGCCAATTGCCCGCAGAACTACTCACAAAGCGCGCATGGCATTCATGCCATGGTTGCTTTCCAAGTGGCTTTCGCTTACGCGCTACCGGAGTTCGGAGAAGAGGAACGTAAGAACTCCCGTTTCCAGGGACTCAAGGTGGCGGGACCCGGACTTGAACCGGGGACACCATGATTTTCAGTGGTGACTGCGGCCGATCAAGGGCGAGTATCCGCGAGCAACGACGAGCGAATAGGGCAGCACAGGGGCAGCATCACCCATCATCGGCGACCATCCGGAGTCAATCGCGATTAACCGGCGCGTTGGCTGGGCGTTGGCCCAGGGACGGCCGCGGACGAGGCTCTTCAAACGGTGCGCTGAGGCTAGAATCCGTAGCGTTCACGGCGCAGCCTGAAAGCTTCTCTGCTTCCTTCCATCACGTCGTTTACAAGTTCCTTGATCGAGGCGCGAAGAGATGAGCGGAAACCGCCGGCACTTCGGCACCGCGTTACCCGCTGGTCAAGCTTCGCAGAAAGTCCAAGTCGCTGTCACGAATGCGCTGGTAGATCTCGGCTCGGTTTCCGACCTTGAGAACGACGACCACCACCAATCGGTCCTCGACCCCGTAGACGATCCGATAGTCTCCAACCCTCACTCGATAGAGGTTGTCATACCCACTCAGCTTCTCGCAACCGCGTGGTCTTGGCTCACCTGCCAGCAAGTCGATCTTCTCGGCTATCTTGGGGAGAACGCGCCGATCGATCTTCTTTAGTTGCCGCGCCGCCGCCGGGCTGAGCTCGATCCGATGAGCCATAGACGTCAGCTAGACGCCAAGCTCAGCTTTGAGGTCATTCCAGGAGACAGGACCTTGCTCGCTCAACTCCTTCAGAGCATCCAGTGCGTCGGAGAGATCAAGGCGGTCTTCGATGAGATCAAGTAGTCTTGCTTCCTCAACTGAGACCACGCAAGCAACGTCCTTGCCATGACGAGTCAGGCAAATGCGCTCCTTGCTGTATGCCACACGATTGACGACTTCTGACAGGTCGTCGCGCGCGGCGGTGATCGGCATGCTGCGCATGGACTCGTTTCTCCCATCTCGTCGGGGGCCGTATGATTACGTACAGAGCGTACCTTATGTACGTTTTGTCGTCAAGTCCCTCTGCTGAGCTGAGAATTCGACTGAGCGCCATGGCGTCCATGAGAACGCCGCCGCTGTCAACTGGTTCTTGCTACGATCATGCGCCCACCTGCAGTCGATGCGATGGGGTGAGACCCTCATCAACCCCGCAGCCGCCGACCAGGGCCATGCGTCCATTCGCACTCTGAGTTGAGCCCACTAAGTGACTCGGTGCACGTTGGGACCCGGTCCTCTGAGACGCTGCAATCGAGATGTCGGCCTTCATTGGCCTCGCCATAGTTCGCAGTTGTTCTCGTTCTGGTAGATGGCCTTCAGGCGGCGGGGGTTAGCCACGTAGACTTCGTGCCCGAGCTCGATGAGGGTGCGACTCATCCAAGGTGAATGCAGGCCAGCCTCTAAGACCACTCGATACTGAATGGAGCCCGAAAACCGCCGATGCAGGGCCTGGGCGGTCGCCGCCAACTGCGCCTCCTCGACAATCTGTCCGTCCGCGTCCAAGTAACACGCGTGGACACGTCGGTCGCCCACGTCCAAACCCACGGTGATCTTCCGATCGTTGATGCCGTTGATACTCATGGTTGGCCTCCCTCCGGCGGGTGCGATGCGCCAATACTGTGTACGGAGTCACTACCCATCAGGGTAGGGCGGCGTTCTCATTCCCTCGAGATGGTATTCGCCAGGGGAAGCACTGCTAGAAGGCGCCCTAACCCCCACCTGCAACCCGCCGGCGCGTATCTCGCAACGTCTTCAACAGGATGAGCGCCTCCGGGTTGTCCTTGAGGTTCAAGAGAGGCTTCAGCCGCTGGATGATTCGTTTCTCGCTCTGGGCCAGGTCGGTTGGCTGCACGTTGGCTGGGGCCGGGAAAGAGGCGTCTGGCGAAGGCTTGCAGGAAGACAAAAGCCCCCGTTTCCAGGGGCTTAAGGTGGCGGGACCCGGACTTGAACCGGGGACACCATGATTTTCAGGCATGACTCGGCCAAGCCAAGGGATATCAACGCCGGTCAGCCAAGGCCAACTATGGCTGCACACGAGCGCATTCTCAGGCCACGGCGATTCAACCGCGTACAAGGGCGTACAACCCCGGCGTTGGCAGAATGTTGGCACGGAGCCTTGACAGAGTGACACCCGCCAGCCCTAGCATCCGGCGTGCGAGCCTCCCACCACTCAGAGGCATCAACAACGCCGGACCCAGGTCCGCGCCCGTAGGGTGAGGCAACACTATGACATCTTGGTCCGCACATTCCGAGCAAGCATGGTCCCAGCTATGTGAGGAAGGCGCTCCAAGAGCAAAGCGCAGGTGAATTGCCGCCTACCTCAGGACCAGCAGACCGTCGCACGCAGCCGGGCAGGCAGGGGTGAGGTGCTCGCTCGCTTGGACGCCGCCCGGCGCACCCGGTCCGGACCTGCACGGCCGCGGTTCATCGGCTGCCCGCCCGTGATCGAGGGTGATGACACGGTCGGCGAGCGCTGCTACCTCGGGGTCGTGAGTCACAACAACCAGGGTCCGTCCCTCTGCATGGAGCTTCCGGAAGAGGTCTAGGACGATGCTCTCGTTGGCCTTGTCCAGGTTCCCCGTGGGCTCGTCGGCCAGCACGAGCCGAGGGTCGTTGATGAGTGCACGCGCAATGCATACGCGCTGCTGCTCCCCTCCGGAAAGCTGAGACGGCAGGTGCCGCAGCCGCTCGGCCAGACCCACGTGCGTAAGGGCCGCTCGAGCTTCGTCCTGATCGGCCAGGCTGTGGAAGTATTGCGCGAGCATCACGTTTTCCAGGGCGGAGAGGTACGGCACCAGATGGAACTGCTGGAAGACGAGGCCGATCGTCTCCCGCCGAAAACGCGTGAGTTCTCTCCCCCGCAGCCCGCTCACCTCCACTCCGTCAATCGTGAGGCGACCTTCCGAGGGGGTGTCCAGGCAGCCGAGCAGATTGAGCAGCGTGCTCTTCCCCGAGCCCGACGGCCCCATGATCGCGAGCCATTCCCCACACGAAACGGAGAAATCGAGCCCATCGAGCGCGCGCACACCTCCTTCGTAGTGGCGTCCGAGGCCCCGGCCTTCAACGAGGTTGTTACTCATCACGTGCACCTTCCTTGTGCAGTTGTCTTCCCGGGCGGGCTCACGCCGTAACGCCGGTACTGGTCCGGGGGTTGGGGCTCACAGCACGGCACCGCGGGGTGAGCTCACTCTTCAAGGTTCCTCCACTGTCCATCACTCACTCGCCGCGCAGGGTGAGGGCGGGATCCACGGCGAGAGCGCGGCGGACGGGAAGGAGGCTGGCGAGCACACCCATGCCCACAGTGACCACGATGGTCACGGGGACCGCCGCGATGCTCGGAGGAATGGCGGCCGAGAAGACCAGCCGTCCGATGAGTGCAGCCAGTGCTGCGCCCAGCAGGTAGCCTCCGAAGGCACCGACCAAGCCGGCAGCAATCGCTTCACCGAAGAACAGAGCAGCGACCCAGGGTCGCTCAGCGCCCAGCGCTTTCAGAAGACCGATCTCCTTCGTCCGCTCCATGACGCTCGCGGTCATCGTGTTGGCGACCGCCAGCCCGGCAGAGACGAGCACGAGCACCGCCACCAGCCCGACGAGCAAGCGCACCTTCTGAAGCACCTGCGACTCTGCCTGGGCGATCTGCCCCACTACATCCGCCTGGGATCCGGGGATGGCGCGGTCGAGCTCCGCAGCGATGCTGGCCAAGCTTCGTCCGCCCGCGCTCGCGCTCAGCTCGACCCGGGAGACGAGGCCCGGGAGGTCGAGGATCCGCTGCGCCGCGAGAAGGGGGAGAAAGAGGGTGAGGTCTTCGGCCGCTCCGGTCTCCACCAGGCCCACGATCCGGAGCCGCTCTGTCCGATCTCCCGCCCGCACCTCGATGACATCATCAACGCCTAGCTTGAGCTCGCGGGCTATCTTGGTGCCGATCATGGCAGCCACCTCGCCCTGCGGGCCGGTGGCTGGAGACGGCCCTACGGAGACGGGGTCTTCTGCCCACGCTCCCGAAACCTGCCACCAAGGGCTCACCTGCTTCACCTGCGCGAAGCGCACGCCCGCCACGGAGACCTGCGTGCTCAAGACCGTCACCGAGCCGTCCAGATAGGGGGCAGCTCCGGCGATCTCACCCCGGCCCGCCGCGTCTAGGGCCCGCGTAACACGAGATTCATCGAGGTAGCCGGGCTCAGCTACCGGGCCGAACTTGAGGTTGCCAACGCCCGGTTGGGCCGCCTCACCTGCCGCGCTGAGGATGATATTCGCGCCGTAGGCCCGCAACTGTCGGCCCGCCTTGCGCTCCACGCCGAAGGACAGGCTGACGAGGGCCGTGACCAAGGAGCCCGCCAGAAGCGCGGCCAGAACGAGCACACCAACCCGGCTCTTACTTCTTCGCAGGGATGTGGTGAGTACACGGGAGAACATCAGGCACCTCTCAGCAGCATGACGGGTCGCAGACGCACGGCCGAACGTACGGGGAAACTGGCCCCCGCCAGGGCAACGGCAACAGACAACAGGAGGGTGGCGACAGCGCCGGTCAGGTTCGGGGAGACCGGGGAGCTGAAGACCAGCCGGCCGACCAAGCCGGCCAATTGGAGCCCCGCGAGGTACCCGGGAATCGCCCCGAGCACACCCACGACCGCCGCCTCCAAAAGGAAGATGGCCGCAACGTGTAGGTCGTTGGCGCCGACCGCTTTCATGAGTCCGATCTCCGTCCGCCGCTCAAGCACGCTGGTGGTCATGGTAGTCATTACGGCGAGACCCGATGCAACCAGAGCGACGCCCGTGACGAGGGCCAGAAGCAGCTCCATCTTGCTCGCGAAGGCACCCTCGGCCTCGGAAATCTGGCGCACGGCCCCGGCCTGAGTTCCGGGAAGAGCCTCGGCGATCTGGAGTGAGATGGAGTCGACCAGGGGAGTGCAATACCAGATCTCGTACTCCTTGGGCGTCATCTGGTCAGGGCGTTTGTCGCGAAGGTTCGGTGCCAACTTGTCCTTGGGCGTGGTGAGTGCACTCACGAGCACTTGACTGGCGCCCTTCGGTACGCCCGCGAGCCGCTGGGCTACGGGGAGGTTGACGAAGATCTGGTTCTCCTCGAGCCCCTCAGTGGACAGGATCCCCGCAACCCGAAGGTTCTCCCGCGTCCCGCCATGGCTGACGGTCAGGGTGCTCCCCGGCCGCAGTCCGAGTTTCTCTGCGAGCGCCGCCCCCACCATGGCTCCCTGCGCGTCATCGTCGGACACCCAGCTCCCTTCGACCTCCCACCAGGGTGCGATGTCCTTCATGCCGGTAGCGAAGCTATCGGCATCGGCTACTGTCGCTCCATCGTAGCTCGAGCGCACCCGAGTACCGGGGGGGGGTGTGAGGCGGTGTTCGAACCAGGTGCCGGCGACGAGTACCGGTTGATCTTGGGCCTCCGCCATGACGCTCAGGTAGGGGGCGAAGCCCAGGATGTTGTTCCTCCAGAAGATAGTCTTGAGCTTGTACAGCTCGTTCTCATCGACCAATCCTGCCCCGGCGACCCCAGCGCCGGCGGGAGCTTGAGTGCGCGCTGTCTCGGCGCTCACGAGGATATTGGCCCCGTAGGAGCGGAGCTCCTGAGTGATACGCTCGGAGACGTGGGCGGAGAGCGTGAACAGGGCCGCGGCAAGGGCTGCTCCTACCGCTACCGAAAACACGGCCACGAACACCCGTCGCTTGCGGCGACGGAAGGCCTCGGCCAGGATACGAACGAGCATCGTGCCTCCCTAGCGGAAGATGGGCGCTGCTGCTTCGAGCGCGGTCTGGGCGATGGAGAACCCGCCGGCGGTCAGCTCCATCGCCAGGGGGCGCGGATTGCAGCCGCCCCCGAAGGTGAAGGAATCGAGAGCGATAGGGGCGGCGCAGTTCTTGCACACCGCGACCGGCCCGTCCTGGCCGTAGCCTATGGCGCCGCAGATCTCGCAGGCATCGAGCGCGCCCACCGTGGAGCCGTCGGCCAGACGGGCGACGATGAACCGCACCTGGGAACCATCGGCGCTGGAATACACGAACTTCTGAACCTCGCCTTGGGGCAGCTGAGAGGCGGCAACGGAGACGGTGCCTGCAGTGGCGGTCACCGGTTGGGGAGCCGGGTCGATGAGCGAATCGCCCGCGAGCGCGGTCGACGTCATAGTCAGAACCACCACACCGGTAATGCCGGCCAGGCCGACCTGCCAGAGACGTTCCAGCCGACGGGCCGCCTGCCGCTTGCGCCGTTCGGCGGCGCCGCTCTTCGCGACCGGGCCGCCTAAGTCCTCGGCGCCTTCCCCCGACCGAGCGACCAGCCGCGAGCCACTCCACGATTCCCACAGGAGCAGCACGATGGGTACGGCGATGAGCGCCGTGGTGATCAGGCTACCCGACCTGCCGCGGACGAAGTAGCCGATGAGCATCATGGCAGTCTCCGTCAGGGGCACGATGCCGCGTTCGGCGAACTCGTGCACACTACCGGCGAGGAGTTTCACAGCCAGAACCAGCAGGGCCAGGGCGGTGATACGGAAGAAGCGGGAGAGATTGATGCGCAGGCTCCCTCGGATGAAAAGAACCGCGAAGAGCACTGCCACGCCGAGGCCCAGGAGACCGCCGATGAAAGTGCCGGCGCTGGACGTGTCGCCCAGGGCCGCGGCCTTGAGGAAGAGTGTGGCTTCGATGCCTTCGCGGAGCACCATGAGGAAGGTGAATCCGAAGAGGCCGGCACCGGCCGCCTTCCTCTCCCCGGGCGTGGTGATCACCTCGAGCCGGGCCTCCACTTGGGCCTTCAGGCTCCGGCCCGTCCGCCACATCCACGCGACCATGGTGACAACGAACAGACCGGCGACGCCCAGGAGGATGCCCTCAAGATACTCGTTCTCTGGATCGATGCCCATGCGCTCGAAAACTACGGCGAGCGCCAGGCTGGCGCCGACGGCCACGCCCAACGCCCAGTACACCTTCCGGTCGAGGTCCTTACGCCCCACCTTCGCCAGGTAGGTGAGCACGATACCCACCACGAGAGCGGCTTCCACACCCTCCCTCAGCATGATGACCATTGCCGCAATCATCGTTCTCTCCTCTGCTGCCGCAGCCTATTTGGTATGCCTGACACTTCGTATTAGGTCTCCCTAACCTCACCGCAGACTATCAGGCCCGGCGGAGGCGCGTCAAGGGCTCGTCGGGGGTTTCTTGGGAGAGGGCGGTCTCCTCCGGCGGTTCCGGACGCGGTACCGGCGCCGCGAACTCCGGTCGAAGCTGGCACCCCCCAAGGACACGAGTTGACAAACCGCGTGACACGACTTCCTGGAGCATGTATCATCGCATACTGATATGGTGATGAAAGGAGAACCGGTGCTGCTCCAGGAACAAGAAAGAACGGCCCTCATGGCCAGACTCTACCGCGGCTTCGCCGACGGTTCGCGCCTGAGTATCCTGCAGGCCCTCGATGGAGAGGGGGCCTTGACGGTAACGGAGATCGTGGAACGGACCGGCCTCGGTCAGTCGAATGCCTCGAACCACCTGGCCTGCCTGCGCGAGTGCGGCTTGGTACGCGCCGAGCAGCAGGGGCGCTATGTCCGCTACGACCTTGCCGATGATCGTGTGCAAGAACTGCTGCGCCTCGCGGAATCGCTGCTTGAGGAGATCGGGGGGCAGATCTACGCCTGTACCCGCTACCGCTCAGCGGACGCTGTATGAGATGGGAACTCGCAGCAGGAGGAGCTCCCAGTTGCCGGCCTCACCTGGCCCACCGGCACCGGTCATGGGCGTGACGCCATCGCGGCGCGACCAGGGGTGGAGCGCCGGCACGTCGTGCGGCCGCTTTGGGAAGGTGGAGTGCCTGGGAAGGAGATCCCCATGACAGCTGAGACCGTCGAGATCCGGGTCAGGAATCTGGATTGCCAGAACGAGGCGGCCGCCATTCGGCGCGGACTCGCGGATTTCCCCGGTCTCCTCGATCTTGCCGTCTATCCTGCGGCCGCGAAGATCGGCGCGACTATCAATACCGAGACGACTGATGTCGCGCGGCTGAAGGAACGACTCGCTACGCTGGGCTTCCCACCGTCGGTGTCGCCCCACGAGTTGCCAAGCCAGCCCAAGCCGTGGCGCAATCTGAAAGTGATCACCTCGGTCTCGTCCGGCATCCTGTTGCTGGTCGGCTGGCTCATGACTCTCGCGGGTCTGCCTTCCGGCGTCTCGCTGGCCCTCTACCTCGCCGCCATCGTCGTCGGCGGCTACTACTTCGGCCGCGAGGCGCTCGAAGAACTGATCCTCGAGCGTGAGGTTGGCATCGAGCTGCTCATGAGCACGGCTGCCATCGTCGCTACGGCCATGGGGTTGGCCGCCGAGGGCGCCACGCTGGTCTTCCTCTACTCGATCAGTGAGGCCGCCGAGGGCTACACGGAGGACAAGACACGCTCGGCCGTAAAGGCACTCATGAGCCTCACGCCCAAGGTCGCCCTCGTGCACCGCGATGGCGGTGAGCGCGAGGTGCCGGTAGAGGACCTCGCCGTTGGTGACCTGTTCGTGGTGCGGCCCGGCGAGGCAGTGGCCACGGATGGCATCGTCCTGGCGGGCGACTCCTCGGTCGATGAGGCGCCGGTGACAGGTGAGAGCGTGCCCGTGGAGAAGTCGGCGGGCGCCAAGGTGTTCGCCGGCAGCGTCAACGGTGAGAGCGCCCTCGAGGTGCGGGCCCAGACGACTTTCGCCAACAATACGATCTCACGCATCATACACATGGTAGAGGAGGCCCAGGAGCGCAAGGGCCAGACCCAGCGTTTCATCGAGCGATTCGGTTCCCGCTACAGCCCGGCCGTCCTGGGTCTCGGGCTGCTGATCGCCCTCTTGCCGCCGCTTTTGGCCGGCGGGTCATGGGCGACGTGGGTCACGCGGGCGACGGTCTTCATCGTAGCCGCTGCGCCCTGCGCCCTGGTCATCTCCATCCCCATCACCTTGGTGGCCGCCCTGGGGACGGGCGCACGCAAAGGGGTCTTGATCAAGGGTGGCGTTTACGTCGAGGAGCTGGCCAAGGTCAAAGTGGTGGCATTTGACAAGACGGGCACTCTCACGATGGGACAGCCGGAGGTCACAGACATCCGTAGCCTTGACAATGGGACCTACGCCGAGGACGAGCTGATTGCTCTGGCAGCCGGCATCGAGCGGCACAGCGAGCACCCGCTGGCGAAGGCCATCGCGCGGTGCGCCGGTGCTCGAGGGGTGGCGCCGCTCGCTTTCACCGCATTCCAGTCGCTGCCTGGGGCGGGCGCAAAGGTCACGAGCAACGGCACGACCTACCTTGCCGGGAATCCGGCTCTCTTTGCCGCCACCTTGGGGCTCTCACTGGAAGACTGGCAACACGACATCGACCGTCTGCAGGCGGATGGCAAGACCGTGGTGCTAGTGGGCAACGATGTGGAGGTGCACGGTCTCCTGGCCATCAGTGACACAGTGCGCCCCAACGCCGCGCACGCCCTCGAAGAGCTTCATTCACTGGGCGTGCGGTCCGTCATGCTCACCGGCGACAATCGACCAGCAGCGCAGGCTATCGCGCGCGAGCTCGGCATCGACGAGGTGTACGCCGAACTCAAGCCCGAAGAGAAAGCCGCCAAGGTGGGCGAACTCGCCGCTCGGCTTGGTCACATAGCCATGGTGGGCGACGGCGTGAACGATGCCCCCGCCCTCGCGGAAGCCACGGTTGGGGTCGCCATGGGTGCCGCCGGCACGGATGTCGCACTCGAGACCGCCGATGTCGCCCTCATGGCGGACGATCTTGAGAAGCTCGCCTACGCGCTGAGGCTGGCCAGGCGCACCCAGCACGTGGTCCGGCAGAACCTCGCCCTCTCCGCCGTAGTAGTAGGTGTGCTGGTCGTGGGTGCCATTAGCGGGCTACTCACCTTGCCCATGACTGTTGTGGCCCACGAGGTGAGCGAATGGGTCGTCATCGGCAACGGCCTACGCATGCTGCGATCCTGAAGGAGTCGGAGCTGACGTTGGCACGCACAGGGCACAAGTTACACGCTGGCCGGCTCCAAAGAGCGGTGGGGCGTGATGATACCAAGGAGGTCAGGATCTCATGACGGGTTGCTGGGGCTGGGACGGGATGGGCTGGAATGGAGGTGGCCCCTGGGGATTGGTGAGCGGCTTCTTGTTGCTCCTCTTCCTCATTGCGGTGGTGATCGGGGTCATCCTGGTGGTGAGAGTACTCCTCGACCGCGAATCGAGGGGACGCGCCGAGTTGCGTACAACGCCGCCCTCTGCCGGTGGTTCCGACGCGCGCCCCGCCTTGCGCATCCTTGAGGAGCGGTACGCGCTGGGCGAAATCGATCGTCAGGAATTCCTAGAGCGCAAGAAGGGCCTGTAGCATCAACCCGGGCGTCTGGAGGGCGTATGCGCCGGCAAGAGGGCAGCCGCGCTCGGTGTGGCTGGGAATCGGGCCGGCGATTGGCGGACTGCTCGATCTCGTATCCGACAGCAATAGAGCGGCCGGAAGTGACATCGCTCTCGAGGCCGCATATCCCGCAGTGAGGTGAACGTGAGCTACCATCCCATCGAGAGTGTGCACCTCGGCCCTCTCGATCTCCACATCTGGGGCCTGCTCGTCGCCCTCGGCTTCTTAGCGGGGAGCTTGGTGACCGTGCGCTTTGGCGAGAGGTGGGGGCTCCCCCGAGAACGACTGTGGACGCTCTCGCTGATCGTGCTCTCGGCCGCCCTATTCGGCAGTCGGCTGCTCTGGGCACTCCAGCCCAGTGAGGTGGAGAAGTCCCTTCGTGACCCAGTGTCGTTTGTCGCGGTTTGGCGTCCCGGCCTCACCTTGATAGGAGGGCTTCTGGCCGGCCTGTTCGCTGGGGTGACCTACGCGCGCCTCGCCTCGCTGCCCTTGAGGGTAACCGTGGACGCGGTGGGGATGGGTCTCGGACTCGGCATCGCGATCGGTAGGATCGGCTGCCTGCTGACTGGACTTCATCCGGGGAAGCCCACGTCCCTCCCGTGGGCCATAGACTACTTGGGCGCACCCCGACATCCCATTCCTGCTTACGAGTCGCTGCTTGGGCTCGGGCTCTTGGCCCTCGCGTTGATCCTGGCCCGCGGCAGGCGGCGTCCGGGCATGCTAGGAATCACCGTGGTGGTTGGGTATCTGACGGGTCGCTCCCTGCTGGACCTCCTGCGGGCTGCCCCGGCCACTCCGGGAGCGGACCCGAGGCTGCTCGGCAGTCTCACCCTCACGCAGAGCCTCAGTCTGATAGCCATTCCTCTGCTGGTTGCATTGGCCTTCCGGCTAGGAAGTCGCGTGGCCCGCGCAAAGGGCCAGAGCACATGAGTACGCCTGTCACAGTCGCCGGCCCGCCAATCGCGCTACCCTGAATGATTCGTCAGGGCTGCTACGTGACTGCGGCGGGCTTGGGCGGTCAATGCGAGAGTCAGGCCTCGCCAGAAACCACTCGCCGAGGAGCGACGCGGGAGGTGGCCCCGTGTCGTGTGCCTGCTCAGCACGTGCAGATGAATGACCCTGCACGCCTCTTTGGCTGGGGGGCGCAGAAGACTCGCCGCCCCTTTCCATCTTGGCCCAATACTGCACACGCCGCACCTGAAGGAATTCTCACCGTCCGTTCAGCTTCCCTTCAGGAGCGCCTGATAGATTCTTGTCCACTGGCAATCGAGAGTGGAGGTAGTTGGAGTGAAACAGGCGCTGCGAGTAAACGGCTTCGATGATGAGACCGGTTTGCCGGTCAGACTAGAGCTGATCGTATCAACCGACGGCGACCTCCAAGCTCAGGTTGGGGTCACTCAGTTCTCCGCGCCGCGGGGCTTCTTGCCCGACGAGTTCCGGCCGCCGGTACCCGACCAATCCCAGCCGTCAAGTCACCTCAACAAAGGCGTTATCTAGAGAGGAGTCCCGTTGAGGCTGTCGAGAAACATCGCAATCATTGTGGCGGTCGGCCTCCTGCTGGTGCTCCTGGCGGCCGGGGTGGCCCTTGCCTACGCACCCGAGTATGGGAACGGCTCCGAGTATGGGAACGGCTGGTGTTGGAACCGCACGAATTGGGGCTGGGACCCTCCGGCCGTCAACGCTCCTGATGGCCCTAGTCCTTCAACGATGGCGCCCGGCTACTGCTGGTAGGAGTATATATGATCATACGACCATCCTACTCGCTCAGGTTCCGTCCGAACCGGCTGCTACCTTCTGGTTGATAAGCATCTGAAAAACAGGAGGTGCGGTCGTGAAAGCCCCCGAGACTCTGATGGAGTTCATGGATA
>Ga0180009_10005442_pt1 | contig 13656 bp, 11 predicted proteins | sample OS_PC_MetaG_FD_123537 | JGI IMG/M metagenome (GOLD analysis project Ga0180009, IMG submission 123537) | Groundwater microbial communities from the Aspo Hard Rock Laboratory (HRL) deep subsurface site, Sweden - OS_PC_MetaG | ecosystem: Environmental > Aquatic > Deep subsurface > Groundwater... | reverse complement strand
TGCGAAGCGCGCCGCGAAAGCGTCCAGGGAGGCTTTTTTAAGGATGACGGCTCTGGCCGAGCGGCCTAATTCCTTTAAAGCCGCGGGGGACAACGAGAGCGCCCTGTCGAACTGGCGCGCCAGGTTTAAAGCCGAGAGCTTTTCGTAAAAAAAACCGGTCCTGCCGTCTTCAATAAAGCGTTCCATATACCGGGTCCGCTTTATTATCACCGGTTTGCCCAGCGCCATGGCTATAAAGGCTATGGAATTCCCCGCCGCCTCGTTTATATGGGAATCGGCTATGGGCAAAGCCACCAGGCGGGAGCCAAGCACGGCGCTTTTGAGGTTGTGCAGGTTCCTGGCGAGCGGGAACACCTCCGCCGAATCTTTTACCGCGGCGCCGAAGGGCGGCAGTTTAGCGTCAGAAAATATCTTAAGCGTGAGCCCCGCTCTTTTAACGGCCCGCGCGAGCCCTGAAAACTCCCTGCCGGCCGAGCCGGCCGAAAAAACGTAATTGCCGCCGGGGGCGCCGCCCGGCCTGTAATAACGGCAGTCGACGCCGTAGGCCCTCTTGAAGATCTTCGCGGCCTCAAGGCCCGTACCTGTCCATAAATCCCTGTCGTCAAATTCAAGGATATAGGCGGTATCCAAAATACGCAAAAGCTTTAATTCTTTGACTATATCCGCGGTCGGGTTGTGGCCGGGCATCGGCATCAGGTGGTTGGCTATGAATATTTTTCTCGGGCAAGCCAGGTTTTTCAGCAGCCACACAAAAGCCGCCGCGCAGGATTTTCGTTTCGGGAAGTCCAGCAGCGCCAGCAGATCATAGGGACCCGCCAGTTCCCGCTTTAAGTCCGCCAAAGCGGCGTACTTGATGCGGCGCCCCCCCACGGGGAGAGGCAGTTTTTTTATAAAAGAATAGGGGAACCGGAAGTCGTGAATTATGTCCAGCGGAACGCATGCACCGCCCTTCAGCCCCCGTATAAAGGCCTGCTCAAAATGCAGGTTTTCGGGGCATTCCGCGAAATTGGCTAAAAGTATTTTCATTGATCGGTTCCGGGCAGTTGTTTATAAAATTGTATCATAAAAAAATCCCCCGGTCTGGAACCGGGGGATCCTTTCAAAGCCGCTGATGGACTTTTACTTCACGCTGTAGAGGTAGGTCACGAAATCGTGCCAGCCGGCGGCCTTGTCGAAGGCGAAATCGGCGTATTTCCCCTCAAAGATGCCTTCCAGCTTCTCCTGCGCCACCCGGGTCTCTACGGGCGGCAGGTATATGGAGAGGCCCTTGCTTTCCGACAGGTCCCTGCCGACCCGGTTCTTGCCGGAGGATTTATTGTTGATGACCAGTTCCCCGGAGATGAAGTTCTGGAGGGCCGCGGCTTTCGCCTTAAGGGAGGCGGTCTTGTCATCGGTTCCCTTGGCGTTGGCGGCCAGAAGGGCGGCGTACTGCGACAGATCGCCGAAAAAGCTTATGGTCATGTTCGGATCCACTTTGGCGCCGGTGATGTCATAGCGTATGACGCCGTTGCGGGCGGCCTTAAGCGCGTCCGCGTCCTCGGCTTCTTTGGCCAGCTTGCCGAATTCCGCCAGCAACGTTGCGAGGCCGCCGAGCTTTGAGGACCTGATGGCCGAGAGCTGGGCGCTTTTCTTTACCTTGTCGTAGAACAGCTTGAAGGCTTCCACCGTGACCGAACCGAGGTCTTCCGCGGTCATGCCGGGTTTCTTCGCCAGCGCGCCCAGGATCAGGCTGTAGGGATAGCCGTACCCCGGCACGACCTCTTGCGAACCGACTATAACCTTGGTGTAATCTTTAACCTCGTAGACCACTTCGGCCATCTGCATCAGGCAGGCGTCAAAAGCCAGGACATCCACTTTGCCGGCTTCCTTTAAAATCCGGCCGATCTGCTGCGTGCGGATGTAATTGCCGGTCTCATCGTCAAAAGAGATGCCTTTGCCGGGGGCGGCCTTTTTCGTCTGTTGCGGATCCAGCCAGCCGGTCCCGTGGTCCCAGAGTATCAGCATGTACTTTTTGGCGGGATAGGCCTTTTTGGCCCAGGCGACGAAATCCACCGCCCGTTTATAGTCGCCCATGTCCACCGTTTCGGCGGTCGCGACCACCGGCGAAGTGATCTTTTCCTGGTCGGCATCTTTCTTTACCAATATCCTTCTGGCCCCGGTCCAGTCGCCGTCCAGATCCGTGTCGCCCGCCTGTCCTTTCATCCGGCCGTATTCGACCACGATGTTCATATCTTTGGTCGAACCGACCCTTTCCATCTGGTTCACGTTGTAAAGCCCGGCTATTTCAAGGTCGTTTTTGCCGTTTATGAAGACCATGACGGTCCATTTCTTTTCGGGGGCGGCCTTTACGTCAGCGTCCCTGGCTTCGGGGGGCTTGGCCGGGGTCCCGGGCTGGGGGACTGAGATCGCGGGCAGGTTGTCGTATATGGAATTGCCGGAGTCGAAATCGAACTGGGCGTAAGCCGCGGTTAAAGAGAACAGGAAAAATCCGGTTAGAACTGCGCTCGTTACACGTTTCATAACTGCCTCCTTTCCTGACCGTCTGTATAGTATACCAGAACCGCTTGACCTGTCAAGTTCTCAAGGTCCCGGACGTTTTTGGGCCAAAGGGCCTATGCCGAAAGGCTGATGGCTGAAGATCATAAGTGAGGAAACTTAAAGGATTTTGCAACTACCCAGGTATTTGCCGTGAAAACTGTTCCACTATTTCGCTCAGGCCAGAAGACCCGTCCAACCATTATCCCTCTTTGTTCTTCAGCCTTCAGTCTTCGGCCTTTTCAGCCTTTTTATCCGCCAATAACCCTCCAATATATATTATAATCTCTATTGTATGAGGAAAATCCTTTTGCTTGCGGCGCTGTTCCGGCTCCCGGCCGTGTCAGACGCCGCTTCCTGGCTTGAGAACGACTATTCGTTCGGCTCGAACGGTTTTAAAAAAGAATCCCTGACCTTTTTTTCAAAAGTTTCCACCCGCGTGGTGACCGGAGTGAACGCCTCCTTTTACAAGGACCGGGGACGCTACAGGGACAGGGCCTACTTCTTCCGGGTCCCCCTGATGTATTCGGGCGACAAGTTCTATCTCTCCGTCGGATCGTTCTTCTACCCCTCCATAAACCGCTCCAGGGCGCAGGGCGGCAAATTCTACCTGCTTGTGCCGGTAAGCGAGGAGCCTGACCGAAGTTATCTGCACCTTATATTTTCATGCGCCGCGGCCCGCCAGGAGACGACGCTGAATTTAAGCGGCGGCCCCGCCCGCAAGTCGTTCTCAGAAACTTCTTTTGAACTGCAGGCCGAGAAGAGCTATTACAACCAGTTCTTTTTTCTGGCCTCGGCGAGCGGGTTTTCTAAACCCGAACAGGCGAAAAATTCAAACCTGATAAACCCGGTACTGGACCACGGCGAGATAGCTTATCTGGGCACTTTCAGGCCCATAACCGGCCTGCCGCAATGGGCGGCGGCCATACAGGTCGCCCGCAACATGGCGCCGGAGTATAACAGCCATATTTACATGGGGTACAGCAGGATAGCTTTCAGGAACGCGGAGACCGCCGGTTCGTTCCTGGCCGGCCTGAAACTGAAGCTCAATGATAAATCCTCGTTTGATTTCGGCTATAATTTTTATAAAATAAAAGGGGAAGCCAGTAAAAGCTATTTTAAATTTTTAGTGCAGGTGTTTTTTAACACCGGCCGGAAAGGGGAATAAGGCAAGATGATACTTCAGTCGCAGGAAAGCCTGGAGATGCTGGTGATGGTCTCAAGGCTTTTATCCTCAAAGCTGGACATTTCGGAACTCCTGCTGACCATCATGAGGCTGGCCTCGCGCGTAGTCGGCGCCGAGCGGGCCTCCTTATATCTTTTGGACGAGAAGGCGCAGGAACTCTATTTCGACGTGGCCCTGGGCCTGCCTGAAGACGTGCAGAAGATGCGGTTCAAGCTCGGGGAAGGCATAGCCGGCACCTGCGCCAAAGAGGGCCGGTCGCTGATCATAAACGATGTCGCCGCGGACCCCCGCCACGCCCAGAAAGTGGACAACAAGAGCGGCTTCGTGACCCGCGCGCTCCTGACCTGCCCGATGATAATAAAGGGCAAAGTGATAGGCGTGGTGCAGGCCATCAACAAGGCGGACGGGGATTTCTCCGAAACCGATAAGAACAATTTTGAAGCCTTCGCCTCCCAGGCGGCCATCGGCATAGAGAACTCAAGGCTGTTCGCCACCGTGAAGGAAGAGAAACGGAAGCTTGAGATAATCTTCAAGCGGATAAAGGAAGGGGCGGTGCTGACGACCCCGGAAGGCGAGATCCTGATACTCAACTATTCCGCCAGTCTCTACCTTGAATACGAAAAATACAAGTTCACCAACATAAAACAGGCCCTTGAACACTTCGTCCTTAAACCGGCTTTCGAGAATATCATGTCCGCGGAAGGCGCCGTATCCCGCTTTGAGATGATTAGGGAAAAGCCCAAGAGATTTTATATGGACGGCTCCGCGATAAAACTTTTCACCGAGGACAAGGACGGCAATTCAAGGGTGGAAGGCCTGCTCTGGGTGCTCTCCGATGTCACGGCCCAGAAGCTGGAGGAGTATATGGCCAGGAATTTCCTGTCCCTTATCTCCCACAAATTCAAGACCCCGCTCGCCTCAATCAACGGCTATTCGCAGATCTTAAAGGATGAGGCCGCCGCGAAGAATCTGCCGGAGCTAGTACAAAAATCGGCCGAGACCATATTCGCACAGGGCGGAAAACTCGGCTGTCTGGTGGAAACCCTGCTTGATTTCGTGACCATAGACAGCATGGATGAGACCTGCATCAACAAGACCGAATTCGAGGTGTCGGAAGTCTTTAACGAGGGTGTGGAAGCGGTTAAAACCAGGTTCAGGAACATGGAGGGCCTGACTTTTAAAGTGGTCGTCCCGGAACCGATAAAGCTCAAAGCCGACAAGAACCTCGTCAGGAACGCTCTTAAGTGCCTGCTGGACAACGCGGTAAAGTTCAACCCGGCCAAGGACAAACTCATCATCGTCTCCGCCCAGGAGAAAGACGGCTGCGCCCTGCTGTCCGTGGGCGATAACGGCCCCGGCATACCCGGCGAGGAACTGTCCAACATCTTCAATAAATTCTATCAGGTGGAGGCTTCTTTCACCGGCCAGGTGGAGGGCTGGGGGCTGGGGCTAGCGCTGGTCAGGAAAGTGGCCGATGTGCACCACGGCCAGGTCTCCGTCAAATCCCAGCTCCAGAAAGGCTCCGCCTTCACACTGGTCCTCCCGCAGTAACTACAAACATATTGTATCCGCAAGAAGCACAGTCGGGTTCGCCGTCGTGTTTCCTGCGCGCTCCGGGACCGGGCTTCAGGGGAAGAGCCCGGTGTCTTCCGCCGGCGAAGAACTCGCCTCGCACACAGTGCTCGGCTCAGACATTCTTCGCCGGTCGCTAATGATAGCGACTTCGCTCCAGACACCGGGCTGAAGCCCTTAAATGGAGCGCGCAGAAAACCCGCCGGCCCCCCTCCATTATAAAGTTGAAATTAATAATGTATTATCCCCACCCCGATGATACAACCATCCCCACCCCAGCGGTCGCGGCCAGGCCCAATAAAAAAACCGTCCGCCTAAGGCGGACGGATCTAAAACGCCAACATTAAAAATCCGGATTCCGTGACTAACTTATTTATGTATGCTATGGAGCGCAAATTTATTACTCCAAAACGCACCATTTAACGGACAGGAACTTATACGTTCCTACGCGACGGAAGGGTAACCCCATGACTGGCCCGTTCCCCCCGGCCCCCGCGAGACCGACCCCGTCAGCAGGCCCCGCGCCGAATTGTTTATCAGGCGAAGGCAATACTTAGGTGGATTTTCCGTGATGGAAGGCAGCAGCCTTTTCCCACGCAGAGGTTTTCAATAATTCACTATGACAGCCACGGCGGTCGTGGTGTCCGCTTTCCTGAAGCCGGCGCCGGGGGCGTTGGAATATTTCCACAGGTAGGAGGCCTTCAGCGAAAAATGCGTGGAGATGGTGGTCACGATCGCGGTTTCCGCGTTCATCCGGTAGTCTTTTGAATCCTTCAAGTTGCCGAGGTATTCAAGGTCCTGGCTGGCGTTGGCGCTGGGCGAAAGCGTCCTGATGTATTTGGCGTAGCCGCGGAAGGTGCCGAAAGACTGGTTGTCGGAGAGCAGCCTGTCTTCCCGGATATAGCCGCCGCCCGCCTCGCCGAAGAGCTTGTCGTTCGCGAGGTACAGGAAGTTTCGGCCTACGCCCAGCGCGATGTCGAAGCGGTCCTTTATGCCGGCGAAGCGGTTCTTGTCCCAGGCGGTCTTCTGGAAGGCGTAATTACTGCCGGAAAGTTTTAGGCTTATCTTCCCGGAGGCGTTATACTGTTCGGCGGTCACCGTGTCCCCGCTTTCGGTGCCGAGCCCGCCGGCCGCCAGCTCAAGCGCGGCTTTTCCCCAGTCGCGGTTGAAGAGGTTCTTGGCGGAAAGGGTGGAGGTTTTCGAATTGCCGGCCGTTTTTACGTAGGAAAGTTCGGCGGTGTCCTTCCAGTTCTTAGGCGCTTCCTGCGCCCGGGCGGCGGAGGCCAGGCAGAGCAGCGCGGCCGCTGATAATATTTTGGCCATGATATTGTCCTTATGTTCCGTTAAATTTAGTTGAACTCATTTTACAAAACTTAGGTCCGCAAAAATATCGCTTCCGGCCCCGTCTCCAAAAAGAAAGCCCCCGCCGCTAAACTCGGCGGGGGCTTTTATTGTAAAACTTACGGCTTATTTAACCTCTATCTTGTCGGTCTTGCCCTTGTTCACGGACTTGCCGGTGGAGATCTGGCCGATGCGCCTGAAGCTCCACTTTACGTAATACTTGGTGGCGCCGCCGCGGGTCATCTCGCCGGGCTCGAAGCTCTTGGACGGATCGTCGTTCAGGCTGAAGGACTTGGAGGTGTCCAGTTCGTTCTCCGCGAAGTTCAGCTCGTAGCCGAGCGCCGCGTCGAAAGTGAATTCCTTTTTGCCCTTGTAGCTGTCGAAGAACCAGAAGCCGTCTTTGTACAGTTCAACTTTAACGGCCGTTTTTTCGCCGGCGTACTCCGCCGCCCATCTGTCGTTGAGCTTAAAGTTGAATTTGCCGTCGCTGTTGTTGAACCCGGCTACGGAGAGCCCGTTCTTATCCGGCGCCATCGCGACCTTGTTCTGGGGGGTCAGCTGGTACTGCACGTCGTAGTCGCCGATGGAGTGCACGCTGTAGTTATAAGCCCGCTTCTCTATGTCGAGGTCCATGTAGGGACCCTGCAGGCAGACTTCGAAGCTCTCGGTTTCCCAGGGGAACAGTTTCCGCGCGCCTATGCTGAGCTGGGCGGTGCGGCGGAAGACCTGGCCGGGGCGCTGATGGCACTGCATACCTTTGGGGTGGGCGGGCTGATGCGGCGGGGGCGGATCCGGAACGTAGTAGCATTCTTCCACCCATTCGGTGCTGTCAAGGTACGCCCTTTCGGATATGCCGCCGCTGTCATTTGCCCCGAAATTGAAGGTATGACAATCGCGGGAATAGCTGACATGATGCGGCGAATGGCCCCAGTAGCCCGGATACGGCTGGCTCGGGTAATAATGGCCCGGATGCGGATAGCCAGGATACGGATGACCCGGATAATACTGGTCCGGATAAGGAGCTTTAATATCTATGGCGGCGGCATCGTTGACGACGCTTTTAACATCGACTCCCTGGTCGAAGTTCACTTCGGCTTTCGCGGAAGCCGCAAAACCAAGACAAACCAACGCTACGACTATTTTATTGTTCATGCAGTTTTTACCTCCACGGATTTTGCTGTTGAACTACAATGAATGAATCTCACATTAATAGTGTAATATAAATATATACCTATTATAAGAGGCTTTGGGACTATCCGGGGGATGTTTTTGGACCTACGGGGAAGTTACCCAAAAGGCCTACACCCGAAAATTGCAACGGCAATTTTCGGAAGGCTAAAGGATAAAGGCTGAAGGATGAAGGAAAGGATACGGAGAATAGAAGAGCTTTTTTCCACCCTTTAGCCTTTATCCCTCATCCTTTATCCTTCCCGTCCGCCTGAGGCGGACGGGTTATGCCAGCTTGTTGTCCGCCACAAGCTTCCTGAGCTCGTCCATATCGGGATTTATATGGAACGGCCGGCCGCAGGCCTTGACGGCGCTCTGCACGTCTTTCAAGCCGTTGCCGCTTATTAAAAGCACCGCCGATTCGCTGTCTTTAATCTTGCCTTCCTTAACCGCTTTCTTCAAGGCCGCGTAAGTGGCGGCGGCGGCCGGCTCGGCGAAGACATTGGACCCGCGCGCTATCTCCGGTATCGCGGAAAGTATCTCCGCGTCGGTGACGGAAACGGCGAATCCCTGGGAATCCCTTATTGCCATGACGGCCGCCAGGCCGTCCCTGGGAAGGCTGACCGAGATGCTGTCGGCGATGGTCTGGCCCGATACCGGCTGTATGTCGCCGCCGGATTCAAAAGCCCTTTTGACGGCGTCCGATTTTTCGGCCTGAACGGCTATGAGCTGGGGCAGTTTTTCTATGATGCCGAGCCGGTGAAATTCCACAAAGCCTTTCCACATGCCGCTTATGATGTTGCCGTCGCCCACGGACACGAACACCTTGTCCGGGGTCTCCCACTTCAGCTGCTCGCAGATCTCAAAAGCGCAGGTCTTTTTCCCTTCGCGGGTAAACGGGTTGACGCCCGTGCTGCGGTTGTACCAGCCGTACTCGGCGGAGGCTTTAAGGCACAGGTCGAAGGCGTCGTCATAAGTGCCTTTGACCATAACGACCACGGCGCCGAACACCAGTAGCTGCGCCACTTTGGGCGCGGGCGCGGTTTCCGGCACGAAGATGACCGCCTTCATATCCAGGCTGCCGGTCAGGCAGGCCAGCGAGGAGGCGGCGTTCCCGGTGGAAGCGGTGGTTATAACCTTCTCCTTCAGTTCCCTGGCCCGGGCTATCACGACGGCGCTGGCCCGGTCCTTGAAAGACGCGCTGGGGTTCCTGCCGTCGTCCTTTATGTAGAGATTAGGCACGCCGACCGCGGCGCCGAGCCTTTCGGCCTTGTAAAGCGGCGTCCAGCCCACCTGCACCGGGGGGATCATCTTGAAACCGGCCAGGGGCAGGATCTCCATGTAGCGCCAGAGTGTCCAGTCATGATTGTCTTTCAAAACCTCGTAATTGAGCCTTTTTTTGATGAGGTTGTAATCGTAGAGGACCTGGAGATTCCCCCCGCAGGAGGCGCAGGTATATTTGACCTCGGTGAGTTTGTGGTCCCTGCCGCAGTTTATGCACTGTAAAGTTTTTATTTTTTTCATAGCAGCCTTAAGTGTTCATCCTTTTATTTCTTTAGAACTTTAAAGATCGAATCGCGCACCGCGCCGGTAAATTTTGCCAAATCGGCGAGGGAAGTTTCAAGCCTTTTACGCAGCCTCGGCGTTATTTCAAGCTGCACTCCGCCCAGGAGCGCCCTGTTGACTATGTTCCTGGGGTTGACGCCCGGCAGCCTTCGGCAGGGAAACTCTGCCGCAAAACCGGCTGCATAAAGCGCCGCGGCGACAAGCCCGGCCGCCTCCGCGTTTGCGCCGCCTACACAGACCCATTGGCCCCGGCCGAAATAGCTGTGCAGAGAAACGGCAAAAACGGCGCCGGAGGAAAGCGCCAAAGCCTGCGGATCGTCGAAATTAGTTGAGGTGACATGCAGCTTGCCGCTGCCGGGGCCCAGCCAGCCGTTGAAGATATAGAGATTAAAATCGGCGCCGGCGATATTGCGGGCGAGTCTTGAGTTGGCCGTTTCTATGTCCCCGCCGTGTATGGCGAACACGGAAACGGGGGAGTTGCGGTTATAGACTTCCTTTGAATAGTCCCGGCCTTCCACATGAGCGGAAGTAAGCGCCTGAAAATCGGGATAGACGTCCTTTTTAGGCCTGCTCAGGCCCGCATCCGTTCCGCAGGCGCACAAAAGCATCAGTGAAAGCGGAAGAACCGCTTTCATAAACCTTGCTTCCGCAGTAAGGAGGCCGGGCTTCATGCCAAGGGTTATTATAATATAAAAAGCCCCCCGCGTCTAAATTCTTTAGGAATATATAATAATAAACGTATCATTCTGATATTACACTAGCTGTTACGGCGCCGGCATAGCCTTGTCCGGCGCCTTTAAATATGCTTTTATATGTTTTTAAGAAGGGGACGCAGCGTAAATAATAAAAACAAGGCGGTAAGTTATGGCCAGAATAATAAAATGCGGTTTGATCCAGTGCGGTCTGCCGGTTCACGAAGGCGAGGGAACCGTGCAGCAAATAAAGGCCGCGATGATAAAGAAGCATCTCGGGTTCATAGACAAGGCCGGCAAAAAAGGGGTCCGGATACTTTGCCTGCAGGAAATTTTCTCCACGCCCTATTTCTGCCCTTCCCAGGACAGCAAATGGTATGCTACCGCCGAGCCCGTGCCGGGGCCGACCACGAAACTGCTGTCCAAATACGCAAAAAAATACGGCATGGTCATTGTCGTGCCGCTTTACGAGACTGTCATGGCCGGGGTCTATTACAACACGGCCGCGGTCATAGACGCCGACGGCAAGTACCTCGGTAAATACCGCAAGATACAGATCCCGCAGGTGGCCGGGTTCTGGGAAAAGTTCTTCTTCAAACCCGGCAACCTCGGCTACCCGGTCTTCGAGACCAGATACGGCAAAGTGGGAGTCTACATCTGCTACGACCGCCACTTCCCCGAAGGCGCCCGCATCCTGGGCCTGCACGGCGCCGAGATAGTGTTCAACCCGTCGGCCACGGTCGCCGGGCTTTCGCAGCATCTCTGGAAGCTGGAGCAGCCGGCGCACGCCGTAGCCAACGGCTATTTCATGGGCTGCATAAACCGGGTGGGCGCCGAGAAGCCGTGGAATATCGGGAAATTCTACGGACACAGCTACTTCGTGAATCCCCGCGGCGAGATCCTGGCGGAGGGCAGCGAGAACAGGGACGAGATAGTAGCGGCCGATATAGACCTTGATAAAATAGCCGAGATACGCAATACCTGGCAGTTCTACCGCGACCGGCGGCCGGAAACGTACGAAGACATAGTGAAGCTGTTGCCCTAGACAGCCAGACAGCTAGACAGCTAGGCGGCTAGGCAGCTAGACGGCCAGAACTGAGAAAACCGCAGAAGCTGCCTAGCCGCCCAGCTACCCAGCGGGTGTGCTGCCTGGCAGTTACATAGGAGGACGCTATGACACAAGAGATGCTTATCAAGAACGGGGACATATTCACCGCGGCGGATTCCTTTAAAGGGGATATACTCATCAGGAACGGGAAGATAGCGGAGATAGCTGGAAAGATCTCCCCCCCTCCGGGCGCCGAAGTCATCGACGCGGCCGGCCTGGAAGTTTACCCGGGCGGCGTGGACGTCCACACGCACTTCGCGCTGCCGTTCATGGGCACGGTCGCGGCCGACGATTTTGAAAGCGGGACCGTGGCCGCGGCCTGCGGCGGCACCACGACCATTGTGGACTTCGCGATACCCTCTAAAGGCGGCAGCATCCTTGAGGCGCTCCAAGCCTGGCATCAGAAGGCGGCCGGCAAGGCCGTCGTAGACTACGGGTTTCATATGGCCATGGTGGATTACAACGACAAGATAGCCGCAGAGATCCCCAGGGTAGTCAAGGAAGGCATAACCAGCTTCAAGTGCTTTCTGGCCTACAAGGGCGCTTTCATGGTGGACGACGCGCAGTTCCTGGAGATACTGACGGCCGCCAAAAATAACGGCGTGCTGGTCTCCATTCACGCCGAGAACGGCGACATGCTGGCCTACCTGATGAAACACCTGATAGAAGACGGGCATACGGGCCCGCAGTACCACCCGGTGGCCCACCCGGCCTCGGCCGAGGGCGAGGCTACGCATCGCGGCCTGGTGCTGGCGCGGATGGCCGGCGCGCCGCTCTATATCGTTCACCTGAGTTCGAACGAGGGGCTTAAAGAGATCAAGGCCGCCCGCTCGCGCGGACAACTGGTGTTGGCCGAGACCTGTCCGCAGTACCTGCTGCTGGACGACGAGCTATACCTCCAGAACGGCTTCGAGGCGGCGAAGTGGGTGATGTCGCCCCCGCTGCGCGACCGCGCCGGCCAGAATAAACTCTGGGACGGCCTGCGCGACGGCTTCATCCAAACCGTAGCCACCGACCACTGCTCTTTCAACTTTAAGGGCCAGAAAGACATGGGCAAGGATAACTTCCTGAAGATACCCAACGGCATCCCGGCGGTCGGCGACAGGGTGAACCTCTTGTACACCTACGGCGTGAAAAAGGGAAGGATCTCCCGGAACCAGTTCGCCGCCGTGACCGCGGCCAATCCGGCCCGCATCTTCGGGCTGTACCCGGAAAAGGGGAGCATAGCGCCCGGTTCCGACGCTGACCTGCTCATCATGGACCCGGACAGGAAGTGGAAGATAACCAAAGAGAACAGCCATCACAATGTGGACTATTCGGCGTTCGAGGGCTTCGAGCTCGAAGGGATGCCGGCGGTAGTCATCTCCCGGGGCGAGGTCGTAGCGCGGTACAACAAGTTCACCGGCGCGCCGGGCCGGGGAAAATTCATCAAAAGAAGAAAATTCGACACAGGAGGAGACAGAGAAAATGCAGCATAGAATAAAATTGACTGCGAGAGAAAAAATAAATATCTGGCTTGACCTCTGTGATTTTTCTTTTCGGCTGATGAAAAGCACTCTTAATATTACAGAACTGGAGAAAAGGCTGAAGAAAATAAGGCGAGCCCATTTAAAAGAAGACAGACTGCTTCTACTTAAATGGGCAGGACTAAAATGACCAGGAACATTTTATTTGCGGTTTTGGAAAAATTAATTAAGGTGTCCAGGCAAAGCAAGACAAAGCTCGTTTTAATGGGCGGGATAGCCGTCAGCGTTTTTGCCTCGCCGCGCGCCACTTACGATATTGACGCAATCATATCTTTGGAAGACGAAAAATTAAAGGATTTTCTGGATTTACTAAAAAAAGAGGGTTTTAAGTTTAACCGAAGACAACCCATAAGGTTTATTCAGAATCTGCCCTTTATTACTTTCTATTATCCGCCCTATAAAACTTATGTCGACCTTTTTGTCGCCCGCAATGAGTTCCAATATGAAATTTTAAAACGAGCCAGAAAGGTTAATCTGGATAAATTGAAATTATCTATTATTTCGCCGGAAGATTTAATTCTGGTAAAATTGCATAGCGGCAGGGAGAAAGATATAGAAGATGTAAGACAGATAATCCTGGAGAATAAATCCAAATTGGACTTTGACTATCTGCGAAAATGGTCTAAATTGCTTGACCTAAAAGTTTTTCTTAAGGATGAAATACGGAGTTTAGGGATTATTATTCCACAAGCCCGGCGAAACGGGAAAAACGTATGATGTCGTTCGCCCATGGCGAACAATGGGGCGCGCCAGGGGCGTACGCCTACAGGAATGTTCGGCGGAAGTAATCGGGTGTATGTGTGGTCGCGGAGCGAAGCCCCGCCTGTAGCGGGCGGATTTATCCGCCGGTTGTAGAAAATTATTTCACGGGACGGCAGGTTCACGGGTGAAAAAGGCCGTGACCGGTATTTGAAGCGGAAGAGATTCAATATAGTATAAGGAGCCTGCTAAAATGACCAACGC